>Ga0172367_10009114_pt1 | contig 10947 bp, 7 predicted proteins | sample Lak10m_FD_114542 | JGI IMG/M metagenome (GOLD analysis project Ga0172367, IMG submission 114542) | Freshwater microbial communities from Kabuno Bay, South-Kivu, Congo - kab_022012_10m | ecosystem: Environmental > Aquatic > Freshwater > Lake | place: Democratic Republic of the Congo: South-Kivu...
CAGCAAGCGCATCACCTACGAGAACCTCAGGAAGCGCGACCCGCAACTGGTGCGCAGCGCCACGGAGCGGTACGCGCGCGCGAACGGTCGCGCCGTGGTCGCCGGCCGAGCGACCACCCCGCCGGCCTTCGTCCCCTTGGCGATCCGCGGACTCGAACTCGCCAACCGGATCGTCGTGTCGCCCATGTGCCAATACAGCGCCGCCGACGGCGTGCCCGGCGACTGGCACCTCGTGCACCTCGGTTCGCGCGCCATCGGCGGGGCCGGACTGGTCATCGCCGAGGCGACTTCGGCCTCGAGCGACGGACGCATCACGCCCGGCTGCACGGGGCTGTGGAACGAAGCGCAGCGCGACGCCTGGAAGCGCATCGTGGACTTCGTGCATGCGACAAGCGGCGCCAAGATCGGGCTGCAGCTGGGCCACGCCGGCCGCAAGGCTTCGTGCTCCGTCCCGTGGGAGGGCGACGCGCCGCTGGTCGACGGACGCGCCTGGCCGACGATCGGGCCTTCGGCCGACGCCTTCAAGGATGGCTGGCCCGCGCCGCGCGCCATGACGCGCGCCGACATGGACCGCGTGCGCGACGACTTCGTGGCGGCGACGAAGCGCGCGCTCGAAGCGGGCTTCGACCTGCTGGAGCTGCATGCGGCGCACGGCTACCTGCTGTCGAGCTTCCTGTCGCCGCTCGCGAACAGGCGCGTCGATGAGCATGGGGGCAGCCTCCCCAACCGCATGCGCTATCCGCTGGAGGTGGTCGAGGCGGTGCGCGCTGCATGGCCGGCGCACAAGCCCCTCTTCGTGCGCATCAGCGCCAGCGACTGGCTCGACGCCGAGGGCGGGTTCACCTGCGACGAGGCCGTCGCGTTGGCGCGCGAACTGAAGCGGCGCGGAGTCGACTGCATCGACGTCTCGAGCGCGGGCAACTCGCCGCGCTCGCGGGTCGACCACGGGCGCATGTACCAGGTGCCCTTCGCCGACGCGATCCGCCACGGCGCCGGGATCCTCGTGCAATGCGTCGGAGCCATCCAAGGCGTCGATCACGCCAACACGGTGCTGGCCGCTGGGCGCGCGGATCTCGTCGCCATGGCGCGTCCGCACCTCGCCGATCCGTACTTGGCCTTGCGCGCGGCGGCCGAAGCGGGCCACGACATGCCATGGCCGAAGCAGTACCTCGCCGCCAAGCCGCGCCCGCGCGCCGGCGAGCCGGACTGAGCATGGAGCCTCGGCCATGGCGCTGCGCGTCGTCGCGAACCCGCCGAACCCTTGGCATGGCGCGCATGTCGAGTGGATCGACGCGCCGCCGCCGGCGCACCTCAAGGTGCACGAAGAAGAGGCCAAGAGCCTCGTCGTCGAGCACGACTCGCCCGACATCGGCTTCCGCTTCGGCGCCAACCCCTACCGCGGATGCCAGCACGCCTGCGCGTACTGCTACGCGCGACCCTCGCACGAGCATCTCGACTTCGGGGCGGGCACGGACTTCGATACGCAGATCGTCGTCAAGATCAACGCGGCCGAGGTCTTGGCGAAGGAGCTCGCCACCAACCGGCTCGACGGCCAGCCGCTGGTCTTGTCGGGCAACACCGACTGCTACCAACCGCTGGAGGCGCACTACCGCCTGACGCGGCGCTGCCTCGAGGTGTGTCGCGCGCGCGGCGTCGGCGTGGCCATCATCACCAAGGGCGCGCTCGTGCGACGCGACATCGACATCCTCGCGCGCCTCGCGCGCGAGGGCGGCGCGACCGTCAACATCACCGTGCCCTTCCTCGACGCGGCGGTCGCGCGCGCGGTCGAACCCTTGGCGCCCTCGCCGCGCACGCGCTTCGAGGCCATGCGCGCCCTGAGCGAGGCCGGCATCGAGGTGGGCGTGTCGTGCGCGCCGCTCATCCCGGGACTCAACGACAGCGACTTGCCGGGCATCCTCGAGACGGCGCACGCGAACGGCGCGCGCCGCGCGTTCATGACGATGCTGCGCCTGCCGACGAGCGTCTTGCCCGTGTTCCGCGAACGCATTGCCGCGGCGTTCCCCGAGCGCGCGAAGAAGATCGAGCACGCCATCCTCGAGATGCGCGGAGGCCGGTGGAACGAGGCGAACTTCGGACGACGCATGCGCGGCGAGGGCGAGCGCTGGCGCATGGTCGAGTCGCTGTTCCAGCTCACCTGCCGCCGGTTGGGCATGGACGATGGCGAAGCGCGCCTCGCGCGCCCGCGCGACAAGCACGAGCGCCAAGGCCAGCTGTTCCAGGACTAAGGGCGCCCTGCCCCGCGGCCGTGGATCGCGCCGCGCTCACCAGCGGTGGTAGGCCGGATGCCCTTCCTTGACGGCCACGAAGGTCCCGCGGCAGGTCGCCGTGATCTTGCCGCCGGCCTCCAGCGTGGCTTCGACCACCGCGCGGTCCTCGCTCGACTCGACCACCTTGGCGCACAAGTTGACGGGACCGTTGGTCGGAGTCGGACGCTTGAGCTTGACGTGGAAGTCCGCGGTCACCGTGCACGGAGGCGTGGCGGCGCCGGACTGGCGCATGAGGTGCCACGCCGCCGTCCAGTTGCTGTGGCAATCGAGCAACGCACCCGTGATGCCGCCGTTGAGCATCCCGGGGAAGGCTTCGTGGTGCGGCTCGGGAAGCCAAGTCGCGACCACCTCGTCGCCCTGCACGAAGCTCTTGATGCGCAGGCCCTTGTCGTTGGCGGGCCCGCAACCAAAGCAAGTGTTGCGCGGCGCGTGGCGATCTTGCAGCGACAGCTCTTGGGACTCGTTCACTTGGATCCTCCTGCGGCCTTCGATGCGGCGTAGAGCACGACGTGCTTGGTCGTCGCGGCTGGAGGTGGCGATTGGCCCGCGAAGAGGACCACGGCCACCAGCGCGATCTCAACGGCGCGATCTACAACGACGGCGCGATCTACAACGCGCAACAACGACTCCGGCCGCACGAGCGGCGGCCGGAGCATGAGCTGGTGGGCTAGACAGGACTCGAACCTGTAACTTCCACGATGTGAACATGGCACTCTGCCATTGAGTTACTAGCCCAGATTGGAGCGGAGAACATAGCGCCTGCAGCCTCGGGAAACAAGGGGCGCGGCCCGCGCCACGCGCCAACCCGGCGCGGAAGGCCCCCTGCGAGGGCGACCGGACCGGCGCGGGGTGGACAGATCGGCGCGGCGCTGGAGAAGGCGCTGGGCAAAGCGTTGGGCAAAGCGTTGGGCGCGTGCTGGGCGCGACGCCACAAGCAAAACCGACGGGCCGCGCGGCCTTACTCGAGGTCCTTGCCCAGCGTTCCGCGCAGGATGTCGTGCAACCGCGCCTCCGCGCGCCGCAGCATCATGCGCACCGCGTCTTCGCTCTTGCCGCCGAGCAAGGCACCGGCCTCGCGCAGCGACTTGCCTTCGAAGAACACCGCCGTGATCGCGGCCCGATGCTCGGGCGAGAGGTGCTCGAGCGCGCCGCGCAACTGCGACCACGACTCCTGCTGCGACACGTGTTGCGTGACCGTCATGTCCGCGGTGGCGGGCTCGACGCCGCGCGATTCCTCCGGATCTTCTCCGGCTCCGGCCAAGTGGCGCTCGCGCCCCGCGTCACGCTTGCGCGCGCCGTAGAACTCGGCCTTGTCGCGGATCTTGTTCTGCAGGATCTGGATCAACCAACGAACGAGCGAACCTTCGCCGCGATACTGGTAGTTGGCGAGGTCGCGCGTCGCTTCGCGGAAGGTGGTCTGCGCCAGATCGTCGGGATCCTCCTTGAGGCGCAAGCGCGGACCAATGCGGCGGCGCGCGGTCTCGAGCACGAGCGCGTGGTAGCGCGCGAACAAGTCGTTCAACGCCTGCGTGTCGCCGCTCTTGGCGCGCGCCACGAGCATGGCGGTCGCGTCGTCCTGGAAGCCCTCCGGCAGGTCGAAGGCTCCCTGCTGGTCGTCTGCTTGGTCGCCGGCCATCTGCACCGAGACTAGCCGCCGACGCGTCGCTTGGCTACCCGAGCCTTGCGAACAGCATCGACTGGGCTCCTCGCCGCCGAGCGGATGCGGCGCGTCCGCGCCTACTCGACCACGACTCCGCCCTTCATCACCCACGACACTCGCTCCATGGCGGAGATGTCGAGCAGCGGATCGCCATCCACCGCCACGATGTCGGCCAGCAAGCCAGGGGCGAGGCGGCCGCGATCCGGCGTGCCGCACAACTGCGCGGCGTTGACCGTGGCGGTGCGCAGCGCGTCGGCAAGCGCCATGCCGTGGCGCACATAAGTGGCGAACTCGCGCGCGTTCTCGCCGTGCGGATGGACCCCCGCGTCGGTGCCCAGCGCGATCTTCACCTCCGCCGCGATGGCCTTCGCGAGCCACTCGCTGCGCAGCGGGAACAGCGCCTCGGCCTTCCTGCGCCACAAAGTCGGGAGCTTGGCCAGCTCGAGGCGCTCGACGCAGTACTGCGTGGGCACGAGCCAGGTGCCGCGCTCCTTCATCAGCGCGATGGCCTCGTCGGAGAGGATGCTGCCATGCTCGATCGAGTCCACGCCGGCGCGCACGGCCGCGAGGATGCCGTCGGTGCCGTGCGCGTGGGCCGCGGTCTTGATGCCGTGGCGACGCGCCTCCTCCACGATCGCCTGCATCTCACGCGAGTCGAGTTGCTGCGCGCCGATCGACTCCTCGAAGGACAACACGCCCGCGGTGGCCATGATCTTGATCGTCTTGGCGCCGTGCTTGATCTGCTCGCGTACCGCCTTGACGCATGCATCGGGACCGTCGGCCACGCCCGACGAGGGCGACTGCACGAGGAGCCCCGGACGGAAGCCACCCGTGTCGCCGTGGCCGCCGGTGATGGAGATGGCGTGGCCGGCGGGGATGATGCGCGGGCCGATGATGTCGCCGCGCTCGATGGCCTTCATCAGCGACACATCGACGAAGTCGTCGCAACCCAGCTCGCGCACGGTGGTGAAGCCGGCCTTGAGCGTGCGCTCGGCATGGCGCGCGCCGCGCAGCGCCGCGTCCGCAGGTCCTTCGAGGACGGGTCGCAAGGCGCTTTGCTCGTCGATCTGGAAGGCGAGGTGCGTGTGGCAATCGATCAATCCCGGCAGCAACGTGCGGTCGCCTAGATCGACCACGCGCACCGAGACGGGCGTGTCGCCAGCGGGTCCGACCGAGACGATGCGGTCGCCCCGCACGACGACCTCGCCCGGCGCGTGGTGCGCGCCCTTCTCGACATCGAGCACGCGCGCGGCGCGCACGACGAGCAACGGCGCGCCGGCATCCAAGGCGGCAGATGCGAGCCACGCGCTGGAGCTCGAGTACCGCGCGTCGAGATCGAGCTCCCGCCGCGCAGCGAGGGCCGCCTCGGTGCTCGAGCCGAGAGTCGAGTCGCGCCCGCCGAAGGCCGACGCACCACCAGCGGAGCCGACAGGCATGGTCGGTGCGCCCGGAGCGGCGAGCTGGTCGGCCGGCGTCGCTCGGCACGCAGCGAACCACGCGGCGAGCCCCGCCAAGGCGGCGCAAGCCGAAGCGCGCACCAAGGACGCCATCGGTCCGGACCCGGTGCGTCTCGCGGCTCGGCGAAAAGGCGCGTCGAACTGGGCGGGGACGAGGCGAAGGGGGTTGCGCGAGCGGCACGGGCGGAGCATGCGCACGATGCTAACGCGCGCACCTCGACCGCGAGGATGGATCAGCCGCGTTCGGCCAAGCGCAGGAACTCGTCCTCGAGGATCACCCGCACGCCCAGTTCCTCGGCCTTCTTGGCCTTGCTGCCGGGCTTGCCGCCCACGACGAGGATGGTGGTCTTGGCGCTGACCGCGGAGGCCACATGCCCGCCCAATTCCTCGACGCGCTGTTTGGCCTCGCCCCGGCCCATGCGCTCCAAGGTGCCCGTGAAGACCACGGTCTGTCCAGCGAAGGGGCCGTCGACGACTTTGGGTGCTGGCGCTTCGATGACGACGCCGAGTTCGAGCAGCCGTGCAGCCGTGCGCGACAAACGCTCGTCGCGGAACCAGCGTGCCACCTTGGCCGCGACTTCGGGCCCCACGCCGTCTACATGCATGAGCTCGTCCTCGCTCGCCGATGCGATCGCCTCCAAGGACTTGAAGTGCTGGGCCAAGACCCGCGCCGTGGACGGGCCCACGTCGGGGATGGCGAGAGCCACCAAGAAGCGCGCCAACGGCACGCGCCGCCGCTGCGCCAGTTCGGCCTGCAGGTTGTCCACGCTCTTCCTGCCCCAACGCTCCAACGACAAGAGCTTCGCGCGCACCTCGTCCGAGGCGTCGAGCGCGAAGACATCGGCGGATCCCTGGAGCAGCCCCGCGTCGTACAGCTGCGCGATCTGCTTCTCCCCCAAGCCCTCGATCTCGAAGGCGCCTTGGCCGACGAGGATCAGGGTCCGTCCAATGCGCTGAGGCGTGCACTCCGGATTCGGGCAGCGCCAGTACTTGCCCTCCGCGACAGGCGCCGTGCCGCAGGCGGGACAACCCTTGGGCACGCTCCAGCTCGACTTCCAATCGTGCGCCACGGATCCATCTCCGCGCGCCACGGCCTCGTGCAGCTCCTCGGGCAGGCTCGCCTCCCAATCCGCGGGCGCAGCGCCGTCGGCGGCCTTGGCCACGCCGAGGATCTGCGGGATCACGTCGCCAGCCCGACGCAAGTAGACGCGATCGCCGATCGACAGGCCCAGCTCGGCGACATAGTCGGCGTTGTGCAGCGTCGCGTGGCGCACGGTGATGCCGCCCACTTCTACCGGCAAGACATGGGCGCGCGGCGTCAAGCGACCGCCATTGCCCACCATCGTCTCGATCGCGCGCAACGTCGCGGAGACTTCGCGCGCCGCGAACTTGTGGGCGTATTGCCATCTCGTCGAGCGCGAGGTCGTGCCGAGGCGCTCGCGCAAGTCGAAGCGATCGAGCTTGGCGACGATGCCGTCCATCTCGAACGGGATCTCGTCGCGCCGGGCTTCGATCTCGTCGTGGTAGGCGAGGCAAGCCGCGAGGCCGCGCACGACCCGCCCATGGCCCGAATCGGCGAAACCCCATGCGCGCAGCGCCTTGCTGGCGTCCTCTTGCGTGGTGAATTCGACGCCCTCGCAGCGCGGCATGGCCCAAAGGTGGAATTCCAGCGGATAGCGCGCCACCTCCGCCGGGTCGTTGCGGCGCATGGCGCCAGCGGTGGCGTTGCGCGCGTTGGCGAAGCGCTCTTCGCCGCGCGCCGCACGAGCGGCATTGAACCGCTCGAAGCGGTCGCGGGCCATGAGCACCTCGCCGCGCACCTCCAAGAGACGCGGCAACCTGCGCGTGACGCCATCCAAGGCAAGCGGCAAGTTGCGGATCGTGCGCGCGTTGGAGGTCACATCCTCGCCGCGTTCGCCGTCGCCGCGCGTCACGGCGCGCACGAGGCGTCCGTCTTCGTAGACCACCGACAGCGAAACGCCGTCGAACTTGGGCTCGACCACCCACGCCAAGCCGGCATCGTCGAGGTTCAAGAAGCGCAGGATGCGCGCCTCGAAGTCGCGCACCTCGTCCGCGTTGAATAGGGAATCGATCGACAGCATCGGCACCGTGTGCTCGACGACTGCGAAGCCTCGGCCCTCCGGCACCGGCGCGCCCACGCGGCGCGAGGGGCTGTCGTCCAACACGAGATCCGGATGGTCCGCTTCGAGCTGGCCAAGCTCGCGAAACAACTCGTCGTACTCGGCATCCGAGATCTCCGGCTGTCCCTCGACGTAGTAGAGGTGGTCGTGATGGCGCAAGGTGCGCACGAGCGACTCCATGCGCCGCCGTGCGTCGTACTGGGCTGAGTTGCCTGAATGCGGAGACTTGGCCATGGAGTCGTGCGGAAGTGTGCCTGTGACGCGCTGGAAGTATCGCAAACAGGCGGCCATTGGACAGCGCCTCGGCTGCAAGTTGAGGATGTCGGACTTGCCGGGCGCGACTTGGTGCGCGGCGCACAGGACTTGGCCCGCCAGCATTGAACGCCGAACCCGCGACGCCCGGTCACTTGCGGGTTGGACGCAATCGAGTGGTGTGAACCTGAACTGGGCTGGAGTGCCCTGTTTCGACCTGTTGCGAACTCAACAAGCCTGAACCAGCTCGACCCGACAAGTCGTCGTGCGAGGCACCACCACCCCTCCTCGCGGCTTGCCAGTCGACGGCTACGGTAGTGCGTTCAGGTCCGCGGGACTGAACGCCGAAGGCAAGAGTCGATCCATCGTCGTGCGGTGGCGCTCCTCGCCAGGTCCCACGACGACCACCTGCATCCGCGGGCCGAATTCCGAGAGGAACTGGCGGCATGCGCCGCAAGGCATCAACAAGCGCGGCAAGTTGGAGGCGACAGCCACGGCACGGAAGGCCTTGGCCCCCGCCGCGACGGCCGAAACCAGGGCGGTTCGCTCCGCGCACATCGTCAAGCCGTAGCTGGCGCTCTCGACATTGCAACCGTCGTGAATGCACCCCACATCATCGAGCAGCGCCGCACCCACGCACACCCCGGAGTAGGGCGAATGCGCGGCCTGCACCGCACGCCTTGCGGCAGCGACCAGACGGTTTTCGGTTTCGGCGTCGAGCTGGGCATCCACTGTGGGTGTCTCCATGTTTGGCTTGTTCATGCGTGGTGTGTCGATGCCGTGTGCGCGCAACCTAGGTGCACCCGTCCTGGATGCGACCATGGCTTGCACCTCGTGGCGCATCCCTGGGAAGCGAGATTGGTGGCCAAGCGGCTGGTGCGGAGGCTCGTGGTTCTTGGGTTGTCTTGAACAGTTGCGATGAATGGTCGGTCCAAGCCCTGTGGGGTGGCGGTGCCCTTCGTGAGTACTGTCACGCGCGTGGCCTGTGCCGGCACTCTTGGATTCATCGATACCTAGTTGGATCGATACCTAGTTGGTCTGAGCCGTAGTGGTCATTCCGCCTCAAGTCCCTGTCGAATTGTGCTTAGCCAGTCGTGATTCGGCCGGCCAAGCCGGGCAGCAGCTTGGTTCTCGTTGGTTGGTGGTCGCTGGTTGAGCAAGCGTCTACCCAAGGGGCGGTCGTGTCGGATCGCAAACGATCTCGTCGGGGATGGCGATCTCGTTGGGGATGGCACAGGTGATGGGGTCGACGACATTGCCGCCAAGGAGAAACGAGCCTCAACGGAGAGGGCGGGCTTGTCAACACACCGCCGTCACGCCTTACCTCGCCTCCCCTCACCTCCCCTCGACGGGCGCGGCGGTCCACGCCGCAGATCATCAAGCCGTGGCACCCCTCTCAAGGCAGCGGCTTGAGGCGCTTGCGCAGCTCGTGACTCGTTTGGTGGAGCCGAGCTGCGCCGCCGTCGCTCGGCAGGCTCGCACATCACGCGGGGCCTTGGTGCTTCGGCTTGCGTCCCCGGCGCTTGGGCGCTGCGCCTGTGGTTTGGGATCCTGTGATTTGGGATCCTGCTGGTTGCGTTCTAGCGGGCAACGCCGAGGCCGGCGGTGTGCCAGCTGGTTGGGTGCCGGCGGGGCGCGTACCAACCGACGAAGGCGGTTGACCCACGGGCAGAGGATGCTTGCGCGGCCGTCCAGGACGACGCTTGACCGGCACGGCGAAGCCCTCCGCCCCCGCCGTAGAGAGCACCCCACAAGAGTCAGAGTCGCCATCGCCGCTCTTGGCACCTTGGCCATCGATGGGATCGCCGGGGGCGGGAGCGCACACAGCCGGATCATGATTCCAGCCGATTCCGTCGCTGGAGGACACGGTGTCCAGATCAGACGCGGTGTCCAGATCAGACACGGTGCCCAGATCAGACGCGGTGTCCAGATCAGAACTGCGCAGCACTTGATGGTCGGACATCCAGGCTGATCCTCCGCACCCGCCAGCAAGCTGCGACGACTCCGACACCAATTGGCCGCGCTGCGTCATGCCAGCGCGATCCGTGGAGTCATAGGCGCCTGCGATGGCTCGTCCGAAACATGATTGGGACGAGCCTCCTCCGCCTTGGCCATCCATGGGGCGAGCAAAGTCGAGATCGTGCACCGCATTGTCCTTGGACTGCATCTCGGAGTCCGTGTTCAGTTCATGCGCAGAGTTCGCCTCAAGCGCAGCATCCAGTTCGCACTCATCCTCGCGCGCACTCGAATTGGAAAGGAAACGCGAGAAGTCGCGTCCGGCGTGCATACCGGACCCTCTGGCGTCGATGCGCTCATCACATGACTGCCGCAAGTCGTTGGCCGCTTGCCGCGAAGCCTGCATCCCGAAATGCCGTGCAGTGCATGCATGTGCACCGCAGTCCTCCTTGCTTGGATGCAACGCGGCATGTTCATCCGCGGCGTGCTCATCCTCGCCTTGCGCGCCTTCGACAGGTTCGTAGCCGGCGTAGGGCACGCGGGTGCGCACCTCGCGACGCCCAGTCTGCGGATTCTCGCGTTCTTCGAGTTGCACTTGCACTTGCGCGCGGCGCCCAACGAGATCTTGGGGTTCGATCTCGACCACCCCGTGCGTCGGCACACCGAGCCCCTTGAGCACATGGCGCACGCGCCCCACGCCACGATCGCTCCACGTCAGGGAGTCCCAAGCCGCCGTGCGGCCGTGGTGCACGCCGCCGACCACCTCGAGTCGATAGGTCCAGCGTGCACTGCCATCGCGCGCCACGCCGGGACGCACCTCGGTCACCCGGCACACATGCGTTCCGGCCGGAACGCTGACATAGGATTGGACATCATCCACGTTGCTGAAATCGAACTTCATGGTTTGGTTCCTTGCTTGGTTGGTATGGCTGGAGGCGGTGTTTCGTCACGTCCGGATCGGTCCAAGGCGCGCAACGGACGACCGATTCCCGAAGGAGGACGCAGGGCGGCCAGGCGAAACGCGCGCAGGGGAGCCGAGCTCGAGCAGGCGCGCCGCCACCGGGCTTGCGCCGCATCCCCGGGCATCAACCTGACGATCGCCGCACTGGCGCAGGCAGCAGGCAAGTCCCGGAAAGCAGGCAAGAACTGCGTCAGGGCGAATCAGCTACACTCCGAGCCTGCCATGCTCCTCC
>Ga0172367_10009115_pt1 | contig 10946 bp, 18 predicted proteins | sample Lak10m_FD_114542 | JGI IMG/M metagenome (GOLD analysis project Ga0172367, IMG submission 114542) | Freshwater microbial communities from Kabuno Bay, South-Kivu, Congo - kab_022012_10m | ecosystem: Environmental > Aquatic > Freshwater > Lake | place: Democratic Republic of the Congo: South-Kivu...
AGAAAATGCCACTGCTTTACCCGCTTGTAGGCTCATGTGGCAGCGAACACCATCTGACTTGACTTGTGCATATGCAGGGAACTTGATTCCAGAAATATCTTTGTGTGCAAGCATCACATCGAATGTTGGAACAACACCCGGCCACACTCGACTTGCAAGAGTGTCGGAAGTATTGCATCGCAAATCATGTTGGATAATGCGTTCAATGATTGTTGCATCATCTGGTTCTAAAGAAGCAAGAACATCCGACAGATATTTGACTCCGTCATTTCCAGTTTTTTGTCTAGACGATAGCAAATCCAACGCTTTGATACCGAATGTAAGTGTGGTTCTCAACTTTCGAGTTTCATACCCAGGAATTTGTTTAATCCCATAAGTAATCATTGGGTTATACGCCGCTTGGAACACTCGTTTCAAGAGTTCATTGTCTTTTTCTCGTTGCAGAATAGCAACTTTGTTGTTAGTGGATGGCTCGTTAGCCAACTCATTCAGAATATCTAAAATACTCATCTAATCAACTCCAGTCATCATCAGTTGGATAAACTTCATCAAGCATCAAGTCAGTAGTATATGTTCTAGCAACAGCCCATGCCTCTTTCATATTAGACGCATAGATGTCAATTGTAACATCAGATTGATGAGACATTCCTTTGAAGTGTGCTTTGTATAGTTTCATGGTAGAATTTTCTCAATCATGTAGTCAACGAAATCATCATACAAGTAACCATCTTCCATTGCGTCGATGAGCATACCACCATTACAAATTAGACGGTCACCAGGAGCATTGTCCATAATGAATTCTGCATATTCACTATCAAACTCACCAGAAGCGCATCGAGCTTCTACTTTTTCAATTTCATCAATGCTTCTCATTTTCTGTTCCTGTTTAATCATTCAATGTGAATCATTATACAGGAACAGAATTAAAATGCAAATCTACGTAAAATCAATAAGTTACTTCAATAATGCAATTTTATCACAAATCTTATACTTCAAGGCTTCTTCTGCTGATAGATACACATCTTCCGATGGTAAGAGATACTTCTTGATGTCTGCAAGAGACAGTTTGGTGTGCTTCTTGTAATGGTTCAACATTCTATCATAAGTCAAATCAAACTCTTTTCTAATGGCAATAAGCTCATTATGCTTACCCATACTACCCCAGCTGTATTGATGAGACATGATGCTTGTGTTAGGTGTTAGAATTCTTTCTCCAGGTGAACCAGCCAAGAAAATCATCAACCCAGCCGATTGAATTTGACCAAGTCCAATGGTTCTAACAGGAATCTGAGAACTCTGCATAATATCAATAACTGCATATGCATCATTTAATGACCCGCCCGGACTATTCACAACCAAGTTCAATATGTCAGGTCGTTGGCCCACACCAAAATTTGAATTTAGAATCCACTCACACACTGCTTTAGATGAGCTGTTGTCAATCTCTTCAAACAAAAGAAAAATACTAGCTTTTGGTTCTGAATTTATATCAACACTTTCGTCTTTCAACTCTTCGATGATTTTCTCTGCCATATGCCTTAACCTTTTCTTGGAGGATTTGCTCTAAGACGAGTCATTAATTCACTGACCCATTCTTTTCTTGTTGATTGAAATACATCAGTTCTCTGTTCACCATCAATTGCCATAAGAATTACAATATTGTTGACCTTCAAACCATATCTCTCTTCAACCATTATGCTATAAATCAAACATTGTAAGAAGTAACTAGTTATATCTTCTTTTTTCTTACGTCGTTTAGATGTTTTGAAGTCGATTATTGATAATTTACCATCATAATCTGCAACACAATCTGTTGTACCCGCCATTCTCAATGAATGAGAATATAATTTAAGCTCCAACCCTCTTATATTTGATACATGTTCATCTAGAACTTTTTTAAAAGGTACAAACCTCATCCTATCAAGTAATGACATAGATGAAATGTCAACAGGGTTGTTTAGTAGATATTGCTCAAACGTTTCATGTAACCTTGTGCCTCGGTTGGCAGCTTGTTTTGTAATTTTTTCAGCAACTTCATACCCTACATTGTTTTTCCATTCTTCAACCCATGAGTTATCTTCGCTTCTACCAAGCCAAGTTGTAACACTCTCGTACAATTCGCCTGAAGGTGTTTCATATCTTCTACCATTAGGAGAATCAATTCGGTTTATTTCAAACTTGGGTAATAGATTAAGTGAAAATGTCACTTTATGTCAACAATGGTGGAAGAAGACTTCAAATTCGAACCAGGTGAGTTGTCATGTATTTGTTGAAGTCTTTCTGCAAACTTTGAATTCTTTACTTTTTTAAGTTCACGTGCCGCGGACATGTTATATCCAATCACAAAAACCCCAGATTTTTCTTCAGGGGGTATGATTGAAATGTCATTAGACCCACATTCATTACAAGTTTCCAATTCACGCACGCGTTCTCTAATTGGAAGATAAACAGACACATCAAGTAACATGTCATGCCCACACTGTTTGCAGTTATAATGCAAAGTGTATTGCGGGACTGCTAACCTTTCAGGTATATCATACAATGACATGATTAAACACCCATGCCATAACAAACATCATCATTGTCATCATCAATTAAATTTGGATTATGATAAACCGCCCCAGGTGCCCAGTGCATTGAACCTGACTTTGCCAATTGAATTGTTGATTTTTTAGATGAATTTACAGCTTTCAATTTTTCTTTTATTTGACAAATCTCAGAAAAACTCAAAGTTTCATGTTTTGCAAAAAGCTCATTCATCCATTCAATAAATTCATGTGGCAACATGACTATTCCTTTACATATGCAGGAAACACACTTTTAACGAGGTCAGCTGTGATTGATGGATACAATTCAAGAAGCTGTTTATCTTTTGCAGAACAAAGAATTTCAGCATCCTTCATAGGGCAATTGATAATCACCTCATAGAAAATTTGTTCTTTCTTGAACTTCTTCAAATCACTTTGGCTTGTACAATGGCGAAGTCTGGAGATGTTAGCACCCAATTGACCCATAAAATCAGGATTGGTTACTTGGTCCATATCTTTAACATCCATTGGTGGCATGCCTTCAGGTAAGTCCAATTTGACAGATGTATTGAAGTTCAGAGACAGAATAAAATTCAAAGGTGGTTTAGCACCATATTCTTTTAGCAGTGCTTGTTTCTTTAGAATATCAGTTTCTTTTTCAATCAAATCTAGGAATTCATATGCATGAATTGGTTTTTTAACTTTCATTTTATTCCCTTTAAAAATCTTGAGCAAAAGACAACAACAATTTCATTCGATGGGCATTCAAATAATTGAACACTTTTGTCTTACTGCCCTTCACTTCACAATCAAAATATGCTTTCATAATAGCATCATTTATATATTGAGGTATAAAATCGAAATCTACAAGTTTTTCATTACGACGATAATTTCTCTGTTCATCTTCATTTAAACAGGCATCAATACCTTTGTTGTAGAAGTCTTTGAATCTAGCAGTTGCCAATGGTTTTGCACGAGTTGAAATGTTATCAGCTCGACATTGTGCCCAACAATCACCGTTGACAATAGAGGGAACGTTATCACCTGTGTCCCCCGAAACAATGTGTTCAATCAAATATTGTTTAGGGTTTTTACAAATCATCATTTTCTTTTGGACATTGTTCCATTGCTGAACATGACGATACTTTTGTAATTGTTGGAAGTCGCCATCAGTTGAAGCAATCACAACAGTCTCAGGTTCTTCAATCAACCCAGTGTTGACCATTTCATTTTCATTGAAATATTTAACAAGGACTGCAATTACATCATCTGCTTCGGCACCATCTACTTTAATAACTTTATATGGAAAATTCAAACTGAGTTCTTCAATCAACTCATTAAGTGTTTCATATACAAGCTGCCAATCAAGTTCACCTTTATCCTTACCATGTTTACGATGACCTTTATACCATTGGAATTCTTTCTTTCTCCAATAGTTCTTAGCATCACAGCAAAGAATAAGTCGACCATTGTTAAATCGTTTTTTGAGTGCTAGAATTTGATTTAATGCAATATGCTTAATCAAATCTTTAATATCACCAGAACGAAAGTCTTTTGGGTTCGCAGCCACAGACGAAATAACCATCTGGCTGAAATCACTCAAAATGATTGTCATTTAGAACTTCTCTTTATAAAGACGAAGAACTTCGTCTGCAATAGGCATGCAATCAGCAACATGGGATGCATGAGAAACTTGTTTGTTCTTCATTGCTGTCAACAATGCATCCACCCATACACGACCATGATAAGTGTCGTTTTTAACTGGAACTACCCCAGTTCCAGTTGTTTGATTCTTTGCAGCACGTGCTTCACGTGCTTTTTTTAGACTTTCAATCTGTTTTTCTGTTGCAGCCATGCTTATTACTCCTTAAAATATCGTTTACCGTGAATTACAATTGACTTTCTAGGTTCACCATTTTTACAAAAAAATTTTGTGTCTTTGCGGTTTGTCATAAAGCTGTTAAATTCAGTAAAAGCTTTTATTGCATATCGTTCCCTCACACCTGTTCGTTCATTAAAACGAAAGTATGTTATAACATCACTATATACATTTAACAATTAATGAATCCTCATTAAGACGACCAAGAGCTTTTGATTCAGTTCCACGAATGCTCTTATACAAAGCATTCAATGGTCTGCTTGTCAAAGTTTGAATATCTTTCAATGTGACTTCAGGCTTTCTGATGATTTTACCACCAGATTTCTCTGCATCAACGTTGATGATAGTCGTGCCTTTTATTGACAATGTGAATCCTGTCAAAGGTACATACTTGAACAATCTCCTATTCTTTGCATTGTAAATCCACACTTCTGTTGATTTAACAATTTTAGATGGGTGCTCAGATTTTATACCTGAAGTTTTATCTTCCAACATATACTTTGCATTCTTCGCAATCTCTGTTGGAGACTTAACTTTTGTTACTCGTGGCTTTCTTGACGCTTTTGCGATTGCAGTTGCAACCTCACATGAGTCAATCAACCCTTGAATGTAATCCGCATACTTGTTTAATTGACGCTTTGTTAAATGACTATATGCTTCTACAAGTTGTTCATCTTTGCAAGATATTGCATCCTTTACTTCTTGAAGAACAGGTTTCAATTCAGTTGCAATTTGTTTAGTTGTTGCAACTTTGACATTGTTACGAATCAAATAACTCTTGGCATCGAATACCTTACCCTCAAAGAACATATCCAACCCATAATCAAACTCTGCCATATGGGTTTTGAATATTGCCAACTCTGCATCTGCTTTTGCTTTCTCAATAGCAGCTAAATCAGATTTTTCCTCAACTTCTTCAACAATAACAGAAGAAAAATCTTGATACTTTTTGTCTAGATAACCATAATGCAATGGACTCAAGTCGATGTTTCGTACATGAGCCATGTGAGCAACTGCACCAACTGTTGCAAAATACCCATCACTGAACTTTGCGAAACCTACTACATTCTTGCCTTGAGACTTCCAATAAGCAATAGCCCATTCTTTTTTCTTCTTCAAATCATCAACTTCTAAATTGTAGAAGAACAAATTTTCACGCATTGAACGGTCATAATCCATTTGATTGAACTCTGGATACTTATTCTTTGCAGAAAGGATTTCCCTTCCTTTAGTTGCAGATGTCTTTGCCATGGTTTATTTTACAATTGCTTCATACAATGTGGTGAAATCTTCCATCTCAGCGACTTCAGTTTCAAGGTTCTGTTTATGGTATGTTTTAATCATCTTGCGGATATATTTCTTGTTCAAGTCTGGGAAATCTTCAGACAATGATTCTACAATTGCTTTAATTTGGTCACGTTCTGATTCAATGCGAAGCAATGACTCATCTGCTTCTTTGACTGCCTCAAGAATTTTCTTTTGGTCTGCTGGATTACTTGGAACTACTACTTGTGATACTGCTGTCATGGAAATACCTCACATAAAATCAAGATTAAAAAGAATACAACACAACAAAGTGCAAGCTTGAATTGCACATCATTATTTACCATGATAATTCCAAATTAGTCAGTTGTCAAAGATTTCCAACTAACCACATTAGCCAAAATGAAAGAACGCCAAGCTTGAATGTCAGTTGCAAATACAGCTAGACTAGTCTTCTTTTCATCAGCTTCTTCAACTGCATTCGTATATGGATGGTGCTCAGATGGAATCAGGTCAAAATTCAACGTGCATTCCATGATTCGTGTTTCACCATTCTTCTTTGTGAAGGTAACTTCAATTTCACCCTCTCGAAGTGCTTCAATCAAAATTTGATTTTTAGATTTTCTCATTATAGACCTGCCTCTTTCATAGTTCGTGGAATTACCATTGTTGTGAATTTACCGGTGTTATGACCAAATTGGGCATGGCGACTATCATACTTGTAATTTGGATGAAGAACCCATTTCTCACCCAAGTATTCTTTAGCTTTCTTCAACTTTTCTTCATGCGTCAGTTTCAAGATATTCTCTCCATTCTTCAGGGAAGTTGCAATTAAGGTTACAACCTTTAAACATTGGTGCAATGTCAGAATCTTTATGACCTGCAAGAACGCATCCTACACGCGTCACAAAAAACTCTCTGTCTTGTGCAATATTGGTGTATGCAACGAACTGTTTAATGAATGTTTTGATATCTTTAAGTTCCATTGTATCAATCATCCAACCTTTAGTTGGGATTGCAAATGAAGAACCCATATCATCACTTTTACCAAACATTGGACCGAATCCAACTAGCATAACAGCACCAAACTTTTCACGGGCAGCCCGAGCCGCACCAGCACCATGCCGGCCTGCCAAATTTGAACCGAACACAAATATCTCACCATTCTTTGGTTGGGTTCCATCTTTATGATATAGATACATACTCACATCACACCTCCACTAAAATATCGTAGACACGTGCAAACATCTGATTGTTCATTGAAAAAAATGAAACCTTCTTTGTCATCCTCATTCAATGGGTATTGTCTAGACATAACTTCGTCGTCAAGAAAATATTCCATATATCGTTCTTGGATTTCCAAATCTTCTTTACAGCGTTCCTTGAATTCATCAACAGTTGAATTTTTCTTTGCACTTAATAGCTGATTGGATAGTATATCATATTGATATACTCCATGTTTGGTGTTTAAGCGAACAGGTGAAATGCTCATGTTAGTGCCCTTGAATTAAAAACTTATCAACAACGTTTTTATATTGCATACATCTTCTCCTTTTAATAACGAAACAAACCTACAACATTGATTACCAGAAAGTATGCATTTACAACATACAACGATTTACTTGCGGTGCTAATACACAACAAATGCAGTGTGGCAATACTCGCCAGAATGAAAAAGAAATATCCGAGAGCATTATATCCTAAGTTCATTGCAATTATGGTTGACCCCAAAATTGAACCAGATACTGCCACAATATCAGATACAACTTTCATTTCAAATAACTTCATACTTTGTGTTCCATTTTCCGATATTTACATCTACATACCAACCGCAGTCAAAATAATCTGTTTGAATATCACTACGGTCATGGTTTCCATAATTCATCTCAAGAAAAAGTTCAGACAAACATAGCAATGCACGACCAGAAAAATGCTCTTTGAACCAATATGGATTCACTTGCAAATACCCTTCTGCAATACGAGCAGGTTCGCCACTTGCTTTATCCTGTTGAACCTTGTTGTAGTTTCCAATGAAATCAATCTCACCTGCTTTGATATTCAAAACAAGAGTTGAACGATGATTAACTGCCAATGTACCTTTGATGCCATATTTCTTTAGAACTGCTTTGACCTTCGGTGCAATTTGTGCTTTACGTTCTTGAGACATGTAAGCCATTTGATTTCTCCTGTTTATTTCTTCATTCAATGTATTTCATTATACAGATGGTGAATTAAATGTCAAATAAATAAGATAATCAATAAGTTATGGATTTGTTATGTCAAACTGGCAATATAATGGTAAAGACTTGAATGTTGAAAAAATACCTGAAAAATCAATAGGATTCATATATAAAATAACGCATTCTTCTGGTAAATGGTACATCGGGCGTAAACTTTTGACGAAGGCTGCCACAAAAACAGTGAACGGTAAAAAGAAGAAAATCAGAAAAGCATCTGATTGGGCGGATTATTGGAGTTCATCACCTGTATTGTTAAAACACATTGAAGAAGAAGGTACAACAAACTTTAAAAGAATGATTTTGATGTTTGTTGAAACTAAAGCTGCATTGACATACGCTGAAGAATTTATGTTGTTCACTTCTGGTGCACTCTTTGACCCAATGTGCTATAACGGCAACATCAGGTCAAGAATACAACGTACTTGGTTTGCTAAGACCCCAAACCTACAAAAAGAATTGAAAGCTTTAAAACTTTAACTACATGCCACACATTCTTTACTAGCTTTGACCCCTGATGTGCTGTATATGTAATAACCATTCTTAATGTTTGGGTCTTCAAACATCATCTTATGTAGATGACTAATCCATTTTGGATCTTCTTCTGCTGAAATAAACAAATTCAATGATTGACTTTGACAAATTTTAGATTGTCTTTGACTTGCCAATCTTAAAATAACTTCTTGGTTTATTTCAAATGCAGTCTTAAAAACCAACTTCTCATGGTCAGTCAACCAATCAACCCCTTGAACAGAACCATCTGCGTCAATAATCTGTTGAATGTTTGCTTTGGTATAAACACTTTTATGCTTCATTAGTTTAACAAGTGGACCACAAATTCTTTCAATTTCACCTGCCGCACCTTGTTGAATGAAAGTCATTGCTGGGTCAGGATTAATACCTTCTGACACATTGCCTAAGAGTACTGCAGATGATTTTGTTGGAGCAATTGCAATACGATGGGTGTTTCTTACACCATACCCTTTACACCATTCTGGTTCACCTAATTCTTTAGCCATATCTTGTGATGCACGCAGAGATTCATCATGGATATGATTAAATAGAGTTCGATTGAAGAATTGAGTTTCAAGCTCTTCAAATGGCATATTGTGTTCCATTAAATAAGTGTGGAATCCACAAACACCCAAGCCCAACGCTCTACTAACTTTTGTGAATCTGATTGCAGCTTCAATGCCTTTGATATGTTGGCCTCGTTGAATCAAGTCTTCTGCAACACAGTCCAAAAATACAGTCGCCCAAAATACAGCATCAGTATCTTTCCATTCATCATACTTTGCAACATTCATAGATGACAATACACATGTGAATGTATAGTCTTCACCTTTATATTCACCTGCAAACAAGCTAATTTCTGAACACAGTTGACTGGTGGTTACTTTCAACTCTTTATCTTTGTACATCTGAGGATTTTGACGATTTACTTTATCAGTAAAATGAAAATATCCCTTTCCTGTAACCATTTTAAGCCACATTGCTTTCTTGAATCGTGCAGTGCTATCAGGATGCCCTTCTCTCAGCTTTGCAATAAATTCGTCGCTTACACACCATCCAATATTTGCGTCATCTGGGTTTGCATGAATGTAATCACAAAGTTCAAAGAAATCTCCATGGTCAATAGGTAAGTATCCTGCCCATGCCCCTCGTCTAGTTCCACCTTGACTAACATCACGACTTAGTTGAACAAAGTCTTTGAATACAGGCACAACACCTTGAGCTTTACCACCAATAGAAATTTTAGAACCACGAGGTCTGATTGCACCTAAATATCCTGCAGTGCCAAAACCTAGCTTAGTCAACATTGCAGTTTCACGCTGTTTATCGTAGAAATCAAACACAGAATCACCAATCAATGAGCCTGCACATGAAACAGCTAGCCCTCTATCTGTCCCCATATTTGCCATAACGGGTGTTGACAATGACAACCAACCATTCCACATCAAGTCAAAGAATTTTTGTTCTGCTTCTTTTTCATACTTTGTACCTACAAGATATGATGCAGCTTTCTTCGCAATTGACTCCCAACGTTCTTTAACAGAGCAACCATTATATGAATATTTTTGCTCAAAGAATTGAAGACCTGCTGTTGTATACCATGATGGCAACAAACCATCTGCTTGTTGTTTCTTTCTGCGGTCAGATATTGCTCTGTACAAATTATCACTCATGTTTCCACTCCTCATAGACGAAATCTTCTTCGTCCCAATTTCTGTTGTAATTAGCATTTTGACCTGTGAAAAAGTCTGTAAAGCTAAATGAATTTAGTCCATTGTAGAACCATTCTGCAATAGGATTGTATGTAACATCAAAAATTGGTTTATAACCCAATTGTTCTAGACAAATGTTCACACGGCTATCAATAAAATTACATAGCTGGTGTTCGGTGATATTCTCAATTCTACCTTTTTCAAAAATCTTAGATGCTATTTGATGTTCATGCTCACGAATTTTCCAAGCATTGTCTATGATTGCTCTTTCCAAGTCAGCAGATTCTTCGCTTGATAGATTTGACTGGTCACGAAGTGTTTTAAATGCCCATGCCCCTGCAATAGAATGAATGTTTTCATCTTTGGTTGAGAATGTGATTCCACGATTGACATTCAAAAGCTTATTCTTACCTTGGCTTTGGAAATGACGCAAGAAACCAAAGAACGAATATAGAATTGCCCCTTCCACCATCGAAAATGTTGCAACTGATAATAAATCATTCTTACCAGCAATACTCTGGTCGATGAACTCAATGCGTTCTTTTAGAACAGGGTCTTTAAGATATTCTAAATAGAACTCATCATTGTCTAGATGCAATGCTTCATTCAATTTACGATAAAATGGTAGATGAATTGCAGTCTCAAACATTCCAAACACAGATGCCATTCTAAGCATTTCTGGTCGTTTGAAAATTCGAGAGAACTTTCCATTCCAATAATCTTTTCCTGCTTTCAACTCATAAAGAGTGAACAGCTTCAAGCCATATGTGACCCCATGTCGTTCAGCTTCAGTCATATTGACTAAAATATCTTG
>Ga0172367_10009116_pt1 | contig 10946 bp, 9 predicted proteins | sample Lak10m_FD_114542 | JGI IMG/M metagenome (GOLD analysis project Ga0172367, IMG submission 114542) | Freshwater microbial communities from Kabuno Bay, South-Kivu, Congo - kab_022012_10m | ecosystem: Environmental > Aquatic > Freshwater > Lake | place: Democratic Republic of the Congo: South-Kivu...
TGCTCCTATAATTGGTTTCCAAAGGCCGACTGGCCTTTGGCTGGGGGTGTCGGGGGACAGTGTCCCCTGACGGCCGGCGCGAGCCGGCGACGCCGCAGGCAATGGATCAATCATTACGCTCGCCGGTATGAGTGGTTTCTGGGCAGTTACCTGTCCCGCCGGAACGGTGTGCAAAAAAAATTAATGGTTCGTTAGTTGGTTTCGGAACAACCTTTTAGTTCCAGAGACTCAGACGGTTGGGTAGGTGTGTGGTGCATCCACGTTACGTCAAGTCCTGCCGGGTTTGTGGCTCTGCGTGTTTGCGGGAGATCGTCGACCTCGGCGAGCAGTTCCTGCAAGGCTCGTTCGTCAAAGAAGGGGTGATTTCGCCGCCACGACGTCGCTTGCCGACCAAGCTGGTCCGCTGCGACGTGACGGCGCAGGACAATGCCTGCGGCTTGGTGCAACTGGCGCATACGTTTCCGCCGGAGGTGCTCTACTCCAACTATTGGTATCGCTCCGGCACCAACCGGACCATGCGGGATCATCTTTGCGGCATCGTCAAGACGGCGGTCGAGATCGTCGGGTCGGGCGATGCCGACCGGCCGCGGCGCGTCCTTGACATCGGCTGCAACGACGGAACACTGCTGAACGCTTATCCGGCCGGCGTGCAGCGCTATGGCGTCGATCCGTCCGATATCGCGCGGGAGGCGGCCACCGACTTTACCCTGGTCAACACCACCTTTCCCTCGCGTCGCGCTCAGCGCGTTTTGGCTGGGGTGAAGTTTGATGTCATCACCGCAATTGCCATGTTCTATGATCTTGAGAATCCGATTGCCTTTGCCCAGGCGATTGCGGAACTTTTGGATGACGATGGCATATGGGTCGTGGAGACTGCCTATTTGCCGCTCATGCTGCTCCAGAACGCGTTCGACACCATCTGTCACGAGCACATAGAGTATTACCATCTGGCGGTTCTGGAGCGAATCTTCGCGGCTGCCGGTCTCAGGGTCTTCCGGGCCGAGGTGAATGAGATCAACGGCGGCAGCATTCGCTGTTACGTCTGTCATTCCGATAGCGAGCGCTTCACCACCCCGGTCAACGAGTCTTCGGTGCAGAAGCTGCGCTTGTGGGAATTCGAGATGGCGCTGGATACCGATGCGCCGTTCGCCGCGTTTCGGCACCGCATCATGGTCCTGCGCGATGAGGCGCGGGCCCGGCTTTGGGCCTACAAGCATCACGGCAAGCGGATCCACGTCTATGGGGCCTCGACCAAGGGCAATGTCCTGTTGCAGTGGTACGGGCTTGACAACACCCTGATCGAGGCTGCGGCCGATCGCAATCCCCACAAGGTCGGCGGCCGGACTCTCGGCTCGGACATTCCGATCATCTCGGAGGAGGAGTCCCGGCAGCGCCGTCCGGACTGTTATCTCGTGCTGCCCTGGCATTTCCAGAAGGAGTTCCTTCATCGGGAGGCCGAAACCATCCGGACCGGCTCAACCTTTCTGTTCCCGCTCCCTAAGGTGACGGTTGTCGGGGCCGATACCATTGATGCGGTGATGGCCGAGCTGGACGCCGCCGGTGATTCCGTCCTGCCGCTGCTGGAGTCAGCCTATACCCCGTAGCCAGATGCCGGGCGGGAGGTAAAAAGAGGGGGTTCCGGGGCCGGTCAGGCCCCGGATCAGGGGGCCTTTCGGGGGGCGGAAGCCCCCCGACAACGGGACGCGGCGATCCGTCAGGGGGCTTTCGCCCCCCGAACCCCCCAACCGGGGGGCCTGACCGGCCCCCCAGGCCCCCCCTTTTTTCAGACACTCTCAGTACGGCTGCTACACGAGTGCACCACTCCTTGAACAGGCGCAGGTCCATGGCTTTCCTCAACGCGGACACCTCATGCGGACAGCATCTCTTTCCGCCGGCCGGGCTGATCGCGACGTCGCGGCCGGCGCCCCCGCTGCCGCCAACCCATTCGAGCGCGCCCAGCGTCGTCTTCGTCACCATGCACAAGGCCGGCAGCGTCATTGCCAATACGCTGCTGGCGCGGCTTTTGATGGACGAGGGCATGGCGCGCGTCGATATCGCCGGCGAGGCGTTTCGCGCCGGACTCAAGGAATGGCTCTACTGCGTTGAGCGTTCCCACCTGCTCGCCACCCCGGGATATTACTTTGGCGCCTTCCGCGGCACCTACGTTCGGAAGTTCAAGGACCTGTCGCGCAACCGCCTGATCGTACAGCTTCGCGACCCCCGGGATTGCATCGTCTCCCTCTACTACTCCTATCGGATCAGCCATGGCCCTCCAGGCGACGGCCCGACGAGACGCGTCTTCGACAAGGTGCGGGAGCACCTCAGGGATATGTCGATCGATGAGTTCGCCTTGCGAAACATCAAGCACTATCGAAAGCGGGTCGCGGTGTTGGAAGCGGTGATGGCGCAGTATCCAAACCATGTACTGGTGAAGTACGAGGATATGGTTGGAAACTTCGAGCACTGGCTCCAGCGGATCTGTACGTTTCTACCAGTGGCGCCACCGGAGCAGACGCTGGTCGAGCTCCGGCGTCTGGCCGATTTCCGGGTGTCGGGAGAGGACGAGCATCGACACCGGCGCCAGGTGACACCCGGAGATTTCAGACGCAAGTTGCAGCCAGCCACCCAGGCAGCGCTGACGAACGGATTGGGACGACAGCTAGCCCTGTTCGGCTACGACCTGCACAACGCCCCCTAAGCAAGCCGGCTTGGCCTGCTCCGGCCGGTCCGGTGCGTGATTGCTGCCACGACGGACGTCATCGCTTGGATTTTTTGAAGGCACGAGATGGCTTGGGTGCAAGATGACAAGACCGATCGCTGGTACCGAGGGTGCGCCGGAATTGGTTGGTGTAATTTCATTTCCAAGATCCGGGAACACCTGGCTGCGACATATAATCACAAACATGGTCAACAGAACGGATGTTGATGGTACGGTCCCACCGATTTATAGCAAAGACATATATACCAAGGTCATCGCTCATGACGATCGCAGAATTTTATTCTTCAAATCTCATGATCAGAACGAGAGCTTTCCCTGCGGGGACGGGATGCCGCTGATACCGGATGTTGCGATATATCTTGTGCGGCATCCGCTTGATGTCTTTGTCTCCATGCTCAACTACTTGTCCGATAGTTGCACCGGTGATGGGCGGCGATGGTTTGCTCTGCCCGCGCGATCGGTTGAGGATGTGGTGGCGCGCGGTCATATGGACTACTATCTTGATGCCTTCATTGTATTCGGAACGCTGCTTGGCGGGCAGAGAAACCGGTTTGGTTCGTGGTTTGAGAATGTTGGATATTGGACCGGTGAAGCCTCGGGAAACATGCGCGTCATTACGATCCGGTACGAACAGCTCGTGGAGAACCCGGCCCTTGCGCTTAAACCGGTGTCCCGGTTTCTGGACGTATCCGACGCCAGGGTGGCGGCGTGCCTTGAATGGGGCGAGCAGGCGACCAGACCGGACAACACGCAGTACTGTAATAACTTCTACTGGATGAAGACACCCGGTAATTACCGACGCTGGCTGACCCCTAGCCAGATTGATCGGTTTGCATCCGTTCATGGAGAGCAAGTCTCTGCCTTTGGCTATGGCTTGTAGCAAGTTGGAGGACGTTCCCATGATCGACCAGGACCTGGATGCCAAGCTGGGCCGCCTGGAAGGGCGGCTTGGCCGGCTCGAGTTGAACGGCCGGCGGGCCGACGATCGCCAGGAGCGCTATTTTATGCTCGCCGGCCGCCAGGCATCCTGGGAGGTCCGGCGCCGGAGCCGCCTGCGTGATCTCTCGGAGGCCGAGTTTCGCGTCACCTCGCAGTGGGGAGAGGACGGTATCATCGACTGGCTGACCGAGTATCTGCCGATCGCCAACCGCTGTTTCGTCGAGTTCGGCGTTGAGAACTATCGGGAAGCCAACACAAGATTTCTTCTGCAAAATCGCAATTGGCGCGGTCTGGTCATGGATGGCAACGCCGACTACATGGCCGCCTTGCGACAGGAACCCCTTTACTGGCGCCACGACGTGACGGCGGTGCATGCCTTCATCACCCGCGACAACATTAATTCACTCATTACAGATGCCGGCATCGAGGGCGATATCGGTCTGCTCTCCATCGACATCGACGGTAATGATTACTGGGTGCTGGAGGCCTTGTCCGTCGTCTCCCCGCGGATTTTGGTGATCGAATACAATCCGATCCTCGGCGATCGTCACCCGGTCGTGGTGCCGTATCGTGAGGATTTCGCGCGTCTCAAGGCACATTGCTGCGGTCTTTACTTCGGCGCTTCGATCGCGGCATTGGTCGCGCTCGCCAAACGCAAGGGGTACGTTTTCGTCGGGACGTGCAGCAGTGGGATTAATGCCTTCTTTGTTCGCAGCGATCTATTCGGTTGTATCGACGATCGAATCACGGAGAAGCAGGCCTGGCCGTCCGTACACCGCGACTCCCGCGATGAGGCCGGACGCCTGACCCATACCCGCGGCACCCGGCGCTTTGATCTGATCCGGCATCTGCCGGTGGTGCTGCCGGAAGAGGGGGGACGGACGGTGACACTTCAGTCATTGATGCCGGTCTATAGCCCCGACTGGATGCTGGCGATGGAGGGGAGACCCGCATGACCGCAGGGACGGTGATGGTGGAAATCTCGATCGGTGAGTTGATCGACAAGATAACCATACTGCGCATTAAGTGTGACCGCTTCACCGACCCGGCCAAGCGGCAGAATGTGATGGCGGAATTGGGCGTGCTGGAGCGGGCGCGCGCCGACAGCGTCGCGGGGCAAGCGTCTGGTGGCCGGACGCCGGAACATGGAGCGGGTGAGAACGCACTTGCGGTGCTGGAGCGGACCCTGCGCGCCATCAATGAGCAGATTTGGGATTTTGAGGACACGATTCGCGCTTACATGCGGCGCGGGGACTACGGCGCGGACTTTGTCGCCGCCACTCGCGCCGTTCACAGTGCCAACGAGGAGCGCGCGGTCTGCAAGCGGCGGATCAACGATCTCTCCGGCTCAAGGCTGATCGAGGAGAAATCCTACTGGGACACCGCTCCATGACACGGGTCCTGCTTGGGCAACTGAGCGCCAACGGCGATTGCTTCTATGCAACGATCCTGGCCCGGCAGTTCAAAACCGATGACCCGGGGTGCCATCTCACCTGGGCCGTCTCGCGCCGGTGTGCCGGCGTCCTTGCCCAGAATCCCGATGTCGATGCCCTCTGGGAGTGGGAGGTGCCGGAGGCGGACGGACCGGCGGGCCAGGAGCGGGCTTGGTTTGCGTTCGAGGCGGCGGTGCTGCGCCGCCAGCAGGGGCCGGATGCCTTCGACCGCATCTGCCTGTCGCAGATATGGCCGGCCAATTTTCGCCGTTACGATGGCACCGTACGTCCGGGCATCCTGCGCGCCTACGAGGCGCCGATTACCGTGCCGATCGACAGCACGATCCGGTTGAGCGCCGAAGAGGAGGAACGGGTCGCGGCGTTTGTGCGCACGCATGGGCTTGACCGGAGGGGGCCCCGCATCCTGTTCGAGTGCGCCGCCAACAGCGGCCAATCGTTCGTGACGCCGGATTTTGCGCTCGAGGTGGCCGGGCGGGTCCGGGAGCGTCTGCCCGACAGCCTGTTCATTCTTTCCACCCACCAGCGGCGCCCGACCGATCTTTCCGGTGTGGTCTGGGCCGATACGCTCGGGCTGCGTGAGAATGCGGCGCTCACCCACCATTGCGATCTCTTCGTTGGCTGCGGCAGCGGATTGACGGTGGTCGCCACCTCCGGGGCCGCCAAGGAACTGGCGAACATCCAGATTCTGAAGGCTCACACGTCCGTCTACGCATCATTCCACCACGATTTTCTTCATTACGGCAAGCCGGCCGACCGGTTTATCGAAATGGGGGATCCGGATGCCGGGGCGGTGGCGGCGGCCGTGGTGGCCAGCATTGTCGCGGGTGTCGGCGCCGCCAGGGCGGCATGGCACCGGCCGCTGCCGGTCACGTTTGGTTTCTACCAATACCTGATTGACCGATGGCTGCTGCAAAGCAACCACGCCTGTGATGCCCTTGAATCGCTTGAGATCACCATGGCGCGCTATGGGGCGTGTCCGGACCTGGTGCGGTTCGGGCGCGATCGCGTCTTGCCGCAACTCAAGCACGACCCCGCTTGGTGGGATGCCGGGCGACGCCGGTCCCTGGAGGCGGTCTGCGCGCGGTTGGCCGACGCGCCGGAACCAGAGCCTGGGCCTGGGTCGACTTTATGAGCCGGTTCGAACTCCGGGGCTGGGGGGCCCCGCGACCGCTTTTGTTCGAGATCGAGCCCGAGTACGGGCTGGACGGCTACACCGGAATTCTGGACCAGGAACTCGCCGCACTCGACCTCCTGATCGACGGGCAGGGCAGGGGACGCGGCGGCGAGCGCTACGTCACGTCCGGGCCACTGCCCCCGCCGGACGTACTGGCAATCCCGGATACCCCGCGGCCGGCGGAGCAGCTTGTCCGGTGGCAGACGCGGGTCCTCATGCCCCGGCCGGCGGCTCGCGCGGGGCGGGCGCCGTGGTCCCGGTGCGGCGCGGGTTTGGGCGGCCTGCGCGCCGTCTGGATCCGGGGGACGCGACTTTGTCATCTGGCGGTCGCCCGGCTGGTCCGGCGTATCTCCAAAACCTGCCGACATGTGCACCCGCGGGCGCTATCCGCAAGACTGTGCGGGGGCGCACGCGCGTGCGGCCGGCAGGGCCCGGAGCGGGAGAACCGGGAGCGGGAGAACCGGGAGCGGAAGGACCGGGAGGGCCGGGAGCGGGAGGGCCGGAAGCAAGAGCTCCTGGAGCAGGAGGACGGGGACATTGCCGGCATCATCGGATCGGCGTCGCGCTGGATCTGGTTCTCGTCCACCCGTGCCGATCCGCTTCCGCTGCGTCTTCACTGGGCCTTGCCGGACGTGACCTGGGAGAAAGTGGCTCTGGTCCCGATTCCCCAGGCGCAGATCCACGGTTCCATCCGGGTGCCGCTTGAGCGCTGGCACCCCATGCAGATCGCAACCTGGCCTCGGCTGGAGGGACCGACCTTGCCGGAGGGGCTGGTGCTGGGGGTCGATGCCGCAGCGCTGCCGGCGCTGGTACCGGCGCTTGGCGCCCGACTTGCACCCACGCAACGCATGCTGCTGGTCGGCCGTCCGCAACCGGCCGGGATCGCGGGCTGGCGCCTGCGCCGCCGCCTCGCGCCCGATTTATGGCTGCTGCAAGGACCACCGGTCATCGGTGGTAATCCCGCCGAGGCAGCGGATGATGTAGCCCGACATGGCAAGCCCTGCCATGATGCGCCAAAGCCGGTCCCGGGACCACGGCGACCGCGGCGGTGGCCGCGAATTTCTGTCGTAACGATCAGCTATAACCAGGTGCCGTTCCTGGAGGCCACACTGCATTCTGTTCTTGATCAGGCCTATCCGAATCTCGAATACATCGTCATCGACGGCGGCTCCACGGACGCGAGCCGGGAGATTCTCGAACGCCATCGCAAAGACTTGGCCGCCTTGATCATCGAGCCCGACAAAGGGCAGTCCGACGCGCTGCGCAAGGGATTTTCGCTCGCCACCGGCGATATCCTCACCTGGCTTTGCAGTGACGATCTCCTGGAGCCGGGAGCCCTCACCCGGGTTGCCGATGCCTTCGAGCGATACGGCACCGATCTCGTGGCCGGCGGTTGTCGCCTCATCGATGCCGGCGGAGAGCACATCTACCTTCATCATAACGGGTTACCGTTTGATCAACCGGTCCCCCTTAGTTTCGGCGATCTTGTCGGCTACCTCGGCGTCTGGAAGCTGGCCTTGTACTTTTTCCAGCCGGAAGTTTTTTTCTCCCGCAACATCTGGGAGGCCTCCGGCGCCTTTATCAAGCCGCATCTGCACTTCGCCATGGACTACGACTTGTTCCTGCGCTTCGCCATGGCGGGGGCCCGCATTGTCCATATTCCCCACACGCTGGCCGCAAGCCGGGTGCATCGGGCACAAAAAACCCGCCACGACGATATGCAGTATCTGCCGACCGTGCGGCTCATCTTGAGGGAGTACCGGTCCCTGATGCGGGCGCTCGCGACGAAACCACCGACATAGCGACGCAAGGGAGCCGCACAAGTCCCTCCCCCCTTAATGAAAAAAGGGGGTTCCGGGGCCGGTCAGGCCCTGGATCAGGGGGCCTTTCGGGGGGCGGAAGCCCCCCGAAAATCGGGTACGAAATTAGTCAGGGGGCTTTCGCCCCCCGAACCCCCCAACTGGGGGGCCTGACCGGCCCCCCAGGCCCCCCCTTTTTTTACTCTCACCCCGTCCCGGCTTCCGGGCAGCGTCCGTAGGTGTCGCTGAAGCGTACGATGTCGTCCTCCTCAAGATACGCCCCGGACTGGACCTCGATCAGATCAAGCGGAATGCGGCCCGGATTTTCAAGACGGTGCGGAATCCCCAGCGGGATGAATGCCGACTCGTTCTCGCGCAACAGGGATTGCTCGGTCCCCCGCGTTATCAGGGCCGTGCCCCTCACAACAACCCAATGCTCGGCCCGGTGGTAGTGGAGCTGAAGCGACAGCCTGGCCCCGGGATTGATGGTGAGCCGCTTGACCTGAAAGCGATCGCCGTGGTGCAGCAGGTGATAGCTGCCCCAAGGGCGGTGGACCTTGCGGTGATTGATCAACTCGGCGCGACCGCCGCGTTTCATGGTTTCGAGCAGACCCTTGATCTGGTCCGACATCGTCCGGTCGGCGACCAGAACCGCATCGTCGGTCGCCACCACGATGGTATCGCTCAGCCCAAGCGCGGCGACCAAAGGCCCCTCACTGCGCAAATAGCAGTTGTGATTGCCAAGCCCGATCGCGTCGCCAAGCCGGACATTGCCATCATCATCGCGCTCGGATATCTCCCACAAAGCCGGCCAAGCGCCGACATCGCTCCAGCCAATGTCGGCCGTGACCATGGCCGCGTGCTCGGTGCGTTCCATCACCGCGCAGTCGATCGAAATTGCGGGCGACGCCAGGAAGGCGTCCCGCTCCGGCCGGAAAAAATCGGCATCACCAACCCCGTGCGCGATCGCCCGTCGGCAGGTGGCCAGCAACGCCGGCTCGAATCGTTCAAGCTCGGCAAGAACCCGTCCGACCGGGAACAGGAACATGCCGCTATTCCAGAAATGCCGGCCGCCGGCCACATAGGCCTCGGCGACGTCGCGCGGCGGCTTCTCCACGAACGCGTCGACCCGAAAAGTGCCGGGAAGGGTTTCGAGCGCGGCGCCGCAGGCGATATAGCCGTAGCCGGTCTCCGGAGCCGTCGGCACGATGCCGAACGTCACCAGCCGCCCGGCCTCGGCAGCCGCCCGCCCCTGCGCAACGATGGCGCGAAAACCGGCAAGATCGGTAATAACGTGGTCGGCGGGCAAGACCAGCATCAGGGCATTCGGGTCCTCGGCCATGATCCTCAAGGCAGCCAGCGCCACCGCCGGGGCGGTGTTGCGGCCGGCCGGCTCGAGTACCACCCCCCCCGCCGGCAGGCCGATCTGGCGCAACTGCTCGGCCACAAGAAACCTGTGCTCTTCATTGCAGACTACCATCGGCGGACCGAATACCGACCCGTCGGTCACCCGGCCTGCGGTGTCCTGAATCATCGAGCGCTCGGATGCCAGGGCCAGGAATTGTTTAGGGAAATGCTCGCGCGAGAGCGGCCATAGCCGCGATCCCGAACCGCCGGACAGAAGAACGGGACGAATTCGCGGGTGTTGCAAGGACAAATCGGGTCTCCCATCTTTCCCGGCCTTCCGGATTCTCCCCCGGGAACCACCTCGGAAACCGCCAGGACAGGACGGCATAATAGTCCACCCCCCCGGAACAAGGCAAATCAAGGCAACTGTCCAGTTACCTTTTTCCTATTAAAAAAGTGAGTTCCGGGGCCGGTCAGGCCCCGGATCGGGGTGATCGGGGGGGCGGAAGCCCCCGAATAATACCGGCGAGCAGAATGAACCATCCATTGCATCCTTTGCTCGCCGGAGCGCGCCTCCTTGGCGCCGCGATGACTCTGACAATGAGGAGAGGCTCATCGCACACTGGTATTACACACGAGTCTCAGCCAGCATATAGCCGACGCCACGGACCGTATGAATGGATGCGGTGGCCATACTATCACTCAGGATGCGGCGCAACCGCGAGACGTTGGCCTCAAGCGCATTGGACTCGATCTGGTCATCAATCCCATACAAGGCAGCCTCAAGCGCCGAGCGCGACACCACCCGGCCGGCGGAGCGCATCAAGGTTTCCAGCAACACCAATTGGCGCCGGGCCATCGGCAACGGTCGGCCGCCGACCTCAACCGCCGAGTGGACGGTGTCGAGCACAAGGTTGGCCGCCGTCAGAACCGATCCGAGTGCCCGGCCCGGCCGCCGCAGCAAGGCCCGCAGGCGCGCGCTCAGTTCCCGCAGATCATAGGGTTTGACCAAATAATCGTCGACGCCGAGATCCAGGCCCAGGATGCGCTCGGTGACGCGATCGCGTGCGGTAGCGGTCAGCACTGGTACGTCAAGACTTCGGGCCCGCAAATGCCGAATCAGATCAAGGCCATCGCCATCCGGAAGGCCGCGGTCAAGGACGATGGCGTCGTAGTTGGTGGAGGCCAGCAGGGCCTCTCCGTCCTCAATGGTTGAGACCAGGTCGATCGCGAACCCAAGACCGGTAAGATGGCTTCGAACCAGTCGCCCGAGCTCGGGCTCGTCTTCCATGACCAGGATGCGCATTGCCGTCCCTTGTCTGTATCTGCCGGTAGCCGGCCGCATCGCGCCTGCGCACACTGGGATATTATACCAGCGAGCGTAATGATTGATCCATTGCCTGGGGCGTTGCCGGCTCACGCCGGCCGTCAGGGGACGCCGTCCCCCGACACCCCCAGCCAAAGGCCAGTCGGCCTTTGGAAACCGGTTATAAGAGCAATGGATCAAACTTTAA
>Ga0172367_10009119_pt1 | contig 10943 bp, 7 predicted proteins | sample Lak10m_FD_114542 | JGI IMG/M metagenome (GOLD analysis project Ga0172367, IMG submission 114542) | Freshwater microbial communities from Kabuno Bay, South-Kivu, Congo - kab_022012_10m | ecosystem: Environmental > Aquatic > Freshwater > Lake | place: Democratic Republic of the Congo: South-Kivu...
AAATGATGATGACCATTGGTGGCCGAGCCGATCAAACCTCAGCCGGCATACTGTTGAAATTGAAGCAGAAGCAGTTGCTTATATTGTCACAAACCGTCTGGGTCTTGCTGGTGCAAGTGCTGCGTATGTTTCCAGTCACCTGAAAGCCGGTGAATTGCCGGCAAGTGTTTCACTGGATCTGATAGCTAAAGTCGCAGGCAAAATCGAACAGATGGCCCTTGAAAAACAAACTCCGCGACGACCGAAACAGAATCGGAATACAAAATGAAAACTGGATCGAATACAAGTCAGCAAACGCTTATAGAAGCTGTACAAGCTTCGTTCTCGGCATCGCTTAAGACACCAGAGGGTGTCGCGGAACCGGCTGTTCTGCTCTGGACAGATACCGACGGTCAGTGGAAGGGATTACTTCCGGCGCTTTCGGCTTTAGTGCCGCAATTATTTACCTTGGGCAACTATAACCCTGAGAAGCGCACCGGCCCGGTTATCTGGCTCAAGTGCGTTCTGGATCGAACATTGCCTGATGTATCGCAACCAGCAGGAGTTATCCCTATCCTCTATCTGCCCGGAGTAAGCCGGCAAGAACTACGAGCCGGGGGAGATTGCCCGCGTAATCTCCAGCCACTCATAGAGCTGCAGTACCGGGGAGCTGTCTGGCATCAACGCAATGGACGTGACTGGACGGTGGAAGCGTTCCTTACTTCTGAAAACGGACTTGCACTTGATATGGCTCATGATGCCAGAACCCGTGAGGCAATGCTGCGGGCGCTACCAAAGCTGGCGACATATTCGATTGAAGCATTACAGGGGCGCAGGCTTGAAGCTGAGGATTTTGACCGAATCATTATTGGTGATCCGATCAGTGACCTGTTGAAATGGATGAGCGCTCCAGATCTGTTTGAGAAGACTGGTGAGCAATCTGCCTGGCAGACTTTCCGGAATGTTTGCATTCGTGAATTCGGATTCGACCCGGATAAAGACGGACCAATTGCTGCCGGAGACGCATTGATGAATGGCGGAGGTACTTGGGACTCTGTTTGGAGTCGCTTTTGTGAATCACCCCGTCTTTACCCCGGCGTCTCGCAATTGCTCCGTGGACCGGCTCGCGATCTGTTCGCTGATCCTTCCCGACGTCCTAAAGTAAACGAGGAACAGGAGGACGAACTTCAACGTGAGCTTGAGAAAGTATTGTCAATCCCCCATCAGGACGCTTGTAACAAGGTGGTTGCGCTGAACGAAAAGCACAAGGAACGGCGTGAATGGGTATGGGCAAAACTGGGGGAAAGCCCATTGGCGACTGCGCTGGCACCATTGGCTGTTCTCGGGAAAGCTGCTCAGTCACCCCTTGGTGGGGCAACAGCACAAACCATGGCAGCGGACTATGCTGGAAACGGGTGGCGGTGTGACCGTGCGGTACTGGATGCGTTGATGCTGACAAAATCGTCTCCAGAGGGACAGCTAATCGCTAAAGTTGCGAAAGCTCTGTATGAGCCGTGGCTGGATCAGTCTGCCCGTCATTTTCAGACGCTGGTGGAAAAAACCCTTTCAGAGGGCGTAAAACTGTCAGTTGGTGTATCCAGGGATTCCGGTACCTGTATCTTATTTGTTGATGGTATCCGCTTTGACATTGCCAGCATGATTCAGGAACGGCTTGAAGGCCGTGGATTCCGCGTTCAGATGAATCATCGCATTGCTCCGCTCCCCACTGTTACAGCTACGGCAAAACCACTGGCTGCTCCTGTACATGGTGACTGTAAAGGCGGTAATGAGGTCAGCGATTTTACTCCGGTTTGGGAAACCAGTAAGCAGCCGGTAAATGCGCAGCGGCTTCGTGATGAGATGGCCAGACAAGGACTTGATGTGATGGAGTCGCAGGAAGTTTACATGCCAACCACCCCTGACAATTCTGGCTGGGCTGAAATCGGAAAGCTTGATGAATTGGGCCATTCTCTGGACTCGCGTATGGTTCAGCACATTGATAGTGAAGTTGATGAGGTCGTTGACCGCGTTGTCAGCCTTGTAGCCTCCGGGTGGCCTCGTGTGCGGATCGTGACGGATCATGGCTGGCTGCTTGTTCCCGGTGGTCTTCCGAAGGTGGAGCTTCCTCCTTCTCTGGTAGCAAGCAAATGGGCACGATGTGCGACGGTGTTGGGTGAGTCACATCCTGATGTACCGGTATTCCCCTGGCACTGGAATTCTAATGTCCGAATTGCTTCACCTCCAGGTATCGGCTCATTTCGTGCCGGCGTCGAATATGCCCATGGTGGTGTCAGCGTCCAGGAATGCGTTATTCCGGATATGATTGTCGAAGCAGGAATGCAATCAGTCAAAGCCAATATTACCAGCATTCAGTGGCGAGGTATGCGGTGCAAGATTGTCGTTGAAACCAATGCCGGCGGACTCTCTGTTGATCTCAGGCTTAACTGGCGCCAGGCGGATACCAGTATTGCCGCATCAGCAAAAGAAATCAGCGGTAACGGTGAAGGAAGTGTCGCGGTAAAAGACGATAGTTACGAGGGAGCAGCGGCGATGGTGGTCGTGTTTGATAAAGCCGGCCAGGTTATAGACTATAAACCGACAACGGTTGGAGAAGAGCTATGAACACAATACAGATGGACAATCTTGACAAGCAGGCAGCAGCAGTTTTTGATGGTTTTCTTGTCCGTAAGGATCTGGTGCGGCAGTATTCGCGGCAGTATCCGGTGCCGACCTATGTGGTCGAATTCCTCCTGGGGCGGTACTGCGCTAGTGTTGAGGAAAGCGAAATTGCTGAAGGGCTGCAGATTGTCGAGAAACAGCTCAAGGATCGAACTGTCCGCACCGGTGAGGAAGAGCTTTTCAAGGCCCGTGCAAAGGAACAGGGATCAGTCAAGCTGATCGATATCGTCAAAGCCCGTCTCGATGCGAAGAATGACTGCTATCTGGCAGAACTGCCCAGCCTCACGTTGAAAGACGTCCGAATTGACGACCAGATGGTCATTGAAAATGAGCGGATGCTGACTGACGGCTTTTATGCCGAGGTAACTCTTACCTATGACGGAATAATTGCCCAGCAGCAGGGTGGACGCCCCTTCAAGATCGACGGGCTACGTCCCATCCAGATGTCCAAATCTGACCTGCTTGATATCTTCTCCAAGGCCCGGCAGTCATTCACTACGGCAGAATGGATTGATTTTCTCATTCGCTCAATCGGGCTGGAGCCATCAGCATTCACCGATCGGGCAAAAAAAGTAATTCTGCTACGTATGGTTCCTTTTGTAGAGCGCAATTACAACTTGGTGGAGCTTGGCCCGCGCGGTACTGGTAAGAGCCACCTCTTTCAACAGGTATCACCGAATGCTCACCTGATTTCTGGTGGTAAAGCGACTGTTGCCAAGATGTTCGTAAACAATGCCAGCGGTCAGCGCGGTCTTGTTTGCCAGTATGATGTCGTCTGCTTTGACGAGGTATCCGGCATTTCCTTTGACCAGAAGGACGGCGTCAACATCATGAAAGGTTACATGGCCTCCGGCCAGTTCAGCCGAGGCAAGGATAACATTAGAGCCGATGGCAGCATTGTTATGGTAGGCAACTTTGATGTGGACGTAGAGCAGCAGCAAAAGATCAGTCATCTGCTTGGACCGCTTCCACCGGAAATGCGTAATGACACAGCATTTATGGATCGACTTCATTCATTTGTACCTGGATGGGATTTCCCGAAACTGAGTCCTGCCGAACATCTGACCAACCATTTCGGTCTGGTTAGTGATTTTATCAGTGAATGCTGGAGCCGGATGCGGATGAGTAACCGTGTGTCGGTCATGCAGGGGCGTGTGCACCTTGGTGGTGCTTTAAGTGGTCGAGATATTGAAGCAGTTAATAAGACTGTCAGCGGTCTGATAAAGCTGCTGTTTCCTGATCCGGAGATGCCAGTATCAGATGAGGATCTGGAATGGGTCGTCCGGCTGGCTCTGGAGTCTCGCCGACGGGTGAAGGAACAGCAGAAACGGGTATTCAAGAGCGAGTTCCGCAATACCCATTTCAGCTACATCTTCGGGGCGGAAGGCATCGAGCAGTTCGTATCAACGCCGGAATTACACAGCGACGAAGCACTTGAAAGTGATCCGCTGCCTCCAGGACAGGTCTGGGCAGTTAGCCCAGGAAGTCCAGAAACCGGTGCCGGTCTCTACCGCATTGAAGTTACTTGCGGCCCCGGTAGCGGTGTAAAAATTCTCAATCAGCCGACACCGCCAGCATTCCGCGAGAGTGTAAAAGTTGGAGAGCAGAACCTCTACACACGGGCAAAAGAATTGGTAGGCGATCGGAATCCTCGCGAGGAAGAGTTTTCAATCCAGATGCGTGCCATGGATGCTGACAAAACAGGAACTGGGCTGGGACTACCTATACTTGTAGCTCTCTGCGGCTCACTGCTCGGCAAGAATACTCGTGGTGGCACAGTCATTGTGGGTGCGCTCAATCTTGGTGGTTCAACCGAGATGATTCCCAATGCCGTTAGCATTGCAGAATTGGCTATTGATAAACAGGCTCAGACGCTTCTGATGCCAGTATCAGCCCGCCGGCAATTAAACGATCTACCGGATGACCTCTGGACGAAGATCAGTATAGAGTTTTATCGAGATTCGGCAGATGCAGTGTTTAAGGCGTTGGAGGAATAGGAGACAATATGGTTCCAAATACACGTTTTACTGAACTCCTGGCTGACATAGAACCTAGTGCTACAACCAAGGGAAACTGTTCTTCTGCTCATACATCTGTACGAAATTTCCTAAAATCCCACGCGTCATTTAAGAACCGATGGGAAAGTGATTTTCTCGCAGGAAGTTATGCACGAAATACTGCTATCAGGCCGAAAAAATCAGGAGATGATGTAGAGAGGCCCGATGTCGACATCATCGTAGTGACAAGCTTTAGCAGTGATGACCACCCTGACGATGTATTGGAGGAACTAAGTGACGCTCTTGAGGATGGATATACCGTTGAGCGCATAAATAAGCGTTCGGTCCGGGTAGTGACGGCAAATGCCGAGATTGATTTGGTTCCGACGATTGAATCTGGATCAGCATATTTGCTTCCTGATAGAGACCTCGGCAGATGGAAGGGGACTAACCCTCCGGCACACAATGACTGGAGCCGTGACCAGAATAATGCTTTTGATGGACGATTCAAGCCCTTAGTAAAACTGTTCAAGTGGTGGCGCAGGGAAAATAAATCTGGCAAACGGCCGAAGGGTTTTGTCCTAGAGGTTCTAGTATCTAAGCATGCACCTTTAGGCGAAACACATTACGGTGAAGCATTTGCTCAGATGTTTGAGAGCATCTATGCATCTTATGGGACTCTTGCTGAAAGTGGCATTAAACCGACTATTGAGGATCCAAGTCTTTCTGGGAACGATATACTGTCCAAAGTATCACTTACTGACTGGAAAAATTTTATTGGACGTGTGCGGGTTCATGCTGACTATGCTCGGCGTGCTCAAGACGAGGAAGATATGGAGGAGGCAACCCGCCTGTGGCAAAAACTGTTTGGGAATCGATTTAAGTCAACTGCAAATGCAGCAAAGGCAGCAAGCCTTACCAGTTTCGCAGCCGCTCCTGCTGTAGCTTCCAATGGCTACACATTTCCCAATAAGCCAGCAGCTCCAACAAAACCACGAGGTTTCGCTTGAAACTTTGGTATTTTAAGAATTTTGCACGAGTTGGCTTTGAGAAGGCTGCTATCGAAAGGCTTTCATCCAATGAAGGTTGGTTTAAGCTTACTTCCTGGAGTATCAACTCTTTCCGACTTGCGGCCGAGGGGATCATTACGGCTCATGACGTAGATTATGCAGTGAGGCTTATTTACCCAGACCAGTTTCCTTCAGTGCCTGCATGGGTGGAGCCTCAGGATCCAGAAGTCAAATGGAGTTCGCATCAGTATGGGAAAGGTGGACCTCTCTGTCTCGAACTTCGACCGGATAACTGGACTCCTGAAGCGACTGGTGCGGACATGTTGCGTAGTGCCTACAATCTATTAAACGTGGAGAACCCTCTCGGTTCAGCAGACCGTGGTCGTGTTACTTCCGCTCACAATGTTGGGGATATTCAATCTTATGATTGGCGGGAAAACCCAGTATTAGTTGGATCTGCATGCCTGGATCGCATTCGGAAAGGTGCCGCAAAAAATGTGCGGGCATTGCGTTGGATGGCTGAAGATGATGATATATGGCCCGCTATTGTGTTTGATGATGAGGATACGGCAAGGTCTTGGCAGCCACCGTCTTTCGACCTTGGATCGCTGAGGTTTGAATTGCCAGTCTTCATTGCCAAATCTGAACCTCCCAACCCAGCTCCTTCTAATAGAGCAACATTTGCATCAACCATTAATATCGATCCAGCTACGCTCCCGGATGACGGCGGGCTTATTTTCATTGTTGTAGGTGTAAAGGATACAATCCCATATCATTCTCCTCGCTCGGAGTCAGTCATAGCGCGCAAATGGGTAATCTTGCCTGATGAGGCTGGGGTTCGCTCAGGCCGGACAAATAAGGGAATTGATAAAAAAGTTGCCGTGGTTGGACTAGGGTCTGTTGGGTCTAAAATGGCAGAAATGTTACTTCGATCGGGGGTAAATACTTTCTTATTGGTTGACGGAGATGTGTTCCTGCCTGCCAATCTTGAGCGACACTCGCTTGATTGGCGAGATGTAGGATTCCGAAAAGTTAATGCTGTCAAGCGTCGCCTACTTCACATCAAGCCTGGTGCGAGCATCAAAGTTGCCCCTTTCAACTTGAACTGGCAGCGATCAGCCAAAACCCATGCGAATCTCGTTGATAAGTTAATGGGCTGCAATCTTATAGTGGATGCTACAGGCGATGTCCCTAGCGCTCTCCAACTTGGCGCAATTGCAGCAGAGAATGATAAGCCTTTCGTTTCTGTTGAAGTGTTTGAAGGTGGCCTTGGTGCTCTTATAGCACGCTCGCTTCCAGGTGTTGATCCACCTTATGCTGCAGCTCGCGTTGCTTATAATGCCTTTTGTGAAAAAGAGAATATTACACCGCCGCAGAGTGGTAGTAAAAACTATGAAGCACTGACTGAAACTGGAGATCCATTGGTTGCAGACGATGTAGCTGTAACCATTGCCGCTGCCCATGCTGCGAGAGTTGTCCTAGACATATTAGAAGACCGAATCGGTCTGCAAGATAAGGCATGGATGCTTTTTGGTTTTAGCAAGGGTTGGCTATTTGGTGGGCATGGACACGTAATTGTACTAGATGTTGGTAATGCAGATCAGGTACCTAAAGAAATCGAAGATATTGAAGCATGTGAGTTCATAATTGAACTGACCAAGGAGGCACTCAATGAGGCTGCGCCTTCCAGCTAATCTGGCAAAATCTTTGTATGAAGCTCTCAAGAAAGCTGGAAGTAAAGAGATTGGCGGTCAACTCTACGGTGAGCAACTTGAACCATCTGACTTTCGCGTAACAGAGATTACTTTTCAAAATCGTCCTGGTACTTTCGCTCGCTTTATAGTTGACCTTGTTCAAGCTGCATGTGATGCCACAGGCTTTTTCAATCGCACAGGGCATCGTTACACACTATTTAACTATCTTGGTGAATGGCATAGTCACCCCAGTTTCGCTGTTCAACCAAGCGGCACTGATATTGCCGCCATGAGAGACCTTGTCACGGATCAAGAGTTTCAGGGCAACTTTGCTATACTGATGATCACTCGCATTCACCAAGATAACCTTGTTACCGGTTCTTGGATCTTTGATCCCTCTGGTAGTGAACAAACTGTAAACTTGGAGTTTGAGTTATGACTGATACAAAAGTGCCAACACTCACTGACGCTAAAGGAATGGGCGGGATCATTGCCCAGGATGGATTTGACTATCAGGTTTGGGATGCGATAGCACGAGTTCCTGCTTGGCTGCAAAATTCCAACTTCGAGGGTTTTATTGTTGAAGGTCTTGAAGATTTTGAGGCTCGGTTTTTTGCTCCACATTCACCTCGTAAATACTTGCTTGACCGTTACCAAGCTAAGTCTGGGGTGCTTTCAAGGTCAGAGATCATTGAAGTATTCAAGTCATTTGCAACTTTTACAGCCGCTTACCCCGAAGTCTCGCGTGTACAGACTCTTGTCACCCCAGCACTTCCTGCAACATTGAACTGGATCGCCCGTGACCCAGGACGAGTAAATAATGCAAGACCATTCTATAAACCTTTTCCTGATGTTTGCTCAGCAAGCAACGAAAAGCTTCGAAAAGATTTCGCTGAGGAATTCGGTGAAGATCTCGGTGGTTTTTGCGCTGATTATATCGAAGTAAACCTTCGCGCATTTCACGATCCTTCCCATGCTGAGGCTGCTTTCTTTACTGCAATGCAGTCAGTTTTCCACGAAATTGAATTCAGTTTGGGAAAGATGAAGACGGCATTTGCTGCACTTGTCGGGCTAATAGGACAAAGCCGAGGCGTGATGCTCTCAAGGTGTACCCTTTTTAAGGAGCTTCAAGGCGCTTTGGATATGCAGTTGTTTTGTGACAATACTCTCAGCATCCACATCCGTTCTGATCTAAATGAACCAGTGAAGGATGCAATCGAGATTAATGCGATTGCATTTTCAGGATCTGACGGGATATTCCCAGAAGCTGCATTATGGAATTCAGAGCTTATTGTGCCGCTGGCAGTTACGGCTAAATGGGCTAGAGATCAAAGTCTGAAACGTATTGCTCTCACGGGGATCTATCGACTATCTACGGCATTCACAATCGGCTGGTCCTTTCGTTCAGCTACAGGCTTCGAGATTGATATTCCCACTCGTTCTGGTACTTGGATAACAGATGAGCACCCATTACCCGAATCAAGACAGCTCTACTGGGAAATTGTGCAGCCTAAATGCTTAAGAGCAGGTCGATTGCTAGTGGCAATAGGTATTCTCCGCAATCCCCGGAATGATATTAAAATCAGCCTTGGGTTATCTGGTGATGATGAATTGTTGATCGCAACACTTCCAAGAGCGATAGTTGATGGGATTGATGCACAGACTGCCGTGCAGTTCTTGAAATCAGCAGTATCACAGGCGGTTTCTGAGCTTAACCCTATAGGAATTGACCTATTCTTTGTTGGCCCTGCATCACTTGCAGTATTAATAGGACATCGATGGAATGCTTTACCCTCTACTCAAGTCCATGAATTTGTTGTCAGCCGGCGGCAGTACGTGCCTATGGCGACTCTAGGATGAGCTAGTGTTTGGGTAAGTTGACTCGATAGGAGATTAAATCTTTTCTGTCATATTCTCCGAAGTCTCCTGCGTGGTAGTACATACCAGATAAAAGCCAGCCTCCTGATTTTCAGAGTGCATGAATCTTCAATTATTGTGCGAACTCCAAGCTTGATAAAAGTCAACCGCAAGTGTTTTTAGACCGCATCATAGCCATATTACAAGCATAGTATGTCTAATATTAATAGACATACTATGTTGCTATCTGCTAAATTATCACTATCACACCGGAGATGGTGATTATGACGAACAGCCTGCTGACCAAAAGCATTCCCTATGAGGAGTTTGACTACCAGACTCTGTTGGACTCCGTCCACGGATATGCACAGCCACGGATGAAGATATCCGGCATGCTTGCCAAAGGCGATATTGTCCGCGTCAAGAAGGGAATCTATATCCTCGGTGAGTCACTGCGTCGTCGGCCATTCTGCCGGGAACTGCTTGCCAATCTTATCTACGGTCCGTCCTATGTATCCCTCGAATACGCGCTGCACTATCACGGCCTGACACCGGAACGGGTTGAGACGGTAACTTCGGTAACCTGCGGCCGCTCCCGGACGTTCGATTCGCCGGTTGGAACCTTTTCGTATCGTATGATACCAATGGAAGCATTTCGTACCGGTATGGACCAGGTTGAACTGGATGATGGCCGTTCATTTCTGATCGCCATTCCGGAAAAGGCCCTGGCAGACCGGATTATTGCCGACCGTGGTGCCGGTATTTCAACTCAGAAGGAGTTGCACGAATATCTGCTGGAAGATCTCCGCATCGACCCTGCAAATCTTCGTGGACTCGATCCGACCAGACTTATGGAAATCGCCTGTCACTATCGATCCCGCAGAGTGAAACTGCTGGCCGATCTGATTACCCGCCTGAGTAAAGGAGCACGATAATGCATGAGGCCGTGACCCGCATGCTTGCCAAATATGAACCGAAGAGCGTTGACGATTCAGTCAGGGCACTCCGGGAGATTATTCAGGAAGTGGCGCTGCTCGGACTCTGGCGGGCAAAGTTCTTCGAGCACGCTGCATTCTACGGTGGAACAGCCCTGCGTATCCTGTACGGACTCGACCGGTTCTCCGAGGATCTGGATTTCTCGCTGCTGACGCCATCCCCCGACTTTAACCTGGCGCGGTACACGGCATCACTTGAAGAAGAACTGCAGGCATTCGGTTTCAATGTCCGGGTGGAGATGGTTGACAAAGCGGTGGAATCGGCGGTGCAGTCTGCATTCCTCAAGGCGAACACTCGCAATGAACTTCTGGTCATTGAGGCCGGTGAGGAACTGACCGGTCAGGTTGCAGCCGGACAGGTGCTGAAGGTGAAGATCGAGGTGGACACTGACCCGCCCCCGGGGTTTTCCACTCAGACCCGCTATCTACTGCAACCCATACCATTCGCAGTCCGGAGCTACTCCCTCCCGGATCTGTTTGCCGGCAAGATGCACGCAATTCTCTTCCGCAAATGGAAGAACCGTGTGAAGGGCCGTGATTGGTACGATTTGGTATGGTATGCCGCCAACCATCCGCAGCTAAATCTTGCTCATCTTGAGCAGCGGATGCGTCAAACCGGCCATTGGAGTGGCGATAAAAGTCTTTCACCGGTAGTTTTCACCGATTTATTGTTCGAGGCAATCGACCGGCTGGATGTGAATCAGGCTCGTAAAGATGTGGCGCCCTTCGTCA
>Ga0172367_10009122_pt1 | contig 10941 bp, 8 predicted proteins | sample Lak10m_FD_114542 | JGI IMG/M metagenome (GOLD analysis project Ga0172367, IMG submission 114542) | Freshwater microbial communities from Kabuno Bay, South-Kivu, Congo - kab_022012_10m | ecosystem: Environmental > Aquatic > Freshwater > Lake | place: Democratic Republic of the Congo: South-Kivu...
CCTGGCGGCGGACGATCTGATGCTGGATGCCGCGACGCTGAAACGCATCGACGAAATCGACGAGGCGATCCCCTGCCCCATGAAAGAAGACGGACTGCGGCGGCTGTGAAACACAACACCGCCGAGCTTAGCGGCGAACCTTACGCTGCCGAAATCGCTGGCTAAGCCGATTCAGAATGGCCTGCTCAGACGCACTGAGAGACTGCTGACCGTGAGCATGCAGCTTGGTCAGAATTCGATCAAGTTCCGCCTCGTCACGGTCATCGCGAGGCGGATGAGGTTCTTCGTCACGTGTCGTCAGAGTCACCCAGCCGTCCGACTCAGAATGAAAGTTAAAGCTGTTGTTGAACAGAATCCCCGAAGGATCGTCCGGATCAGGAATGTCGTCTTCGTCGCTGTCTTCAGCGTCATCGAAATCCAGCAGCTGTGCCAGTTCCTGGAATCGCTGTTCAGCGCGAGCCATCAGGTTGGCTTCATGAACGCGTCGCAGCTCTTCATATTGAAGCAGCGTCAGAAATGCGCCGAAAGCCGCCAGCCACGAATGACCAAAAACAAATCCCGACAGCACACACATGCCGGAACAGAAGATGCCCAGGCGAGCAGAAATGGAGCGAGCAGTCAGATGCGGCAAACGACGACATAACGCTACATATAAAAGTTGCCCCAGATCCTGCGTTCGAGCCGGAAACAGGCTGGCCAGCAACAGATTCCAGTTGGCTGTGAAACCCAGTCGCAGCCAGCGCACAGCAAAATTATCAGTAGGAGCAGACGACGGGATGTGCAGCGGCAGCAGCAGATCCCAGGTAAACAGTTCCTGCTGCCACAGCAAAATCAGCAGCAGCAGGCTTGCCAGCAGACTGCCACCCAAAGCGTGCAGGCTGCTGCGGGCATGAGCCGGCAGGTCCTGCGGAAAGGGAGCTTCAGAACATACCCGGCCACCCGGCCACAGCAACAGCGAACCGGGATAGATACCCGCACGCCGAGATGCTGCCAGCCAGACAGTGGTCTGCACCAGCAGAGCACCCATCATGGACGCCAGCAGCAGCACCCCCGCTGCAGGATCCCACTGCTGCCAGCCCGCTGCCAGTGCAGCCACCAGGATCAGGCCGCTGAGGCGAACCGGAGTTCCCAGCAGCGAGCCGATCGGGAGTGAGGCAACAAGTGTTTCAGGGGAAAAACGCATGGCAGTCAAGTTTTTACCATCGTGCCCACGGCTTTTGAATTACGATTTGGAAAAAAAGGGCAGGAAAAAGTCGGATCCTGCCCTCCGGAAGGACGACGACACCAATGCCCCCCCCCCCGTAGCTCGGGCTTTCCAGCCCGAGCACTGCCCGGAAAAACACGACGTTCTTTCGCTCCGAATCCTTCCTGGCCCCGCCACCTTCGCACTTTCCCCGCTTTCTTTCGACCCAATTGCCCCCTCTCGTAGCTCGGGCTTTCCAGCCCGAGCACTGCCCTCAGGCCCGCCTCCGCCCGGCGATGCGGCTCAGCAGGAGCTTCGCCCCTCCCGGTGTCGCTTTGGCAGAACGGGAGGGGCCGTTTGGCTGTTTCCGACTCCCTCACGGTCGCGGCTCGCAGGTGACTGAAGGCCCATGGCCTTGCAGTTCTCTCGCATTCACTAAATCGCCACTCTGCAACCGTGGGAGAGCGAGGCTCCCGCCGAGCTGCCGCAAAGGAAAACGCATGACGGGCTTTTGAACCGCTCATGAACGCCAATATGCGGACGCGCCTCAGGACCCCTCCCGTAGCTCGGGCTTTCCAGCCCGAGCACTTCCCGGCAAACACGACGTTCTGCCGCTCCGATTCCTTCCCCTCCCCGCCCCGTTGCACTTTCGGCCTCTGCGTTGCAAAGGCGGGCGCACCAGCAGAAACCTGTCGCCTCCGCGATGCTTACACCGCCGGAAACTCGCTTTTCCCCCATATTCAGCCTATCCTCATGCATCAGACTCATTCACAGCTGAGGGTTATCTCCCGTTAAAATTAGTCAAAGCTTTTGCCATGCCTCGACAATTCGCTGTCTCCTGCACCTGTTTCGTGTTCGCTGGCGTCCTGCTGAATATCGCTTTCGCTGCCGACCCGCCCGGCGATCAGCCATGGCAGCTGAAGCTGCGGTTGCAGGCACCCTCAGGCCCGCCGGACTCACGCCAGAATCGCACGTGGCAGCGTCAGGAACGCTCCGAAAAATGGCTGCCGGGCAAAACAGCCGTCATCGTCTGCGATGTCTGGGACCGACATCACTGCCTGAACGCCGTTCGACGCATGACCGAATTCCTGCCCCGCATGAACGAGCTGCTCACGACCTGTCGCAGCCAGGGTGCCACCATCATTCACTCCCCCAGCGACTGCATGCCAGCCTATGAGCAGCATCCGGGAAGACTTCGCGCACTGCAGGTCCCTGATGCTCCCGGACAGCCGGCCGACATCGCACTTTGGTGCTCGGCCATCCCCACTGAAGAGCAGGCTGTGTACCCCATCGACCAGTCCGATGGGGGCGAAGATGATGATCCCGCTGAACACGCCAAATGGGCCGCCACTCTGGCCGCTGAAGGGCGTAACCCTGGACTGCCATGGAAAGCCCAGAACGAAGCGATCGCGATCGATCCGCAGCGCGATTTCATCAGTGATCGCGGCGATGAAGTCTGGAATATCCTCAAACATCGACAGATCGAAAATGTGATCCTGGTCGGCGTCCACACCAACATGTGCGTGCTGGGACGCCCCTTCGGCCTGCGACAGCAGGTCCGCTCAGGTTTCAATGTGGTACTGATGCGAGATCTGACCGACTGCATGTACAACCCGCGTCGCTGGCCTTTTGCAGATCACTTTACCGGCAATGATCTGATCAATTCGCACGTTGAACGCTTCGTTTGTCCCACCATCACCAGCGATCAGATTCTTGGCGGCATGCCGCATGTTTCAAAGTATGACCAGAGAACCCGGCGTGATGTCATCACGGCGGAATCAGACAGCACCATTGCCGCTCCCGGTCATGGCTGGTGGACCGCAGTCACCCTGCCAGGTTCGCTGCCCGCCGAAGTTGGCGACGTGCCGCAGGACACCGCTGTCTGGCTTCGCTGCACTGTGAAACTGTCAAAGTCGCTGCTGGCCGGCGGCCCCGCAACTCTGCAGATCCCCGCCGGCACGACGGCCAATGCCTGGCTGAATGGAGCACCGCTGACCGGTACCCCCGCAGCGGGCTCCGAGCTGGCACTGCCAGCGGACGCCGTGCTCCCCGATGGCATCAACCTGCTGGTCCTGAAACTGACTCCGGGCGGATCCCGGACGCTGCTGCCTGCCGCTGCTGAAATTCGCTGCGGCCAGCAGACGCTGTCGCTCGCCGGTCGCTGGCAGCTGCAGCTTGATGACGGCAAAGACCTTTCTTCCATCCCGCTGCCGGCACAATTCGGCATCGGCTCGGACGTGCTGTTTGAACCAGCCCCGACCGTCCCCGGCCGCCGCGGTGGAATCTGACCCGCACACTGCTGCGCCTGCCGGCACAAAGGCCCGCACCAGCGTGTGCAATAGCCAGTGCCTGCGTGCGCGATAGCCAGTGCCTGTGCGCACCAGGGCGAGCCGCGGACGGGAGTCCGCGGGTGTGAGTTCTGGTGGCTCTGAAGAGCAGCGGTCCCTTCGCTGATGCCTGGGGCTGCTGAGTGTTTTCGCCTGCGTTTGGGTTTTTCACAGAGCCACAGGCGCACGGAGCGGAAACTGGCGTGTGCGAATGGCTGGCTGGCTCCGTATGGCCCTCTCTGTAGCTCGGGCTTTCCAGCCCGAGATCTGCCCTTTGGGTTTGGGTCGCAGTGGGAGCATCGTGCCGGCTCGATTGTTAAAGCCATCTTTTTCGCTTTTCCCTGCCGGTGTCCACCAGACAGCTGGTCTCACGCGAATCCGCGAAGGGAACCGCACCAGTCTGAGATGGCCCGCGTGATGAACTGGCCGACTCTGCTTTCTCGCGCCTGTCTGCTATGGCATGAATGCCATGGTCGTATTGCCGAAAATCGTCGGCAAATCGTATCTGGCCGCCTGCGGAATTCCGACATGTGTGCTGTGTAACCGCCGACCTGCTGCGCAGCCACTGCAAATCCGAGCCAGCTTTGCCGCCGATCTCCGTCGTAACGTGTGGTACTGCTCCTGGTGTCATCGCGGTGGCGACCAGTTGACTCTCTGGTCGCAGCCTGTCGAGCAACTGCTCTACGCGGCCACAAAACAGCTGCGCGGTGCGACAGTCACCCTGATGCTCCTGCTGATTTCTCAACAGTCACTGCCAGACGGCAGGGCGCCCGGTAAGGCTCGCAAAACACTCGTCGAGCGAAGGACCTGAAGTTGATCAAAGTCGTTTTAGTCGAGCGGTCGTGGCCGCTGCAGAAATGGGACGATTGTCCTGCCAACAAGCCTGCGACTTGACCCGACTGTACGGCAGTGCGTTTGACAAATATGCGGAATTCCTGAAGAAGCTGGACAAGACATGAAAGGGGCAAACCGGTACCTGCTCGATGCGGATACTCTCATGACGGCATACGGGGATTATCACAGATTCTCGTTGTGCCCGGCCTATTGGCTTGGTCTGCCGGAGCATTACCGGCATGGGTTGCCTTCAAGCATCGTCCCAGTTCGCAATGAGCTGTTGAAGGGAAAAGATGCGCTGAGTGCATCGGTGAAGGATGCCGTCCCCGAGGATTTCTTTCATGCATCGACGGACCAAAAGGTGACAAATACCTGCTCAACGATCTTGAAGTGGGTTGCGAGTCCTGGGCATCTGCAGACTGCTGTTCCAGCGAAGTTTGCAAGTGGTGCCGACGGCTGGCTGGTTGCCTGTGCAATGGTACACGGAATGTCGGACTGTTCTTATGAGGTTTTAAGCCCCGAACCCAGGGCAAAAATCAAACTTCCAGATGTCGCTAAGCAGTTTGGTGTGACTTGTTTGAAGCCCGAGGAAATGCTTCAACACCTGGGCGTTCGTATGGTCCTCGGGGCAAAAAATGACCACAGAAATCGGCGAAGGTCGAGATCAAAGATGTCTTTGCGAGACAAGCCGCAGAGACGGAGTCCTTCGTTCGTGATCACACTCAGGAATTGGCGACCATTTCCAGACGTTCGATGGCGTCGCCAAGCAGTCGCTCACCCGCTGTTTTTAGTTCATCCAGTGTGGGGGGCTGTGAGGCCAGCAGGCCGTTCGCACAGGTATATTGGGCTTGCTCGAGGTCTTCGTCACTGTTCAACAATGCTCGCAGGCCTGATCCGGCGTTCGATGCAATCGCCTTCCATTCCTGCGGAAAGCACGCCTCAAGAGCCGCCTGCCAGGCATTGGTGAATGGACTGTAATCATCGAGGTCTGCCAGGATAGTGATCGCAAGAACTCGTCCGAGGTCTTTGTTACTGCGTTTGATTGCACGACCTGCGAAGAGCGAACTCATCATATCTGTTTTGATAACAGGATGCTCCAAAAGGTTTGCGAGCGCCATGTTTATGGGCTGAGCATACCGGATTCAAAGATCAGCCACTGGAAGCGGTTGATAAGCGGTGACTGAAAGAAATCCAAATGTGGGCAATCCAAAATGGCCCGGAGGCAATTCCAGTCGAGTTCAATCTTTAGTCATCACCTCGCTGGACTTGGGGACGGTGAGCAGTTCCAGAAACCAGGCCTCGGCGGCCGTCTGGGCAATGCCGGGAGGATACAGTCTGACGACAGGCAGTTTGTCGACAGGAGTTTCCGCCGTTCCTGGTGAAGTCGCAGCCTCTCCTGCTTGCTGCGACCAGCCTGCTGCCAGGAGTTGAGCCGCGAGATTCTGGCCGGTGCCTACAGCCGCATGAAACGGTTCCAGTACACAGTCAATGTCCTTAGTGCGAACCGCTTTGCTGGCGTCCTTGCCGAAGAAGCGGAAGCCGGCGGCAAGGCTGCCGATGATAACGATATTGGGGTAACAGCCACGTGGCACCGCCTCAGCAACAGCTTTTAGGACCTGAAATGGGGTTAGATTGCTCATACCTGTGCCCGCTCTTTCAGAAATGTCAGAAACTCCAGGGCCTGGGACTCCAGTCGCGACTCATGAAGATCAAGCAGGCACTCTATTTCGTCGGCCCAGGGCATCCCTGCGTCACGAGAGGTGAAGAACAGTTGCCTGCGAAAGAGCACATGGACGGCTACCTGTGGAAGCTCACCACGAACGACCCGCTTGAGGCCAGGATCCAGCTTTCGAATGATTGCGGGGATGTCCTTTTGCATGCGAACATCCACAATGAGATCCAGGCGAGGATTCCCGATCAGATCCAGCCCGGGACAGTAATGCCGTGCTCCAAAAGTTCCACCAACGGCAACTCCGGATGGACGTAGATCTTGCCGCTTCTCCAGAAGCAACCCAGTGGGCCGTGGACGACCGCTTGTGACGGCAAATCCCTGAGTCGACCGTACATTTTCAGTTCGAGCCAACAGTTTGAACCATTCTTCCTGAGGAAACGAACGCAGGGAAACGCTGCGATCGGAAAACCGATGCACCCACGGTCGCATTTGGTGCAGAGCATTGGCGATTGTGGGGTAGCTGTAGCCCGTTTGCTCGCCGAGTTCTTTGAGCCTTGTTGGGAAGGACTTACGAAACCAATGAATCAGGAGGACACGCAGTACGTCGGTGATAGCATCAGATGTGCGTCTTATAGGCCGGGATGAGCGATTTGACGCATGCTCAATGACGTCCTGTAAATTCTCTTTTGCTGCGGCGGGCACGTTACCCAAAGTTGTTTGCAACTCGTGCTTTTTGGTGACTATGACCGATAGACGTTCAAAGATTTCTGGTTTCAGAGTGGATCGCAGCCCGTCCCATTCCGTTTGAAGCCTGGAATGGCTGATCGCGGGATTCTGAAGAATCAGGACGACCTGGCAACCATCTTTCCAGGCTGCACATCGAGCGATCTCAAGACAGGACGCTCGCAATCGCCGGACGTCCCTTGGTTCCCGAAGAACAAGAAAGAAGGTATCTCCGAGCATCGCTTCAAAGCGGATGCCGGGAACATCTGTAACAGCAATTTCGAAGAGAAAATTACTCATGAAACAAAAATGCAACTTTTGTTTTCACGAAATAATCAGAAACATCTGATCAAATGAACATTCATTAATGCGAGGTCCAGTTGAAAGCGGACGGTTTCGGGGGATGCGTGAAGCAGCACACTTCGGGGGCGACCTTCAGGGGGCAGGCACGGGTCCGGTCGGCAGACACTTTCGCGACGTTCTGGTCCGACGGGTGAGCAGGTTCTCGGGCGGGACGTTCAGGGTCGTTTCCGACGGCGTCAGGGCTGACGAATGAAATTCGCGTAAGCACTCGGCGGAAGGAATTTCAGTGGAGTTGAATTCTTCGCAGGCAAACAGCAGGGAAAGCAGACGGACTTCCATACGCCTGCACACCATCAAACCGGTGGAAACGGCGGGTCCTGAAATCGGATGTTCCCAAACGACTGTGGCTGCCCGCTGGCTGTGCCGTGAGACGCCACAAACGGGGGGCAAAAATGCCGTGTTTGCAGAAGGGGGTGCTTTGGCTGGAAAGCCCGAGCTCCATTTTGCTGTGACGCACTGCTCAGGCGGCCGCGCTGCGTCGCGATCGTCGCGGCAGTCGCACATGAAACGTGCTGCCCTGCCCTGCCCCGGCACTGAACGGTGTTACCGTGCCCCCGTGATCTTCTACAATCCGATGAATAATGCTCAGGCCCAGACCCGTGCCACGACCGGACTGCTGATTCGAGAAAAATGGGTCAAAGACCTGCTGCTGAGTCTCTGCGTCCATGCCGCATCCATTGTCCTCAACCGCCACCACGACGTTATCCACCTGTTCCGTCAGACGCACTCGGACTCGCCCGCCCGCCTGAGTTGCCTGCAGACCGTTCGCGACAAGATTCAAAATGACCTGACGAATCTGCGCCTCACTGACCTCCGCCGTTATCGCCCGCTCACAATCAAACTCGATCATACGATCACTGAACTGTCCCAGATGTCGCACCATATCCAGCACTTCACGGATCAGTTGTGCCAAATCAACTGAGCTGCGGACTGCGCGATCTGCTCGCGAAAAATCCAGCAGCCGCGCCGTAATCTCACCGCACCGCAGCGATTCGCGACGGATCATCGCCACCCGCCGCAGGATTTCTTTCGCGTCCGGCGACTCAGTGTCGTCACGCTGGCACAATCGCAGCTCCACTGCTTCCGCCGCCATCGAAATGGCGCTCAGCGGGTTGTTGATTTCGTGAGCCACACCGGCAGCCAGAAATCCAACATTCGCCAGTCGCTGCGAGCGCAGCAGCTGATCACTGCGCTCCCGCACCTTCTGCTGCAAATCTTCCTCTGACTGCTGAAACCTGTCGGCCATGCAGTTCACACCGGCGACCACATCCGCAAATTCGTCCTGCACCTTCGAAATCTGCGCCAGTCGATAGGACGTATCACCGTTGGCAATGCGAGTACACCCTCTGGCTATTTCCCGCAGCGGACCCGAAATCCAGCGCAAGGCCACCAGCAGTGTCACCACAAACAACACACTCCCCGCCCCTGTGCTCCACGACACAATCTTCAGCAGTGTCGCCGAACGGCTGTGCTCGCGCTGCTGCGACTGCTGCAGCCAGTGCCTCGTCTGCCATGCCGGCAGCGTTTCCAGTGTTCGCTGAATCTGCGATATCGCCAGACCACAGCGATGCTGCAGGTCTCTGAAATTCGCCAGATCAGTCGTTACAGCCTGGGCCGTGATCTGCGAATTCAACTGACGCAGCTGATACAGCTCGCCATAGACCGCGTCCAGCCGCCCCAGCGCAATTTCACGCTGCCGCAGATCCTGCTCGTTCTGAAACGGCAAATGCTCAATCCGCCGCCGAAACTCAAACAGCTCTTCCTGAGCCTTCTGGATGCAGTCCGCACAACTTAGCTGCAGCTGCACGGCTGCATCGGGCTTGCGAGGATCCAGGCGGGTGTGCAGCGATTCGCCAATCCGCGACACCGTGCGGCTGAGCCGTTCCTGATCAGGACTTTCATGCAGCAAAAAGTTGAGGTCGTCCAGCGCCTCAAGATGCCACAACAAGCCCTGCAGCCCGACTCCGCCCAGCAGCAGGATCAGACACAACGCTGCGAAAAACAGCAGAACCAGCCTTCTGCGGATGCTGCGAATCAAAAACACATGGGCCTCCAGGTCAGCCTTGACCCTGATCTTGCCATCCTGACAGAACCAGCCAGCATTCTGACACAAAACCTCGGGCAGTGCCAGACCGGTCTTTTCTGCCGGTTTACAGAAAAATCGCCCCGTTTTTTCAGGAAAAGTCGAATTTGACGATGTGCTGCGGAAAATCAACGCCCCTTCCGCCACGCAAGCGACCGATTTTTGTTGACTTCATCAGCCTAAATCAGCACCGCCGCGATGCACCCCGTCATGCAGCAGGCCAGCGTGCCGCCCAGCATCGCCCGAAATGCCAGGCGTGTCAGATCGCCGCGACGCTCGGGCGCCAACGCCCCGATCCCGCCTACCTGGATGCCGATCGAGGCAAAATTTGAAAAGCCGCACAAGGCATACGTCAGGATCACCGCAGTGCGACCTGAAACTTCCGGCGTCGACTGCTTCAGCATCGCCCCCAGCTGCTGATAGGCCACAAACTCCGTCGCGACCATCTTCACACCCAGCAACTGCCCCGATACCCTGCACTCCTGCCACGGAATCCCCATCAGCCATGCCAGCGGAGCAAACAGGATGCCCAGGATTCGCGACATCGTCAGTGGTTCAGATTCCACTTTCAGCTTCGCCAGCACCCACACCGAAATCTCCGTCAGACAAAAATCAGCCAGTGCGATCAGCGATGTGAAAGCGACCAGCATGGCGCCCACATTCAGCATCAGCATCAGGCCGTCCGAAGCACCACTGCTGATCGCCTCAATCAGGTTACCGCTTGTCCTGGGCAAAGACTGGCCGGTCGATCCGCCCGTCTCCGGCGTTTCTGTTTCCGGCTGCAGCACCTTGGCAATCAGCAGTCCGGCAGGGGCTGAAATGACGGAAGCCGTCAGCAGGTGACCGGGTTCCATCCCAAAACTGACGTAAATCGCCATCACACTGCCCGCAATTGTCGCGAAGCCGCCGACCATGATCGACATCAGCTCAGAAGATGTCATCCGCGCTACATAGGGCTTTACCACCAGCGGAGCTTCTGTCTGGCCCACAAAAATATTGGCTGCAGCCGACAGACTTTCTGCTCCCGATGTCCCCAGCGTGCGCTGCATCACCCAGGCAATTCCTCGCACGACCACCTGCATCACACCCGCGTGATACAGCACCGAGGTCAGGGCAGAGAAGAAAATAATGATCGGCAGCACACTGAAAGCGAAGACATTTCCCAGACCATCACCAAACAGAAATCGGCTGCCCTCACTGCCAAACTCAATCAGCCGGCCAAACACGTTTCCGGCAGACTCAAAGAACTGCCTGCCCTGGACAGTCTTCAGTATCAGTGTCGCAAAACCGACCTGCAGTGCAGTACCCCACAGCACTACCCGCCACGGAAACTGACGCCGGTTCAGGCTGATGAGCCACGCCAGCAGAATCATCACCAGATATCCGAAAATCGCAGCGGCCTGGTTCATCAGCATTCTCGGTAAGGACAGTACGTCAACAGGCTGGAGGGAGAACCGGGTGAACAGGGGCATGAGTAGTGGTCAGATTACCCAAACGAGATTTCACAACAACCTTCAGCGACGATTCAGGCCAAAAAAGTCACCGCAGAAACCAAAACAGCCTGAACCAAATGTGCGTCTGCTCGTGTTTCAGCCGCAGTCACTCCCATTCACTGCGAAAAACAGCCATGCCGGCTGCCCGGCACACCGGCAATTTCCGCCGAAGGCCCGCGGGATGGTCGGGAAATCATGGGGGTTAAGGATTCCGGCTGCGGAGACTGGGATGGTTTTGTCGATTTTGACACCGGCCGGTTTGC
>Ga0172367_10009123_pt1 | contig 10939 bp, 10 predicted proteins | sample Lak10m_FD_114542 | JGI IMG/M metagenome (GOLD analysis project Ga0172367, IMG submission 114542) | Freshwater microbial communities from Kabuno Bay, South-Kivu, Congo - kab_022012_10m | ecosystem: Environmental > Aquatic > Freshwater > Lake | place: Democratic Republic of the Congo: South-Kivu...
AATTTGTTACCTGTTCGGCATCAGTGAGATGATTTTCTACAATCACACGGCGAATTTTGGCTTCGCTAACACCAAAGCAGCTACAAACTAATGCGCCTTCATCATCATCATGGGTAGGACGGGGTATGCCTCGATAATTATAAATAGCAGCTTCTAGAGCTTCTTGTCCCATGACAGAACAGTGCATTTTGGCTTCTGGCAAGCCCCCCAGGTAATCTGCAATCTGTTGATTAGATACTTTCAAAGCTTCATCTAGGGTTAAACCTTTGACCATTTCAGTTAAGGCACTGGAAGAAGCGATGGCACTGGTGCAGCCAAAGGTCTGAAATCGTGCATCTAAGATTGTGTCAGATTTCACTTCTACTTTCAAGTGCAGTCGCAGGGCGTCACCACAAGCAATACTACCAACTTCTCCGGTGGCAATTTTCACTCCGGGTTCGTCAGTTTCTTCAATAGCTCCCTGATTTTTGGGATTGTAAAACAAGTCTAATACTTTATCTGTGTAGTCCCACATGGTCAATTTTTGATTTGAGATTTTGGATTTTAGATGAGGGACTAGACATGAGGAAGAGGAAAAATCTTCCTCATAGCTAGTACCCAGTACCTAGTCCTTAACTATGAATTAGTGCTTGTTCTTGCAGCCAAGCCGCATCTTCATTTTTGAAGGGAGACATGGCGCGTAAACGTTCTACAATACCGGGCATGATTTCTATGACTTTGTGGATTTCAGCTGCTGTGGTGTAGCGAGACAGTCTGAAACGAATGGAACCGTGTAAGGTAGTGTAGGGTAAACCCATGGCCCGGAGAACATGAGAAGGTTCTAGGGAACCGGAAGTACAAGCGGAACCAGATGAGGCACAGATTCCGTATTTGTTGAGGGACAGCAGAATTGCTTCACCTTCAATGTATTTAAAGCCGATATTTGTGGTGTTCGGTAATCTCTGCGTTAGGTCGCCATTTACTTCGCAGTCAGGAATTTTAGCGAGTAAAGTTTGCTCTAGGCGATCGCGCAGTTTTCTTTCTCTGGCGGTAGCCTCTTCTAGGTGTAAGAGTTCCAACTCGGCGGCTTTACCCAAAGCAATAATACCTGGAACATTCTCTGTTCCTGCTCGACGACCACGTTCTTGGTGTCCGCCAATGAGTAAGGGACGAAATCGCACACCGCGCCGGACATACAAAGCACCAATTCCTTTAGGAGCATGGATTTTATGACCGGACAAAGTTAACATATCTATGGTGCTGGTCTTCATGTTCATGGGAATTTTTCCCACTACTTGCACTCCATCCACATGAAAAATAGCGCCATACTCTTTAACTCTTAACCCAATTTGCTCAATGGGAAAAACCGTGCCTGTTTCGTTGTTGGCGTACATAATTGTTACCAAGGCGGTGTTGCCGGTTAGAGCAGCTTCTAGTTCATTTAAATCTAGCTGTCCCTGACGATTTACCGACAGATAAGTAACAGTGTAACCTTGGGTTTCCAGTTGTTTGCAGACATTCAAAACTGCTGGGTGTTCAACTTGCGTAGTAATGATATGTCGCTTTTCTGGTTGTGCTAACAGTGCGGCGCGAATGGCGGCGTTATCTCCCTCTGTACCGCAACTAGTGTAGACAATTTCTGATTCATCAGCACCGATGAGGGCTGCTAGTTGTTGGCGTGCTATCTTTACGGGTTTGGCAAGTTGTCCACCAAAGGTGTGCATACTAGAGGGATTACCATAGTAGTCCCGTAAGTAAGGCAACATCACCTCTAAAACTTCCGGGTCTACTTTGGTTGTAGCGTTATTGTCTAGATAAATGATGCTCATCCTGATACACCTATGACTTTGCTGTGATGTCGAGATAATTGCTCCGAGAATTTTTTGGAGTAATAATTAAACCAACGTTCCCAGTAATCTTGTTTGTTAGTTAATTTTGCTAAAGAGCGGTTGTAATTAGCAAACCAGCTTTCCCAATAATCGTTGGGTTGTTTGACACAACCGTTACAGGTGGGACAACCAGCTTTACACTGAGGAACGGAATAAACACTCCCAAAGCAGTTTGTACAAAGTTCCGGGTCAATCCAACGATTACCGTCAATTACTTTAACTGCATTAGTGGGACATACAGACAGACAAAGATCGCAGGAAATACATTGGCTAGTGATTTGGTAAGCCATGATTATTCTCCTTTTTGGGTATTGGGTATTGGGTAGGGGGTTACTAGGTACTGGGTAGAAGGTACTGATATTGGGAGGTTTTTCCCTTATGTGTAGTTTCTGGTCCCTAGTCCCTAGTCCCTAGTCCTTAGTCTCTGGTCCCTAGTCCCTTTACATATTGCTCGTAAAATTCCAAAGCAACTTTTTCAATCACGTCGTAAGCTTCAACAGTCTGTATTCCCGCTGCGTGCAATTTTTCTTGAGGACAGTTACCAATTTTGGCAACTAAAACTGCTTTGCAATCTGCGATGGCTGCCATAATATGCTCAAATGTGGCTTCTTCTCCGAATCCACCTTGGCAATATTGGTCGATTTTGCGATGACCGATAAAGCTAACTTCATTACCATCCACTTCGTAAATCTGGAATTCCTTGGCGTGACCGAAGTGTTGGTTAACTAATCCACCGCCTTTAGTGGCCACTGCAACTAAGACTTTGGGATTATGAGTAAATTCCTTACCTGTACGTGCGTTTTGTTTGGCTATTTTGAGTTCTTGTTTAAACTTTTCAATGCCGTCGTGAACAGCAGTGCGTTGTTCTAGATCGTATTCTGGAGACATTTCCAAGAATTTGTCTTTGGTAAATTCCTGGCTACGGTCTTCTCCTAATAATCCTACCGCATCAGCGCGGCATTGGCGACAATGGCGCATCATTTTCATGTTGCCAGCACAATTGTCTTGTACCGCCTTGACTTCTTTGGGTGTGGGGCCTCGTTGACCTGTTAAACCAAAGTGAGTACCGTGTTCTGGTGCTGAAATCAAGGGCATGATGTTGTGCAGAAATGCGCCTTTCTCGCGAATCATTTTATTCACTTCGATGAGGTGCTGATCATTAATGCCCGGAATCATTACGGAGTTAACTTTGCACAAGATATCAGCTTCTTGGAGTGCTTGTAAGCCTTCTATTTGCTTTTCTAACAGAATTCTAGCACCTTCAACACCTCTATAACGTTTACGCTTATAATGAACCCAAGAATATATTTTAGCGCCGATTTCTGGGTCTATGGTATTTAAGGTGATGGTAACGTGATCTATATTTAGTTGTTTGATTTTGTCAACATATTCCGATAGCATTAAACCGTTAGTTGAGAGGCAAAGCTGGATATCCGGGGCTTTGTCTGCAATCAACTCAAAAGTGCGAAAAGTCTTTTCAGGGTTCGCCAATGGATCACCAGGTCCGGCAATTCCCACCACTGTCATTTGAGGAATTTTGCCTGCAATGACCAAAGCTTTATGTGCTGCTTCTTCTGGTGTGAGTAATTCACTAACTACCCCAGGACGACTTTCGTTAGCACAGTCATATTTACGATTGCAATAGTTGCATTGAATATTACAAGCTGGTGCAACTGCAACGTGCATCCTGGCGTAATGGTGATGGGCATCTTCACTATAACAGGGATGTTTGGCAATGCGTTCTTGGACTTTTTGATCCATTTCTACGGTGGTGCTGCTGTCACATCCGCAACCACCTGATTTTGCTGGGGTTAATGCTGGTTCCTGATGGGAGGAGGTGAGGAGTCCGTCAGACGGTAGTATCATTGAATTTCGCAAGGGTCGGTGGACTAAATGCCACAGTGGGAGATGCCGTTGCTACTGTCTTTACCTAAGAAATGAAGTCGGGTCTTGTAATCAGTTAACAGTTAACAGTGGAAAACTGTTGACTGCTGACTGCTAACTCACCTATAGCTGGTGTGTGTCAACTTTTGGGTCTGGGTGGAATTTGTTTGTGAGTACACCCGCGACTTCTATTTGCAAAGGCATGGTGCTATCTCATCCCTCCACTCACTCTTGGCTATTGCTTTTAGTGCAGCGTTGAGTGATTGGCGATATATGATTTATAGCAGTGGTTATTCCATGGTCACGGGGTTTATTAAGGATAGAATTTATTGGATTTATTACGCTTGTACTCAAACCTTACTACCCTAACTGTGTGGGCTTTACAAATTTTAAAAATTTATTTTTTGGGCAGGGGTTCTAGTATTTTTCGGCTGGGGTACGAGTATTTATGAAGAGGGGTTCAGGATTTCTTTGTACTCAGGGGTAACCCACTGCTAGCAAGGGTTTTAGTCTATTTTATTGGGGTTTGAAAGTACATAGATATGTACTCAAATCGGCCTTAAATCCCATTGACAAAGAAAAGGGCCAGAGGCTTAAGGGGGGAAAACTGGAGCAGGTTCAAGTACCACTACTCCAGATACGTGCGAAATTCAATTCTGTATCCAAGATATCATTTTTTTTGAGGAAAAAATGCAGTTCATTTTTTTTTAATTTTCCCACGGAATATAGGTCTAGGTTCTTGCACCTGGGGAAAAAAGCAGGTTTCTTAAGAAAAGATAAAGTTGAAACACTGCTTAATTTTTCTTTGAGAAACCCAGTTAATGAGGTTGTTGTGAGAATGATGCAATATCTGAGCGGGATGAAGGAATTGCATAATCGGCACTTAATCAGGAACTCCATTAGTTTTGATTCTACATCTATTGAGAATTAATGTCTATAATTACCAATAATGAAACGGCAGGGCGGATTTACTCGTTAATAGTCATCCCTTGCAGCTAAGGCCAAGTTAAAATTGAGATATTGAGTGAGTTTGATTATGTATCTAACCTATCATTTTTTTAGGTGAAAAAAATGCGTTTTATATTTATTTTATTTTCTTGACATAAAAATACTTATTCCACAAAGTACCCTAAGTAATTATGCTAAAGAACACTTTGCCAAGAATTTAAATCAACACAGCATAAAATGAGAGTTGCATCCTCCCACTAACCCACATTGCTATAATTATTGATCAATTGAGGCGCAATAAATCCAAAATTACTACCAAGACACAATGGGTAATCAATTGATGGTTCAAGCCTAATGGCTAAGTTTAAAATCCTTGATTTTCTCTTAGTAAGCACAGGGGGAATTTGTTTGTATAGCTGGGATTTATAATCCCCAGGGCTTAGTGCAGGATGTCAAATGAGAGGCCTGGTCATTGAGATTTTTCATGGCTTGAGTTATATTATTGGCTTTTAGGAATAACTTTCCTGATACCACTTTTACCAATAGCGTCACCTTTGTAACGAGGGATGACATGAATACTGGTGTGCATAATATTTTGTCCGCCTTCTCGATTAATGTTCATACCGACATTAAAACCATCAGGTGCAAATTCTGTTTTGAGAATTTCTTGGACTTTATTGACCATAAACCAGCAAGCACATTGTTCTTTAAATGGTAAATCAAAATAATTGCTAACATGACGTTTAGGAATAACTAAGGTATGTCCTTTAGTGATGGGATAGCCATCCAACATAGCATAGGCGGTTGCTGACTCTGTTAATAATGTGAGATGTTTATGAGGGTTACAAAATATACAATAATTAGATGAATTGCGGCGCTGATTATAATGAATGTACTCATATATCTCGCGGATTTCATCTGCGTATAAAGAATTAAACGGAAGTTTGGCTAAACATTGATATGTAGGCTTTTTATAAATATAATGTTCTCTAAATCCTTCTTTTTTGATATCTCTTCTTACGGCATAGTAAGCTTTTCCTCCTGCTTTTAATAAGTGCGATACTTCCATGAGAATATTAGCTTGTTCTTCGGGGAGCAAAACATTCAAAACAAAAAAACAAATTATTGTGTCGAATTTACCTTGAGGATATTCGGGAAAATAATGTGGGTCATAGCCTGTAATGTCAAACCCTTTTTCGCCGATGAATTTAACATCACTACCAAAGCCGCAACCAAAATCTAGTATTTTGCCATGAAGCAGGTTTTGATTTAATAAGAACTCTGCGGGAAATGATAAATAATTTCTTTCTTTTGCTGTGAGATGGCTGAATATATTTTTTTGCTGTTTCATGGAATTTTGAGATGCATGCTATCCTGTATTAGCACATTTGATACTGAAATTGCAGTAAGTAAGTTGATCGAGTCTGGTTTCCCCTTGGCCAAGGTTCACAATGACAACTTTTCAACTAAACTTCTCTACAAGGGTTCGGTAAAACCTATATTTGAATTCGGTTGATGTCTAATGGACTGGGGATAAAATAGCTGGGCTGACTTTGATGAGGTGTACAAGTTTATATATGTTTACAAAACTCATTGTTTATATTAAGAAAGGTATAGATACGCACAGACAATAAAACCGAAATCAAAATAAAGAAACAGGTTTTTTCTCTAGCTGAATAATAGAATAAGAATCGTAGCTGGATATACAGATATATCATCTTTGCGAGGAAGTGAGTACAACTTAATAAATTGCAAAATAACTTGCCTAATTCTCTGCAAACTCTTACAGGCAAAGTTCTTTGTGGTGAGTACAAAAATTCTAAAGCCTCTACCCTAAAAACACCAGAACCCCCATTATTAAACACTAGCACCCCTACCCCAAAGGAAATTTTAAATTTATTTAAAATCGGGGTTTGAGTTAGTTGAGTACAGCTGTAATTAATCCAATAAATTCAATCAGGATTGGTCGTAGCGTCTAGTTGGGAGTTACCTGATATAAGCATAAAAATAGCACATGGCTCTTTTAACGAAACACTACCGATGCAACAGTCATTAAAGAGTATCGAAAATAATCAGGCTGGAATGGAACCACGTTCTCAAAATACATCTGTGCTGAAAAATCTGTTCTCTGGTGCTTTTTTAAAATTGTTATGGAGTGATTTTAAAATCATCTTTGAACGCGATCCAGCGGCACGTAATTGGCTAGAAGTGGTGTTTTGTTATCCGGGGTTGCACGCACTATGTTTGCATCGTGTAGCCCATTGGTTACACTGTCGGGGAGTAGTTTTCATCCCGCGTTTGATTTCTCACTTGGGTCGGTTTTTAACAGGAATTGAAATTCACCCTGGTGCAGAGGTTGGTAAAGGTGTATTTATCGACCATGGTATGGGTGTTGTCATTGGTGAAACTGCCATTGTGGGAAATTATACGCTCATTTACCAAGGCGTTACCCTTGGTGGCACCGGTAAAGAAAGTGGTAAGCGTCATCCCACTCTGGGGAAAAATGTTGTGGTGGGTGCGGGTGCGAAAGTTTTGGGAAATATCCACGTTGGGGATGGTGTCCGTATTGGTGCAGGTTCTATTGTTTTGCGTGATGTGCCCCCAGATGCAACTGTTGTGGGGATTCCAGGTAGAATTATTCACCCCAAACAAAACGTCAATCTGCATCCCCTAGAACATGGAAAGCTTCCTGATGAGCAAGGAACTGTGATTAGTTCTCTAGTTTCCCGGATTGAGAAACTAGAACAACAATTGCAATCTCTGAACATTCAACCCCAGGATAAATAACAGTTGACAAAAAATCATTAATCATGTTAAAACCTCATAGTTCTGATCCTCTAGGCGATCAAGTGTTGCAGATTCCTTTGTGCGATCGCTGGGGAATTTGTCAGCGTTTACAAGAATTGATGATTCCCTGCTGTTGTCACAGCGATGGTTCTTTACGAGTGCAAGTAAATAATTTACTAGAAGCGATACTCGTTCGCAGTACAGTGATACAGTTTCTCGCTTCTCGCCATGAATTAGTGGAATGGCTAGAGCGTTGCTGGAATTCACATAACTCCTAAACTGGGTTTCTGGGTTTGGTGCATCTCTGCGTGTTAACGCTGTAGACCGTAGCCCGACAAACATGATCATGAGCAATTTCGATGATGACAACTTGTAACAGCGAGAGAAAATTTATCAATTTTTTACATCAGGAACTCGAACTGACAAATGCAGATATTGCTGTAGCACTACGACATCGTAAATTTGATAATGGCCCCTTACCTATGCTTCTCTGGCAATATGGAATAGTGAACTTACAGCAACTAGAGCAAATTTTCGATTGGCTAGATGAGCATCATTAACAGATTTGTTGTCTAAGTTTTAGTAAGTTAACTTGCCTATGTTGCCGCAAATAAATGAGGTGTAATTATAGGATTAAACCAAGACGGGCTTTGATTTTATTGGTATATTTACTACTTTGCTAAATCTAGGATTTGCTAATAGTTAACTCAGTTAATTGCTATTATAAAATACCTGATTTATCAAGGGTAAAAATAATTCTAAAATTATACCGATATTTGGTTCTCTGTCATACAGATATGATGTGGGTATTTAGCTATGATTTAATAATCATGAAGATGAACTATTAAATCTGAGAGTTTATAGCATTTACCATTCATCATTCAGCATTTGTATTAGGCATTTACCATGACAGAATTTGCAGGTAAATAAGCTCCCAAAGCATACAGCATATTAAGAATGATTCCTAAGAGGGATGTTTGAGATGAATGAAATCTTAATTAATGACACTACATTACGTGATGGTGAACAAGCTGCTGGTGTTGCTTTTACCTTTGAAGAGAAAGTAGCGATCGCGCAATTTCTCGATGCTATTGGTGTTCCTGAATTAGAAGTAGGCATTCCAGCAATGGGAGAGGCGGAAACACACGCCATTTTAGCAATTTCTGACTTGGGTTTGCAAGCGAGGCTTCTCGGTTGGAATCGGGCTGTAATTTCAGATATTAAAGCTTCAGTTACCTGTGGTTTAAAGCGAGTACACATTGCCATTCCGGTTTCTGGAATCCAAATCGCTGCTAAATTTCATGGTCAATGGCGGGTAAGTTTGCAACGGCTGAAAGACTGTATCAATTTTGCCCTTGATCAAGGTCTTTGGGTCGCAGTAGGAGGGGAAGATTCTTCCAGAGCTGACCCTAACTTTCTTTTAGATGTAGCGCTGAATGCTCAAGAATGGGGCGCATCGCGGTTTCGCTTTTGTGATACCGTAGGTATTCTTGACCCATTCAGCACCTACACCAAAGTTAAACAGTTGGTTTCAGCTTTGTCTATTCCCTTGGAAATTCACACTCATGATGATTTTGGTTTAGCAACTGCTAATGCTTTAGCTGGTATCAAAGCTGGAGCTACATCTGTAAATACCACAGTCAACGGTGTAGGTGAAAGAGCTGGAAATGCAGCTTTAGAAGAAGTTGTTATGTCCATCAAACGTATTTACGGTATTAATTTGGGTATTGATACTCGCCGTTTGTTAGAACTATCACAACTGGTAGCTTCAGCATCCAATTCTCATGTCCCGCCCTGGAAAGCAATTGTGGGTGAAAATACCTTCGCTCATGAATCGGGAATTCATGCTCACGGTGTATTGCAAAACCCCCTTACCTACGAACCATTTGCGCCGGAAGAAGTAGGTTGGGAACGGCGTTTAGTGGTGGGTAAACATTCTGGTAGACATTTGGTATCGACTTTGTTACAGCAAAATAACATTTTCCTCAACCCAGAGGAAACCCAATCTGTGTTAGATGCAGTTCGCCAGGAATCCATCAAGCAGAAACGCAATCTCACTGTTGAAGAACTGTTGAGCTTGGTCAAAGAACAGAGGTACTCTCATGCAACGTGATGAATTAGAGCTAAATTTACCGCCTGTTTTTGAAATTGGTCAAAAAGTCAGACTGCGTAAACTCATCAAAAACGATGGTACCTTTCCCGGTCAAGAAATTGGGGCTGTTTTAGGGAACAAAGGAGATATTGGCTATATAGCGAGTATAGGTACTTATTTACAAACTTCCTATATTTATGCAGTGCATTTTTTAGAGACAGGGTTCGTCGTCGGTTGTCGGAAAAAAGAACTAGAAGCCGTTGAGGAGAATTCAAATGAAAGTAATGTTGCGGATGAATGACGCGGGAAATTTAGTTGCTTACGTTGCTAAAAAAGACCTGGAAGAAGAAGTTGTTAAACAAGCAGACAGCAATGGTGGAATAATTCTAACTTTAGCAAATGGCTGGGAATTAGAATTTGCTGAATTACCTGACACTGACAGTTTGCCGTTAACTGTGGAAGCTAAAAGGTTAGCTTAATAATTAAGTGTAAATGAATATAAAGCACTTATGATCTAAGCGAAACACAGGGCAGGCAAGATGCTTGCCCCACAAGATTTATACTATTAAATTGTGTGCTTTAGTGAGTGAGAAAGTTCCATATGATGGTAGTTGCGAGAAATGCTGATTTACAGATGAGGTGGCAATTCAAGAGGAATTGTACCTAATAAGCCTTTACGAAAATCTGTTAATAGGTGTCTGGCTGTGCGTTCTACATCACCTTGGTAACGATGTTCTGCTAAGACTTGTAAATAACTTTCGCCAGTGTACAGTACAGGGTCAATTTGGTAGCGAGAATATAAAGGTGAAGATGGTAATAACTCACCTGCTGTTTCTTGCAGTTGATTAAGTAAGTCTATGAAAGCTGATGCTACTAGCTGATTATCATAAGATGCTTGACCAATGTCATCACAAATTGCTAGTTTCACTGCGGCTTCTTGATTGCCCATTTTTAAAGGAATCACTCCCGGAGCATCTAATAATTCTAACTGTTCAGAAATTCTCACCCAACGCAAGGAGCGAGTTACCCCTGGACGGGCGGCACTTTCTACTACTCGCTTTCCTAGAAGACGGTTAATTAAGGCTGATTTACCGACGTTGGGAAAACCAATGACTACAGCCCGCACTGGACGAGGCAACATTCCCCGTTCGTGTCTTCTTTGATTCAGTTTTACTCCTGCTGCTTGAGCGGCTTTGGCAATAGCAACTACACCTTGACCTTTTTGAGCATTAGTAAAATAGGCAACTTGATCTTGATGTTTAAACCAATCCACCCAAAGCGATCGCACTGGGGGCGGAATCATATCTAATCGGTTTAATACTAAGATACGGGTTTTGTTTCCCACCCATTCATCTATTTG
>Ga0172367_10009124_pt1 | contig 10938 bp, 9 predicted proteins | sample Lak10m_FD_114542 | JGI IMG/M metagenome (GOLD analysis project Ga0172367, IMG submission 114542) | Freshwater microbial communities from Kabuno Bay, South-Kivu, Congo - kab_022012_10m | ecosystem: Environmental > Aquatic > Freshwater > Lake | place: Democratic Republic of the Congo: South-Kivu...
CGCGTATAGCGGTACGCAAATTGATCCAACAGTCGACGGTCGGCCTTGGTCAACTGGTCATAGTCGTCAACGCGGAGGCCACGCGACAGCATGTCGTGCAGTGCTTCTTGCAAGGCATTGGCGTGGCCCTGGCACACCGTCCAAGCGTGTTGCAGGGCAAGGCGTTCGGGGGTGTGGTTCATTGCAGTTGCACTCCGGTGCTGTGGGCCACGGCGACGACGGGGCGGACGTCGTGCGGTTGCTCAACCACAAGGTCGACCTTGCGCTCGCCCAACAGGCGTTCCAGTGTGGTCAGCATCTTGATCTTGCGGGCAAACGTCTGCCCCACCAGGTCTGGTTCCGGGCGCACCAACAGGTCGATGTCGCCTCCGCGCTTGGCGTCGTCCACTCGTGACCCAAACAGCCACACCGCCGCGCCCGACCCAAACGCCATGGTGGCGGCATCACGAATCGCCTGGATTTGATCTGCATTGAGACGCATAGCGGTGCCGATTCTATCGGTCAGTGCAACGACATCAGCCGCGCAATGACGGCGTTCTTTCACGTCGATCCACCACTCAGACAAGCTCAATCGGCCCCGGATATTTGGCGACGGTGCCGTCTGCCGTGAGCAGTATGAAGCCCTCTCCTGTGGCTTGCGTGACAAGAATTCGATCAAACGGGTCGCTCGCTGTCCAGAGCAAAAGATGCGTGTCAAGCAAGAGCTTCAAGAGACACTCCCTGCAAACAAATCAGCCACCTGATCTGCGCCCATTCGCGATAGAAGTCAATTAAGTTGTCGCAAAAATCAGAGTCGCGTTTTGGTCGTGTATTGTCTCTTTGCAGCTGCAATCGCCACCATCCCGATCCCAAAGAGAGCGACTGAAGATGGCTCCGGCACCGCCGTGGTGGTAGGGGCGTCTATGGACACGTCGTTCACTGACACGCCGGCGATTGCAAACGCGCTGTCGTATGCCTCGTCCAATGCATTGGTCACACCAAACCCCAAGCTGTAAGTTCCGGCCGTATTGAACTCGTAAGACATTTTTATCCAGCCGGTATGGCCACATCCGTCACCCCAACATGTGCCAGAGCTACCACCCAGTGGCGAAAAATTACTGCCAGGCTGGATCGCTGTGGACGCTGGTGTCAACATCACACCCTGGCCCAGTCCGGGCAAACCATTGCCCGGAACCGTATCGCCCGAAGTTGTTGTGCGCGCGGTAAACAAATATGCGTCAAAGCCCGTCGTGTCGAAAAGACCCGCCCAGGCATACTCGGTGTAAATGATGCCGTCTGACGTGATGTAGTTGAAATAAAAGTCCAGTCTGTCCCCAGTTGCCACAGTAAATGGCCGCGTGTTGGCGCTGGATCCGTTGGTTTCCATCACGGTTGTTCCTATCGGAAGCTTGCCTGCGTCATCGATCCCACCGTTGGTTGAAATCCATTGGTAAGAGCTGAACCCTGGGGCCAGCGGCACATCGCCATCTGCCGCAGTGTTGGTGCCACAGTTGCCAACGCAAGTCCAGCCTGTGGGCAATGGCAGCGCAAATGCTGCGTCTGCAAAACACAGGGCGCCCACGGTGGTGGCCACCCCAACCAAACTCAACGCAAACTTTCTTGCTGACATGTTGACACCCCAAAAAAAGTTAAATGAACGCATGGGCGAGGTACCAGACGACCGATTATTACGGGTACGTTGCCGGCTCATGGTTGACGCCGTGGCAGCTCAAATAGCATTGCCCCCCGTTCAGAGACGGAACGTATTCCAGCCGTTGCTGCACGGTAGATTTGCTCACCACTGGAATGCCGTTTTTGTCAAACAGCATGAAATTGATCAAGCGTGGATAAAGGCGCGAACCGTGCGCGTCGTGGCACGAAGCACAAGCCGTACCCTGAGCCAGATGTCTGGCGTGTGGAAATTTGCCCGGCAAGTCAGTTGTCAAGGCGTTGCGGTCATGGCACTTGTAGCAGAGCGCGTAACTTTGCGGTGTCTCGACCGTGTTGTCTGCCATGTCGTACTGGCGTTCCAGAATTGGCGCAAAGTTGGAACCGTGCGGCCCGCTGGGCGTGTTGCCTGTTGGCGACGTGGTGTCGTTGTTGTGGCAACTGCCGCAGCCAATGCGGCTGGTTGCCGTGTAGCCGGTCATCAAATTTTGAATGTCCGGGTACTTGCCGATCGCTGCTACCGGGTGATAGGAAGGGTTTGCCGGGTCAAATTGCAAACGCACGTTGCGAACATTGTCAAGGCGCTGAAAACTGGCGCTTTGGGCTGCGGTCAAGCCATGGCACTTGTAGCACACCTCGAATTCATAACTGGCTGTCTTCACGCTGGTGCCAAATTGCGTCACGCCCTTCACACCCGTCAAACGCCCGGTCACGTTTGGCGTTGTCGCTGTAATGTTGTTGCTTTGATGCGGGTTATGACAGTCAGCGCAGGTAACGTGCCTGGCCATCTGCGTCGCATCCTCGTTGGGAGTGTGCACCCATTCACTGTTGTTGACAGGGTGGATGGACAGTTTGGCAAATTCACCCTGCAGGTTATGGTTGGCCACATTGCCGTTGTGACAAACCAGACAATTGGTTACCTCACCTGCTTGCGCCAACAAGGCCTTGTCGTGCCCCGCCGAATGGGTCTTGTGACAATTGCTGCAAGCATTTTCAGCCACACTTGCAAACGCACCAACAGGCCATGGGCTGGTGCCCACCCCGCTCCAAACGGCAGTTGATGTGGCGTGCGTTGAGGTCGTCCACCCGTTGGGCAGGTGGCAATTCAGGCACAGGGCACCATAGCGCGTTTCGGTGCGAATGAACTTGGGGCGCTTGTCTTCATGCGGATCGTGGCAACTGGTGCACTGCATTTCCTGGTTTTTGTCGATCTTGACTGCACCCACCAGTGTGGTTGGGTGCGCCAGTTCGCCGCGGCTGGAGGCCAGAGCTGCGTCATACACAAAAGAAATGGGGTGATCCGCAGACAAGTTGGTTCCCAAATTGGACTTGCCCGTCAGAAAACCCGTCAAAGACGATGACCCAGCGTCAGGGTTGCGTACCGTGCCCAGCGCCAGCGTGCCATCGTGACACGACAAACACAGGCGCGAACTGCCGGTGGGCTGCTTTACCTGCGCCTGCATCGTGCTGCTGGTATAGATCTGGTAGGTAGCACCTGACAACTCGCGGTTCCACAACGGTCCTTGTGGTGACGCACGGTGCGGCGTATGGCAAAAAACGCACAACCCCGTCTCCAGGGTAGCCTTGAAATTTCCCGGCCCGGTGGGTGTCATGTTGTGAACCGTATTGGCGACATTGGTGCCTGCGGTCACGGCAAACGCCAACAACGAACTCAACAGCGTTACCCCGGCCATACGAAACCGCTTCAACGTCATTTCACACCGTCCTTGCCTTGCACACGTGGTGCAGCAGCGTCCAGAAAAATCTGTACCCGCTTGTTATATGCGTCTGCCACATAAATTTTGTGTTCTGAAGAAATAAACAACCCGCGCGGCATCGCAAATTGCCCAGGTTGGGCTCCGCTTTCCCCGAAAGCCAACAATAGTCGGCCTTGTCGGTTGAAGATTTGCACTGCATCAAACAAAGCGTCTGCCACGTAGATATTTTCGTCACTGTCAGAGGCTACCCCCTTGGGCGCGGCCAAGTCGCCTGAGCCGTTGCCATTCTGACCAAACGTCCAAAGAAACTTGCCGGTGGCTTCGAATGACTGAATCCTGAAATTCATGGCGTCGGTCACCAGCAAATTGCCCCCGGTGGCGCCGCCGTCCAAAGCCAGGTGCGTTGGGTGATTGAACTGCGCAGGGTTCGCCCCGCTCTCGCCCAGATGCTGCAGCAAAGCGCCGTTGCCGTCAAACACGCTGATACGCTCGCGCTTGGAATCCAGCACATACAGGCGGTGCCTGGCGTCGTCCCAAGCCAGCCCGGAAGGGCGTTCCATGCCCTGCGTGCTGATGGTGCGCAGCAAACTGCCGTCGCGGTCGATCTGAAAAACCCGCTTCAGCACCGTGTCAGCCAGATAGAACGATTGGCCCGGCCCCAGCGCCAACGCCACCGGCGACAGCAACCCCCACTGCCCAACCCGCGCGAGGCGCAAGTAACGGTTCTGTGGTGCATCCAGAATCCAAACAGCCTGCGCGCCCGGGTCGGCTACCACCAGCACGCTGGCGCGCTCAATCACCGCGCCCGGGCGTTCAAAAAGCACCTTGCCCTGACCGCTGAGTGTGTCGAATAAACGCTGCAACCACGTGCGGGTGATCTGCCAATCTTCGGGGCCGCTGACGCATTGCACGAACCTGATGCGTTCAGTAACCGGTGGCTTTGGCCACACCAGTGGCGCCGCAAGCGGCCGCTGGGCTGGCTCGCTTGCACCCGGCAAGGCGCCACAGGCCACAACCCCCAGCGCCACAACCACCATCACCGACCACCCGACCCATCGCAAAAGTGTGCTCATCAAAATGACCTCGTCGCTGCGACATTGAAACTCTTGTTCACAGACCTTTGGTTACCACTCAGCCATCGGCCAAAATTACCGTTTAGGCTCAGCGTCAACTTGCCCATCGTGACGCTTCTCTGGCCCCGGATTTGCATTAACAACTGGGCAGGGTTGTTGCGTTGTTTTTGCCGGCTCAGATCAATGCCCACCGTGTTATTCCAGTCGCCCTCTGATATCCAGTTGTACGAGCCGTTGGCGGTCAGCGTTTGGTCGGTGGAGGCATCTGGGGCAATATTAATTGACTGCCTGGCGGCGACTGACAATGTCAAACTGCGTCCTGGTTGACGGTACGCACCTTGCACACTCAGCCCACGCGAGGTGCGCACGGTAGGCAACTGGTAGCGCGACTGACTGGCTTGCCAGGCAATAGTGGCTTGCGTTTCGCTGTCGAGGCTGCGGGCAAGGTCCCCGTCAATCTTGAGTTGATTGTTGCGGTCGTTCACAGACTCTGAGAGGGTGTAATTGACTTGTGTTGAGGCGGTCATGCCCCACAGCTCATAGTTTGTACCGAACTGCACGAAACGCTGGTCGCTGCTCTGTAAAAACGGACTGCTGGCCGACTTTTCTGACAAATCCACTGGCTCCGCTTGCGAGCTGCTGCGGCCCACAGCCACAGTGCCCCAGGGGTAGCTCAACGCCAAACCGAGACTGCGCGACTGGGTCCGAGACGACAGCGTCGGGTCCACCTGGTACACGTAATTGACTAGCAAAGCCTCACCTGCTGCAATGGTCAAGCTGGTGGGCAACGGTTCAATGCGGGTCTTTTTGCTGTCCAGCAACGAGTCCACCACCACATAGTCGGTGCCTTCAACCAACGGCACGCCGATGTTGTTGCGCACGGAGATGGTACTGCGCACCACAAAGCGCTGGCTCAAGTCAAACCCCTCACCAAACGCCAGTGGCACCGGCGCAGAGTGCGGCTCGCTGACCACTGTGATGTCACCGTTGGATAAAGCATTGCGGTCAATTTGGTAGCCGGCGGACCAGTTCGTGCTGAAGGTGCCACCGCCCGGCACACTGTGCGTGTAAGCCTGGCTGAACTGGCCGGACTGCGCCTGGGTTGTGCCGCTCACCTGTTGGGTATGGCTGTCTGAAATTTGCAAGCTGGTTCGCAAATTTTTATACAACTGGTGGGTCACCCCTGCAGTCAGGGTTTGTGACGTGCTGCGCAAGAGGGCTGCGCCCGGCTGCTGGGTGTCCTGCTGCGTGACCATCCAACCGTAACTGCTGTTCAGGTTTTGTGAATGGTCCCATTGAAGCTGTGCATCTGCCGACAGGGTATCGCTGACGGTTTGATCTGCCCGCGCCTGGTAGTTCAAGCGGGTATCCAGGCGGCGGTTCAGTGTGGGACCAAAGTCCAGGCTGTAGCTTAGGTCGGCAAACCTGGATCGGGCAGCCGCAAGCCCCCGCGTCAGGTTCTGCTGCTCGTTGCGGTTGTACTTGAAAGCCAGATCAGCGGTTTCAAACCCCTTGAGCGCCTGAAAGTTGAACGACTTGGTCGTTTGGTCAGTTATCGTGTCACGGCCAAAAGTGGTGGTGGTCGTTTGTTCATGGTCTTGAGCGAGTTCAAGTGCACCCTCGGTCCAGGGGTAGCCCATGTCATTGAGCACGCTGTCGGGGTGTAGACTGAACGTAATGCGTCTGTTCTGAATCGTGCCCCTGACGCGCGCCCCGGAAGATTGCGTCAACTGAACCTGATTGCGGTTGGCCGATAAATCAATGGGGTAGGGTTTGCCACTCAAAACGGTTCCGCTGAAGCTGTAGCCAAGCCCCTTGCCTGCTGATGACGCGCCGTCGCCGTCGCCACTGCTTTTGCTTTGGTTCAGGTCCAGTGACACCCCCAGGCTTCCTGTGAACAGCAACGGACTGAGTACGTATATCCCCGAATTGCTGACGCTGAGCGTCTCGCCCAGGTCGTTACTGTTGCTGCCTGAACTGGCAGCGCCCGAACTGACCGACTGCTCGCTGTGCGCAAAGCCCAGCCCGACCGATCCTGACCAACTGCCCAGGTGCGGAACGAACAGTGACCACGCTGGCAACCAGGACAGCCCTGTGCCCGATGCTTCTGCGCTTTGCGCCTGCAACGGTGTGGTCAACACACTCAACACAACAACGCTCAGGCACTGCCTGTACCGGGTGATGCGGGTCATTTGCGATGGCACCGGTTGCAGGTTTCAAAGTTGATGCCAAACGCCGGCTCACCTTTGTGGCACGCGCCACAGTGTTTGCCCGCGTCAATGGATTCCATGGTGATGCTGGCGCTGCCACGCTTGAAGCCAAAGCCCATTTCCTTGTTGTGGCACACGTAGCACTTGTACTTGACACGGTGCACCCAGTGCGGAAACACCGCCGGGGCAAATTCTTCATCGCCTTTGGTCTTGCGCTCAAACCGCACGTCGCCCAGCACCGTGGCCGGTGGCGGTGGCGCTGGTTTGGCGGGTTCTGCGGCGCAGACCAGTAGCGTTGACAGGCTCAGGCAAGCCAGCACCAGGGCACGCAAGTGCCGCGTCATGACTTTTGGGCCTTTACTTTATGGCAGCCCTTGCAACCAGACGGCTGCGCCAATGCCACCTTGTCGTGACAAACGCCACAGAACTGGCCATCGTCAATGGCCTCCATGGTGATGGTGGCGTTACCCGCCTCACGCTTGAAAATTGCGTTGTGGCAGTTGGTGCACGTCAGCCACTGCGTATGCGCTGCGTGTGAAAACACCACCATGCGTTTGGGCTTGCCCGATGTGGATAGTTCGATGTCGTCGTCAGACGTTTTGCCTGGATCTTTGTCTTTGGCGTCAATCACGCCGCTGGGCGTAACGGTCTTATCGGTCAGCGCTGCCATCCAGTCGATGTTGTCGTCGTCGTCTTTGGGCAGGCGTTGATACATTTCTGCCCAGTTGGCAGGGGGGGGTAATTTGGCCTTTTCAGCGGCAATGGCCAAAGCGCGTTTGTATTCTTCCACGGCCGGGTCGACAAAGGGCACACGGCGCGGATGGCGCACCACAGGTGCATCGCCCGGGTTTGTGGTGCCGGGTGCGGGCATGTCAAAGAGTGCAGGCGGAATGCTGGCCACGGCGTCGCGCACGCCCTGCGCCATGCGCACCAGCATCGGGGGCGTGCTGCACCCCACCAGCAAGGCGGTGCACAGCAACCAAAACAAGACAATGGGGTGGTGCAGCTTCAAGATATTGTTGGTGCCGCTCATCAGGTGAGCTTGCAACGTGGCATCAGAGTGTGCCAGACTGAAAATGTTCCCGGCCTGACCTATGTCAATTATTGCCGAGTCAACCGCTGTTGGATCACGCAGCACAGTATTGATGAAACAACAAAAAAAGGGACACCGGCTGCGTGCCTGCGGTGTCCCTGAGGTGAAGGCGGTAAAGAGCGGGTCTACTTGATGTGGCACTGCAAGCAGATATAGCCGTCGGCCTGGCTGCTGCCGTGGTTTTTACCGCGCAAGAAAAAGTCGTCCACCGTGGCCTTGTTGTGCGGGTCATGACAACTGGTGCATTCAATGCCGGACTTGTTGGCAACACCGCCGGCAGAAATGTGGCCGCTACCGTCGTCGTTATAGAGCTTGATAGGCGCGGCCGGGCTGGGGACAAACTCGGTCAGTTGCACTTGGCTGCCCAAATCAACGTTGTTGTACCGGCCGCCGGCGCCGTTAAGCGGATACGGCACCGCAACGGGATGATTGCCCGCCAGCGAATTGATGCCACCAACCTTGGTACCGATGCCGTACACGCCGCCGCCAATGCGGGTAACGAGCGTGCCCCAGGTGTAGGTAGCGTCCACCCCGCCTACCGAACCGTTGAAATTAGCCGTGTCGCCAACCGCCACCGTGCCGTCATGGCAGCTCAGACACTTGGTGGACGGCCCCAGATTGGCCGAACTGGGCAACACCGTACCCCCCACCGTGGTGGTGGTGTCGCCCCAAGTATAAGTTGCCGTGGTGAGCTTCTGGTTCCATAGCAACTGGGTGCTGATGGCGCTGTGTGGGGTATGGCAGATGCTGCACAAACCAATCGGCAGGAGGGAAACTGTTGTGATGTAACCGGTTTCGGTAAAGTCGTGCTTAGTGCCCCTCATCCCGCCGCCTGGCCCAGGATCTGCCGCCAAGGCCGACCCTGCCACGCCCAAGGCGGCCAGTGCCACCCCAATGATGTTCGAACGTAATTTTTTTGTGCTCATGACATCCCCCTTATGTTGAAGCGCTTTGTGCTACAAAGCAAAGAAAGGACGCAACCCTTTGGGGTGCGTCCTTGCACTTTCAAACCAACCGATTAATCCGCCTTGGCATGGCATTGCAGGCACAGGTAACCATCGGCCTTGCTGCTGCCGTAGCTGCGGCCACGCAACATGTCGTCGTCCACCGATTGCTTGTTGTGCACGTCGTGGCAGCTTGAGCACTCGATACCGGTCTTTGCGTCGACCGCGCCCGCTACGATGGCCGTGCCGGTGTCGTTGTACAGCTTGACGCCGGCTGTGCCTGCGGCGGAAGCGGTCGGTGCTGCCACATAGTCGGTCAGCACAACTTCTAGACCAGTATCGATACCGTTGTAGTTGCTTGTCGCTTGTCCAAACGGGTAAGGCACGCCAACCGGGTGCGTACCGGCCATGTTGCCGCCCGCGCCCACCTTCTTGGTCACCTTGGGTGCCGTGTCGCCCACACCTTCAGCTGCGCGGTCACCCACTTTGTAGGAGTTCAGGGTATGGTTGGTGCCAACTTCAGCGCGAGACTGCCCCATGTAGTTGCCAACGTCACCCACGGCGACCGAGCCGTCGTGGCAGGCCAGGCACTTTGCGCTAGGGCCAACATAGGTTTGTGCAATGCTCAACGTCGTGCCACCGGTGGTTTTGGGAGCATCTTGCCAGGTGTAGCCTTGGGTGGGTGCGCCACGGTTCCACAGCAGTGCCGTGCTGGCTGCGCTGTGGGGTGTATGGCAGAAAGAGCACAGACCTACTTTGTCGGCTGTGTTAGCACCACCATAGACTTGCTTGTAAAGGAATTTGGATTGACTGCTGGCAAAGTCGTGCCGACCACCGAGCATGCCGGTGCCGCCGACCGAGGCCATGGTCACTGCGGGTACCGTCAGGATTGCGGCGATGACGAGTTTGTTAAGAGAGAACTTCATGATGTCTACCTTTCAGGGTTAAAAAAATGTTGACGCAGCACATAAAGCATCAGGTGTGCCAGCGATCGCTACGTTGTCATTAAAGTCGGTGTTCGTCCAATTACATAAAGCCTTAATGCTATTTATTAAAGAGCATCTGAGTCGCACGAAGCAAAGTGGCGTTACCAAACGGTAATGACCTCAGATGCGTGTTACTGACCACGGTTACCAAATGGAAACTTTGGTAACGTGCTCTGGCGCCGTTGGCGCTATCACATGGTGGCGTGGGGTTGAACGGCGCCGTTACCTGATCTATGTCAACCAATCGTTAGTGCGCTGCGGCAAGTTGCCGTTGCTTCGGGCAGAATTCCGACCTCGCTGTTTTTTGGGTTGATTTCATCATGTTCAAGTACGTTCAATCTGTTGCGTTGGGTGGTGCGATGGCCTTGTTGGTGGGATGCGCCGGTAACGCGCCGGTGGCTGAGGCGCCGCGCCTGGTGTGGCCTGAACCGCCAGAGGTGGCGCGTGTGGAATTTGTGAAGTCGATCACCAGCGACGAAGACCTGCAGAAGGACACTACCAACACGCAGTCGATCTTGAATTTTTTGCAGGGTGAGGTATCGGCCAAGAACCGCATCGTCGAGCCCATGGGCATTGCCGTGTCCGACGACGGTGATCGGGTCTATATCTCGGACAAGGCACAAAACGCGGTGTTTGTTTATGACTTTGCGAAAAAAACCAGTGTGAAGATCGGTGAGAAAAAACCTTTGGCGATGCCGATGGGTTTGGCCATTGACGCGCAGGAAAATATTTATGTCGCCGAGCAGCAGCGCAAGGGTGTCAGTGTGTATGACCGTGCGGGTAATTTTGTGAGGTTCGTGACGCATGAGTCGATCACGCGCCCCAACGGCGTGGCGGTCGACAAGGAGCGCAAGAAACTGTATGTGGTGGATACGGCCACCTCTGATTCCGCTGACCATACGGTGAAGACGTTTGATCTGGAGGGCCAGTTTCTGGGCAAAATGGGCTTGGGCAAGGGCAATGCCGACGGGGCCTTACTTTTTCCAACCTACATCACCATCGCACCCAACGGTCATGTGCTGGTGAGCGATACGCTCAATTCACGCTTGCAGGAGTTTGACGCAGATGGCAAGTTTGTCCGAACGGTCGGCAAGCTAGGTAATGCCTTTGGTGAGTTTGACAAGCCCAAAGGCGTGGGTTACGACACGTTTGGCAACCTCTATGCTGTGGACTCGGGTTGGAGCAATGTGCAAATTTTTAACAGCAAGGGGCAGGTCTTGATGTTTTTTGGCGGGCGCGGCACTTACCCCGGGTTGATGCAAAACCC
>Ga0172367_10009125_pt1 | contig 10938 bp, 7 predicted proteins | sample Lak10m_FD_114542 | JGI IMG/M metagenome (GOLD analysis project Ga0172367, IMG submission 114542) | Freshwater microbial communities from Kabuno Bay, South-Kivu, Congo - kab_022012_10m | ecosystem: Environmental > Aquatic > Freshwater > Lake | place: Democratic Republic of the Congo: South-Kivu...
AATCTTATTATTATTCAATTTTATTTTTAATTAAAAATCAAATAATATTTAAAAAAGAATATTTAATCAATATTATTCAATTTTATTTTTTAATAAATTTAAAAAAGATACTTAAAGAATATTTAATAAATTTTAAAAAAAAACTTAAAGAATATTTAATAAATCTTATTTTTTAATAAATTTAAAAAAGATACTTAAAGAATATTTAATAAATTTTAAAAAAAACTTAAAGAATATTTAATAAATCTTATTATTATTCAATTTTACTTTATACTTCTTAAATAAAAATTTAGTTTTCTTGATTTTACATAATTTCTAAATTTATCATCCCATATTATTTCCCATTTTCCATCCTTTTTATAATCACTCATCTTTTTTATATAATTTGATGATGATATATATGGTCTTCTCATACCTATTTTTGAAAAATATCCCATCGAATATATATTTGATATCATCACCCAATCATAAGCATCTATAGATATTACTTCCATAAACCATTTATATATATCTTCAGGTCTTATCTCATTTATTATCATAAAATTTAAAAATATCATTAATCTAACAATATGATGAGCATATCCATAATTTATTGCCTTTTTTATTTCATTATCAATTATATATATTCCTGTATTTCCTGAATACCAATCAATTGATAATTTTTTTTCATTATTTAATGAATTTGATGATATTAATTCATCATATTTATATAAATATAAATATCTCATATATTCACGCCATCCTATTATTTGTCTTATATATCCCTCATAATCTTTTATTTTTATCTTTTTTTCATATTTTCTTATTATTATTATTAATTTTTTTGGTATTAATAAACCATTATTTAACATTGGACTTATTACAGAATGATACATTATTGGATTATTTGATTGAATTACATCTTGATATAATCCAAAATTATCTAATGAATTAGTTATAAATAATTCATAACTTTCATAACTTTCTTTCGATGATATTGGATAAATACTTAATGTTTCTATTGTAGGATTTCCAATATGATTTTTAAATTTATTAGCATATTTTATACCTTCTTCATAATATTTTTTATTTGATTTATTTACAAAATTTAAAATTGAATTTAATGGAACTTCTTTATGAGGATTTAAACGATTATATTTATCTTGATTTTTTATATCTTCTAATATCCCTAATTTCTTTTTCGAATATTCATAAAAACTCGTATGTGATATTGTTTTACGTTTATTATATATATCTAAATCTTCTCTCGTTAATATAAACATTGGTGTTTCTATTTCATTTATTTTTATTCCTAATTTTTTATATTTCTCTATTAATTTATAATCTGTTAATTCATATGAATAATAATTATTTTTCTCATCTAATAATACATTCTCAAATTCTATATAATCTATTTTATAACCTTCTTTTATTAAATTATCATAATAATATCTCATACAAGCACGTAAATAAGCAATTTTAATTTTATTTGGTTTTACTAATTTTGTCGAAAAATAATGTGGTTCTTCTATAATTAATATTTTATCATATTTAAATAATTTTAAATGACTTTTTATTGTTTCAAATAATTGATTAGGAAATATTAAAAATATATTCATTTATATTTATTTATAAAAATTGAATATATTTTTTATTATTTATTTAATAATGGATATTCATATAAAAAGAGGAAGACCTAAAAAAATTATAAACGAAATTAATATAGAAAATCCTAATCAAGTAAAAAGAGGAAGACCTAAAAAAATTATAGACGAAATTAATATAGAAAATCCTAATCAAGTAAAAAGAGGAAGACCTAAAAAAATTATAGACGAAATTAATATAGAAAATCCTACACAAGTAAAAAGAGGAAGACCTAAAAAAATTTTAAATAAACCTAATATAGAAAGTCCTATACAAGTAAAAAGAGGAAGACCTAAAAAAATTATAGATGAAACAAAAAAAGAAATTCCTAAAAAAATTATAGATGAAACTAAAAAAGATAATTCTAAACAAGAATTAAAAATTGCTAAATCTATTAAAGATAGAATTAATAATTATTATATATTAAAAGAATTAATTAAAAATAATAGTGATAATATATTAAAAATTGATAAAAAAAAAGAAAATATTACTATTGGTAAAATTAATATAATTAAACAAATAGGTAGTAAAAGTAAAAATGGAATAGTCTTATTAGGTGAAATTGATGGATTTAAATTATCTTTGAAAATTACTAAATTTAATCCTAAAAATACAAATGAATTAGATACATTAAAAGAAACTACTAAAGTTGTTATTGATAATAAAACACAACATTTACCTTTATTATATGGATATAATATATTTCAAAATATGGATAATTATTATGAATTTCCAAATATATTTCATAAATTTTTAAAAGGTAAATATATTATTTATTATAATGAATTAGCTGATGGAGATTTAAAAACTTTTTTAAATGAAAATTATAATAATGATGAATTAATTATTAATACTTTAAAACAATTATTAAAAACTTTAGTAGATTTTTATAAATATATTGGTAAATTCCATTATGATAGTCATTCAGGTAATTTTCTATATCATAAAATTAATAATGATTATTTATTTGTTTTATGGGATTTTGAAAAATCTAATGAATTAAGTAAAAATAATATATATAGAGTTAATATAGATATTGAAAAATTATTATTTGAATTTTTTAATGAAGATGATAAAATTAAAGGTTTTATGAGTTCATCTAAACCTTATGGAAAAAAAGTTAAAATATTTGTTATGGATTTATATAAAACTTTAATATCAGATAATAAAGCTAAATATTTTGAATTAGGTTTTTCAAAAGAAAAATTAAATGAATTAATTCTTAAAATTGAACAATTTATTCATTAAATTTTTACAATAATAATAAATATATTTATTAATTCTTTAAATCCTTTTTCTATATATTCATAAAAAATTATATTTAATTTTTTCTAAATAATTTTTAAATATTTACAAAAAAATAATTCTTTAATTATATATATATATATTCATAAAAAAATTTATTTAATCTTTTCTATACATTCATTAAAATTTTACAATAATAATAAATATATTTATTAATTTTTAAATATTTACAAAAATAATTCTTTAATTTTCTATATATTCATTAAAATTTTTACAATAATAATAAATATATTTATTAATTCTTTAAGTCTTTTTTTATATATATTCATTAAAATTTTTACAATAATAATAAATATTTACAAAATATATTTAATCTTTTTCTATATATTCATTAAAAATTTTTACAATAATAATCAAAAAAATAATTCTTTAATTTTATATATATTCATTTATTATTTTTAAAATAATAATCAAAAAAAATATTTAATCTTTCCTATATATTCATTAAAATTTTTACAATAATAATAAATATATTTATTAATTTTTTAATTCCTTATTTCTTAATCTTTTTCTTCTTAATTCATCTAACCTTTCTAAACATTTATTTAATTACTTTTATTATTATTTCTAAATTCATTATATTATTATATTTTATTTATTTTTATATTATTTATTTTGATATAAATATTTAATATTCTTATTTTATTAAATATGAATGATAATTATTTAAATGATGTTTGGTCTTTATATTTTCATGACCCATATGATATGAATTGGGAAACTAATTCTTATAAATTTATTACTACTATCAGTAGTATTGAAGATTTTATTAATGTTTTTAAATCTTTTAATGATTTATGGTCTAGAGGTATGTTCTTTATTATGAGAGAACATATCACTCCAAGATGGGAAGATGATAATAATAAAAATGGTGGATGTTTTTCTTTAAAAATTAATAAAGAAGATGTTTTAGATAAATTATTCGAAATAACTTCACTTATTTTAGGTGAAACTTTAGGTAAAAATGATTTAATCTCTACTAATATTAATGGTATCTCTATTAGTCCTAAAAAAAATTATCATATTATACGTATTTGGATTAAATCTAATCAAAATTTAAATAAAGATAATTATAATTTTAATATACCTAATTACTCTATTCTTATGTATAAATCGCATTTAGAATTTATTTAAATTTTTATTTTTTATTATTAATTTAATTAATAATGACTTATGATTTCTATTCTTTAATTATTAATAATCCTATTATTATTGAAACTCTATTCCATCTTCATAATTATAATATCTCTATTATTAATCCTAATAAAAGAATTATCAATAAAACTTGTAATATTAATAATATTTTTGAATATTTACCTCTTCTTAAATGTTTCTTTAATAATGATTTAGATATTAATTATATTATTACTGAAACTTTCTTTAATAATTCTTTTAAATATAAAATTAAATTAGCATATAATCCTATTTTTAATAATTATGATTATATTTATAAATTCCGTTTCTATATCTTCCTCTCTTTAGATAATATCAATAATAATGTTATTAATATTTATATGAAAACTAATAAAAAATTTATTCAAATTAAAGAAAATAATCCCTTTAATTTGTCCGTTGTACATCTTATTATTCATTATCTCGAAAATGACCATATGACCTATATTAAAAATAATATACTTAATAATGAACTTAAACCTCTCTTATCTTCACTTAATCCTCATTCTTTTGAGCTAAACATAATCTAACTGTTCCCATTGATGCTATCGAATATTGAAGTATTATTGGATAAGCATTCTTTAAATATATCTCTACTGATGATGATAAATTCGTACATTTTGTAAATATACTTAAATATTTTAAACTAAATACTCCCTGAATTACTTCTTTTATTCCTCCACATACTTCATTATTCTTTCTCATATTTATATTCTGTGATTTCTCTGTACCTAATATCGTCTCCTGACAACAAAATTCTCCTTGACAACTTAATATTAATTTATCATTCTCATTCTTTATCTCTATATATTCTGCCAAATTATGCATGTCCCTTATTATCTTCTGTAAATATGCTGATGGCATCGTTATTATTGTATTAAAATCTTGTGGTGGTATATCCACATTCACCACATCTATATCTAACATCGATAATTTATATGTCGTTTTCATATTTCTCTCTCCATTCTCTATTGTTATACCTAATACATTTGGATCACTTTTTAATATAAATAATGATAATATATCTGTATTTGTTATTGTCTTTATTAACATATGAAATTTTAACATATTTATTCCTACATATATTTTCTTCTCACAATAATATCTCTCAAATTTCTCTGCCTCTAATTTTAAATGTATTAATACTATATGTGTATTATCTAATGCTATTATTTTCATCCCCGTATCATCAAATTCTAAATTTACATCCATTAATATCTCCTTCATCGCATCTATTACCAATTTTATTGTTGATGCTTGTATCGTTTTTATATTCAATAAATAATCATTATTATTGATATTATTCATCATTTTTAATTAAAAATTATTATTATTGTTTCTTTAAATCAAAATGATTTATATATATAATTATCTCTATTATCTATTTTCTCTTCCTTTTCTATTATATCCTTTCTTAATATTTTTATCGTTTTATTTAAATTTTGTATTGTAGGATTATTTATCATTCTTATACCCTGATTATATATTTCATTCATATTATCTCTCTTAACATCCTTCATCTTTTTCCCCTTTTCTATCTCTACTTCCTCTTTTATTAATTCATATAATTCACTATAAGAATATTTATACATTTATTTATATATTATTTTATTTTTTTAATATTTTACTCATCTCATTATCAAAACAATCACACGTTTCTCTTATTTTTTTCCATTCATCCTGATTTTTCTCATATTTATCTAAATCATCTTTACTTATTCCATTTATATTCTTCTTCTCCTCTTTTAATTCCCACATTTCCATTAATGATTTTATTATATCTTTATTATTCCTTTCATATATCTCTTTTATTATTTCCTCATTTATATTTATTGGTGCCTGTTTCATTAATTCTTCCATTTATTTCTAATTATCTTATATCCTTAACTTTATATTTATTTATTTACATTTTTATTCTATTTCATTTTTTCCTAATTATTTATAAAGAATAATTATGAATGATGCTATTATTGTTTCTCATATCAATAATAACACAACTACCCCAAATTATTTAAGAATATATGATATTTTCCCTTCATATTCTAATGCTAATTTTAACTATCTTTCATATAATTTCGCTTATTTAGTTTTTACTTCTAATGGTTCTATTACTTTTAAAGAAAATACTCCTTGTGAATTATTAATTGTTGGTGCTGGAGGTCGTGGTGGTTTATCTTCTTTTTATGGTGGTGCTGGTGGTGGTGGTGCTGGTGAAATAGTTCATATACCTTCTTTTATTATTAATTCTGGAACATATAATATTCAAATAGGTATCGATAATTCTGATATTAATTTAAGAACTTCTAAAATTATTGATACTAATAATTTAGAAATCGTTAAAGCTTTAGGTGGTGGTAATGGTGCTTTTTGGGATGGTTCAACATTAGATACTGTTTCAAGAAAATTTCCACCTGATACATATAATTCTATCTCAACTATTCTTTCTAATATTCCTTTTATTACTGAAACTCAATCTTGTTTTAAAACAACTATTACACTTAATTCTAATAATATTTATGGTAGTGGTTCTTATGATATTTTTTATAGTTCAAGATTTAGTTCTAATAATGACGCATATTTACTTTTTAATGGTATAACAAGTTCTAATGAAACTATTTTTTCAAGTAATAATTATATTACAACAGGTACTTCTTTTACATTTAAATTTAATAATTATATTGGAGAAAGTAATTATACAGGTGATTGGGTTTGTATTAAATTACCAATACCAATCTCTTTAACTTCATATTCATTTTATCAAAATACTTCTAATTTAGGTGGTTCTCCTAATACTTTTAAAATTTATGCTTCTAATGATGCTATTAGTTGGAATGTTATTATTAATAAAACTACTGCTATTTCATATACTTCTAATATATATACCGAAACTTTAACTTCTAATATTGACCCTTATTTTTATTATGCTCTTGTTGTTAGATCCATTAATAATAATACTGGACGACTTTGTTTTAATGAATGGATTATTTATGGAAAACAAATAATAATTACTAATGCTACTTCTGGTGGTAGTGGCGGTGGTTCTTCTATGTTTAGTATTAATAATGGTGCAACTTTTGGATTACCATTTAATAACCAATTTTCTAAATTAAATAATGGTTCCCCTTCTATTTATCAAATTCAAGGTGGTAATGGTGGTTCTGCTTTAATTAATGGTAGATTTATTGAATTATTAACTGATACTAATATTTCTATTGGACAAGGTGGTAATGGTGGAACTTCTAATTCTATTCCTATTCCTAAAAATAATTATGGTGATGGTGGTGATGGTAATGGTGGATTAGGTTTTCAAGGTTTAATTATTATTAAATATCCATATCCATATTTTAATACTTCTATCACTCCTTATAAATTTCCAACATCATATTTTCTTAAATTATCTGGTTTAAATTCTTTAAATCCTAATGGTATCTATTTTCAATTACTTAATAATCAAACTAATAATCGTTCTTTATCAATACATAATCTTAATTTTAACTTTTCTTCTAATTCACCTTCTATTTATTCCTCCTCTAATTTTAATTTTAATCAAGGTCTTTTTATTAATTCTAATCTTTCTATTAATTTTGGAACATCTTCTTTTCATAATTCACATATTAATATCTTTAATTCTTTTAATATTCATACTAATTTCTCTATTCTTAAATTTAATTCCAATATTTCTTTTTTAAATTCTAATGGATTTTTTGGTATTGGTACTACTAATCCCTTTAATTCTTTAGATATTCGTGGTGATATTATTATTCCTTCTTCTTCTTTAAATATTGGTTCTAATATTATCCAAAAAAATAATTTAAATATTTTTGGTGATGCTATTATTTCATCTAATTTAACTATTTCTAATATTATTATTAATAATTCTATTCTTAAATTTGATAAAAAACCTTATTTTAATAATGATTGGAATATTATGAATGATATTAAATCTAATATTTTTAATTCTAATATTTTTGTCGGTATTGGCACTTTATCTCCTAAATTTCCTCTCGATATTAATGGAACTATATTTTGTAATGAAATTTTTGTTGATGGAACTTTACTTACTAGAAATTTTATTGACAATTCTGGAACTTCTGTTGATTCTATATCTTTAGGAACACTTAAAACATCTTTCGGTGGTACTAGTTCAAATTCTTTTACTTCTAATCAAATTCTTAATACACCTTTTATTTGGAGTAATAATTTTTTAAGTAATATAAGTAATTTAAATGTTAATTCTAATTTTTTAATTACATCTAATTTAATTATTAATTCTAAAGCTATAGATGGTTTAATTGGTGTAGGTATTGGAACTACTAATCTTCAAAATTCTATTTTATTTATTAATGGTATTAATACTTATGGTATTAGAATTGGTTCTGTTTTTATGAATAAAGAAGGTGATGATTTAAAATTTATTAATACTACTAATAATAATATTTATTTTAATAATAATTTTTTATCTATTAGTTCTAATGGTTTTATTGGTATTGGAACTACTAACCCTTTACAATCTTTAGATATTAATAGTAATATTAATGTTCGTGGATTTATAAATTTAAATAATAATAATATAAGTAATATTCTTTTTTTAAATTCTTCTAATATTAATATTAATAATATTATAATTGATAATAATGGTGAATTAACTAAAAATGATAAATCACCCTTCTATTTAACTAGATGGAATTCTAATACTAATTTAATTTATTCTTCTGGATTTGTTGGAATTCAAACTACTAATCCACAACAATCTTTAGATATAATTGGTAATATTGGTATTAGAGGTATATTAAATTTAAATAATTGTAATTTAAGTAATAATGATATTTTTAATGGAATTAATATGAATATTAATAATATAGCTATAAATAATTCATTTATTTCTTTTAAAAATAATTCTAATTTTATAGCTAGTAGGTGGAATTCTAATTCTAATATATTAAGTTCCTCGAATATTTTTTATAATAATGGTTTAATTGGTATTTCTTCTAAATCTATAAATGTTTCTATTAGTGGTTCTGCTAATTCTATTAATATCCCTAATGATGATAGTAATTATAGATATGCTATTTTTAATTCTAATGGAACTTTTACTATTACTAGTAATATTGAATGTGAAATTTTTATGATTGGTGGTGGTGGTGGTGGTGGTTATAATCATGGTGGTGGTGGTGGTGCTGGTGCTTATTATTATAGTACAAATATTTCTTTAAATTCTGGTACTTATTCTATTAATATTGGTTCTGGTGGAACTAATGGTACAAGTTCAGCAGCTCCTACAAATGGAAATGATACATTTATTCAATTATCTGGAATAGATATTCAAATTGGAGGAATTAATCTTAGATGTAAAGGAGGTGGTAAAGGAGGAACATATCAAACACCTTATACAGGAGGAGATGGAGGATGTGGTGGAGGTGGTGAAGGATGGGATGGTAATAGTTCAGGAAGAAATACTTATAATGGTGGAAATGCTGTTAATACAGCAACAATAGGTAATGGATTTAATGGTGGTAATGGCAGAGCAGCACATCCAGATAGGATATTGTCTGGTGGTGGTGGTGGAGGTATAGGTGGTGCAGGTCAAAATGCTACATCTACATCTTCAACTGGTAATGGACCATTTGGTGGAGCTGGTTTAAATATTAATATTACTGGAAATAATCAAGTATATGGAGGTGGAGGAGGTGGAGGAGTATGGGGTGATATTAATTCAATTGATGGAGGATTAGGAGGAGGTGTTGGAACTACTATAGTAGGAGGTAGTGGAGGAAATACAACAGTAGAAGCAGGAGGTAATGGTGTAGCAAATACAGGTTCAGGTGGAGGTGGTGGAGGACCAGGTGGAGGTAATGGTGGTTCAGGTGGTTCAGGTGTAGTAATAATTAGATATTTAAATATATTAATTGATGAAAAATTATCTATAAATGGAAATTTAAATATGAAAGGTTTCATAAATATAAATAATTCTAATATTAGTAATATTGATTGGTTTAATGGAAAAACTTTAAATATTAGTAATTTAAGATTTTTAACAAATTCTATTGGTATTATTAATTTTATTAATGGTTCTACATTTAATATTAATAATTGGATAGTTGAAAATGCTTCTAAAATTTATTATGATAAAGGTTTTGTTGGTATTAATACATCATTAAATCAATCTAATTATTTAGATATAAATGGAGATGTTAATTTTACTGGAATATTTTCAAATAATAATTCTCATTTATTTAATTATGATATTGCTAATTCATTAGGAATTATTACGTCTCCATCTGTTAATTTACAAAATAATACTATTAATAATTCTTATGGATATTATCAATTTACAGCAAATAATAATATAACATTTGATAAATCTTATTTATGTGATGTTTTAGTAGTAGGTGCTGGTGGTAATGGTGGTAGTGGAGCTTATAGTGGTGGAGGAGGAGGTGGAGAAGTTATATATTATCCAAATTTTCAATTTGAAATAGGAACATATAATTTAAATGTAGGAATAGGTTCAACTATAATAAATAATCGTATAAGTAAAATATCTAAAAATGGTGTAGAAATTCTCAAAGCATTAGGAGGAGGTAATGGAAATAATAATTTTATTAGTATTACTGGTACAGATAATACAATTAATACTGCTATAGATAATAGTAATTTTAGATATGCTCTTTTTAATTCTAATGGAACTTTGACTATTACTAGTAGTATTAAATGTGATATTTTAATTATAGCTGGTGGAGGTGGTGGTAGTGCTGGTGGTGGTGGTGCTGGTGGATATAATTATTTAATAAATAAAAATTTATTTACTGGAACATATAATATTAATGTAGGTTTAGG
>Ga0172367_10009126_pt1 | contig 10938 bp, 11 predicted proteins | sample Lak10m_FD_114542 | JGI IMG/M metagenome (GOLD analysis project Ga0172367, IMG submission 114542) | Freshwater microbial communities from Kabuno Bay, South-Kivu, Congo - kab_022012_10m | ecosystem: Environmental > Aquatic > Freshwater > Lake | place: Democratic Republic of the Congo: South-Kivu...
CCCGTCGCTGCATAACTTCAGGGAACACCGCATCCGTCTGCTTCAGGCCGATACACTCGAATCTGTTCAGGAAGCTTTAACCCTGATTGAAGAACTTTATGGCGACATCCGGGTTGATTATACCAATGTTGGATTGAATTAAGATCAAGAAGAGAGAACCCGGGAATTAAGAAAGTCGCAGTGTTCAGTCACGGTTGGCTGATAACCCGTAACCCGAATCTCGTAACTCGAAACCCGCAACATGAAAAAACTAAAAACCATACAAATCGGAGCCAATTTATACAGCCTTTTTGCTGATGAATTTAAATCGGCCCGGTTCCGGAAACATTATTCAGATGCCTCGTTTTGGGATAAACTGAAACGGTATTCGAAAATGGCTGGAATGAAGGTGGTTTATCCGGCGCTGTTGCTTCACTATATGATGAAATCTGACGCAGTTCCGTTAAAAGCCAAGCTGATTCTGTCGGCAGCACTGGGCTATTTTATATTACCTGTTGATTTTATTCCTGATTTTGCTCCCTTGCTTGGATTTACCGACGACGTTGGTGTATTACTTCTAATCCTCCGCCAGATGGCCGTTTACGTTACTCCTGAAATAAAAAAACAGGCCCGCGAGCATGTTCGGAAATGGTTTGGCGAATCCAATGATACTGATCTTGATGTTCTGGACAAAGAGTATTTGATTGGTTAAATCGTTTACATTTGCGTCATCATCAACTATTAACCGATGGAATTACTTTCATCTTACGATATTAATGCACTTGAATGGACTATTATTATGGCCTGCGGAGTGCTTATTGGTATGTCGAAAGTGGGTGTGCCGGGCGTTTCGATGATTGTTGTTCCGGCGCTCGCCTTTATTTTCGGGGCCAAACAATCCACCGGAGTTTTGCTACCCATTTTGATGATGGCCGATATTTTCGGCGTAGCCTATTACCGCCGTCATGCCAACTGGAACCATCTGGTGAAAGTGATTCCCTGGGCAGTGGTGGGCCTTGTTTTGGCGCTGTGGGTGGGCGAAATGGTGAACGACGAACAGTTCAAGGATTTGATTGCCCTTTTGGTATTTCTGAGTATTGGATTGATGTTGTGGCAGGACAAGCGAAAGGGTACAAATCTTTTTCCTGATAAGTGGTGGTTTGCAGCGGCAATGGGTATTTTAGGTGGTTTTGCCACCATGATTGGCAATGTGGCCGGACCTGTTTTTGCCATCTATTTGCTGGCCATGCATCTTCCAAAAAATAGTTTCATTGGCACCAGCGCCTGGTTTTTCATGATCATCAATTTCACCAAATTTCCGCTGCAACTGTTTGTCTGGGATAACATCACGATGCCAACGCTGATGATCGATCTGTTTACCTTGCCGGCTATTGCCATCGGAGCAGTCCTCGGATTCAGGGTGGTGAAAGCTATTCCCGAACATATTTACCGTGGATTCGTTATTCTGATCACTGCAATTTCAGCATTTCTTTTGCTGATTTAGCCAATCGTTTTTTACTTTTTTACTTTTGCTTTTTTACATGTATTATGGAACAACTCAAAACTTTTTTCGCCGGAAAGTCAATCCGCAATGTTCTCGATATCGGAACCGGAAGTGGTGATTTCATTAAACTCATTCTCCCATTATTTCCTTTTGATGCTCAGATAATTGGTATTGATCCGAGCGAAGATGCCCTGAAAGAAGCCCGAAAAGGAAATGAGTCTGCAAACGTAAAATTTGTCAGAATGGAAGGCGAAAAACTTGAATTTGAAGATCAATCATTTGATGTGGTTTGCCTTTCAAATGCCATGCATCATCTGGCCGATCCGGCCAAAACTTTTTCAGAAATGAAACGGGTGGTAAGATCTGATGGTTGGCTGATCATTGCCGAAATTGTTTCGGATAAGCTAAACGAGGCACAGGAAAACCAAAAAATGTTGCATCATTTCCGAAGTTATGTCGATCGAAAATCAGGAATTACGCATCGCGAAACCTGGACTGAGGCTGAAGTTCTGGAAATTATTGGAAATAACGGAATTCGCATTGTACATTCTTTCCCATTCAACCGGATGGATGTTCCGGTTACCGATCCCGAAAAACTTCAGGCATGGGTGGACACTTTTGCCGGACATTTAAAACAGTTGCAAGGGTTGGTTGAATATGAGGAAAAAGCGTTGCTGTTTGATTTGTTCAAAGAACGCGTTGTGGTCTATGGGTTTCAACTGGCCCGACAAGTGGTAACAATTGGGCAAGCTAAAAGTAGATTGGCATTTAATATTTTCGCAACATCCGACGCAAAAAAATGATTGAACTGCAATAGTATTTGTAATGAATTTCGGGAATATACATCAGATAATCAGTGTATTTTAATTATTTTGTGTAAATAAATTCAGTGGGAGTTCCCGAAAATTTAATCTGGGTGCAACAATATTGTAACAGCTTTTTGATTTATTAAGCTCATTTTTGCAACGATTTGACAGCAAAAATGTCAAGCAAACAATTAATTCTCTTGTTCTTCAAATATTTTCTATCTTAGTTAAAGTGTTACGACTATGGAATAGAAGTAAAGATTTAGATGTTTTAACGGATAATTTGGCATTTCATAAAACTGTCCCGAATCAAAAAAAATGACATTGAAAATTCAACCAACCCAATATGAATCAGGATTATAAAATTTTGGTAGTTGACGACGAAAAAGATCTTTGCGAAATTCTTCAGTTTAATTTGGCCAGCGAAGGTTTCGACATTGAAGTGGCCTATTCGGCTGAAGAGGCGCTTTCGAAATCGGTGGAGCGTTTCGATCTTTTATTGCTCGATGTCATGATGGGCGGAATGTCTGGTTTTAAGCTGGCCGATAAAATCCGTAAAGAGTTGGGGCTCTCGGTTCCGATCATTTTTTTAACAGCCCGCGAAACCGAGAACGACCTTTTGACGGGGTTCAATGTTGGCGCCGACGATTATCTTTCCAAACCTTTCTCGATTAAAGAGCTGGTTGCCCGGATTAAAGCTGTTTTGCGGCGGGGCAAAAGTGTGGAAGTAAAACCCAAAGTGATTACTGTAAATACAATGGAGCTCGACCTAAACCGAAAATCGGTAACCATAAACGATGAAAGCATATTACTCACCCGGAAGGAGTTTGAAATACTGACTATGCTGGTGTCGCACAAAGGCAAATACCTGAGCCGCCAGGAGATACTGGACCGTATTTGGAGCGATGATGTTATCGTTACCGAGCGGAATGTTGATGTGAACATTGCCCGTTTGAGGAAAAAAATCGGAGAATACGGCAATTGTATCAAAGGCCGTTCAGGGTACGGATACTGTTTCGAAAATTAGCCACAGCCTTTTCCTGAAAGTACTATTGTTTTATCCGAAAATAATTTCTTCAGGCTAAAAATTTCGTGTTGTTTGAACCTCAGCCTGTTGATGAAAAGCAAAGCACCGTTTTGAGGTAAAATCCGGACTTTTTTGAGGATTGACGCTATATTTAGACAGATATGGCAACATGTTTGAAAGAACCTTTCTGTTCATTTCTGAATATTTTTTTTAAATTTAACAACAGAGCATTGCTCCTGTGATTGTTAATTTGAAAATCATTCAGCTATGAATATAATTCACATTAGTGCAGAGTGTTACCCGGCAGCTAAAGTTGGGGGTTTAGCCGATGTGGTAGGTGCTTTGCCAAAATACCAAACCCTGATGGGGCATTCGGCCTCGGTTATCATGCCCTTTTACCACGGCAAATTCAGGGCGGCTAACGAATTCTCCATTATCTTCTCCGGATTTGCAAGGCTCGGGCACACCAACTTTGCCTTTAATGTTTTGAAACTTCAGAAAAATACACTGGGTTATGAATTGTACTTTATAGACATCCCCGGTTTATTCGACCGCGAGAACGTGTATTCCTATCACGACGATACCGAACGTTTTATTACTTTTCAGATTGCTACGCTGAACTGGTTGCGCGAACGGGATGAAACTCCTGATGTCGTTCATTGCCACGATCAGCACACCGGATTTATTCCGTTTATGATGTCGAAGATTCGGGAATACCAGAAGTTTGAGCAGGTACCCACCGTATTTACCATTCACAACGGGCAATACCAGGGCCAGTTTGGTTTCGATCGCTTGTACTATCTTCCGCCTTTTCATTCCTATTTCAATGGTTTGATCGAATGGCACAACATGATAAATCCGCTGGCATCGGCTATTAAATGTGCCTGGAGGGTAACCACCGTTTCGCCAAGTTACCTGGAAGAAATCAGTTACTCAATGAATGGCATGGAAGAACTTCTCAGGGCTGAACGCGGAAAATCCATAGGTATCCTGAACGGAATTGATGCCGACGTTTGGAATCCGGAAACAGACCCGATGCTGGAGAAAAATTTTGACGTAAAATCAGCTGAAGAAGGTAAAAAAGCGAACAAGGATTGGCTGTGTAATCAGTTTGGACTTGATCCGGCCAAACCGCTGTTTACGTTTATCGGAAGATTGGTTGGCGAAAAAGGCGCCGACATTTTGCCCGATGTGATTTACCATGTTTCGCACTACAAGCCTGGAGAGCAAAATATCCTGATTTTGGGGTCAGGCGAAAAGGAAGTGGAGGCAGCTTTATTGCAGCAGGAAGCATTGTTTAAAGGAAACTATTGCTCCTACATTGGCTACAACGAGAAACTTTCGCACCTGATTTATGCCGGGGCCGATTTCCTGCTGATGCCCTCGCGGGTTGAGCCCTGCGGGCTGAATCAGATGTATGCACTCCGTTATGGAACTATCCCGATTGTGCGAAGAACAGGTGGTTTACGCGATACTGTTATAGATCTTGGCGATAAAGGTTTTGGCTTTTGTCACGACCAATGCTCAACAACCGATGTTACATATTCTATCCATCGGGCAAAACTTTTGTACGAGGATAAAAAAGCATTCAGAAAAATCAGAAAACAAATTATGCAGATTGACCATTCGTGGAATAAAGCTGCGGCTGATTATGTGGAATTATACCAATCACTCAAAATATAGAAGATATGAAAAGTAAAGTTCTGGCCATCATTCTGGGTGGAGGTCAGGGATCAAGGCTATCCCCGCTGACCGAAAACAGATCAAAACCTGCAGTACCTATCGCTGGAAAGTACCGGCTGGTTGATATTCCGATATCCAACTGCATCAATTCCGATATTAACCGGATTTTTGTGCTGACACAGTTTAATTCGGCATCGCTCAATCAGCACATCAAAAACACGTATCAGTTTGGTCATTTTTCCGACTCATTTGTTGATATTCTGGCTGCTGAGCAAACGCCCGATAACAAGAACTGGTTCCAGGGAACGGCCGATGCGGTTCGTCAGTGTATGCACCATTTTTTGAACTATCAGTTCGAGTACGCGCTAATTTTGTCGGGCGACCAGTTATACCAGATGGACTTTAACGAAATGGTGGAGGCACATGCCAAGGCAAAAGCCGATATTACTATTGCTACGCTTCCGGTTGTAGCGAAGGAAGCTCCTGAATTTGGTATCCTGAAAACCGATTCGAAAAATATCATTAAAGAGTTCATCGAAAAGCCTGCACCGGAAATTTTGCACGAATGGACTTCGCAGGTGAGCGATGAAAGTCAGCGCGAAGGGAAAATATACCTGGCATCGATGGGTATTTATATTTTTAACCGCGATTTGCTGGTGAAACTGATGCAGGATCATGAAACTAAAGACTTCGGGAAAGAAATTATTCCAAAGGCTATTCATACTCACAAAGTATTGAGTTATCAGTACGAAGGTTACTGGACCGACATCGGTAACATCGAATCATTCTATGAAGCCAATCTGGGTTTGACTGATGATATCCCGCGATTCAACCTGTTCGACCGGACCAAGTCAATTTACACCCGCGCCCGCTTGCTTCCACCTTCAAAAATATCAGGAACTACACTCGAACGAACAGTCGTTTCCGATGGTTGTATAATTCATGCCAGTCGTATCGAACATTCAGTAATTGGCATCAGGGCCCGTATCGGGAAAGGTACCACCATCGCAAATTCCTATATTATGGGGAACGACCATTACCAGAATCTGGAAGAAATTGACCAGAATTTCAACAATGGCAAAGTGATGGGGATTGGCGAGAGGTCGTATTTAAACTATTGTATTGTCGATAAAAATGTACACATTGGCAACGATGTAAGAGTTAACGGTGGGAAACATCTGCCCGATTCAAACAACGAACTTTATTCGGTAAAAGATGGAATCGTTGTAATTAAAAAAGGTGCTGTTTTGCCCAATGGATTTGTGATATAACGATTTTGATAATATCCGTTTATTTAAGCTGCCACTGCTAAATTTATTTTGTAGTGGCAGCTTGTTTTTTGTAATGAATATAAAATTTAAGTACCAATTCTTAAAACATAAAATTAATCCCAAATGAAAACAAGACTTTTTGCTTTATTGTCGTTGATTCTCTTTTTTACCGTAAACACAAACACTTTCGCCGGAAAGTTGCTGCGGCTGAACCTTCAGAAAGGAACTACCTACGAAATGACCATGACTGCCGCCAACCAAATCGATCAGGAAATGATGGGGCAGAAAATGAAAATTGACCAGAAAATGGAAATGGTATTTTCGTACAAAGTGCTTGATGTTTTGTCGGATCAAAAATTCGTAGTTGAATATTCGTTTCAGAAAATGAAGATCGACATGAATATGAATGGTCAGGAGATGAAAATGAGTACTGAAAGCACCGATAATAACCCAACTGATGCAGGTCTCAAAGAATTGCTATCCCTTAAACTGATCATGACCGTTAATCAATTTGGGCAGGTTGAAAAGGTGGAAGGACTAAATGAATACGCACAAAAACTTTCAGGAAACAGGCAACTTTCGCAGGCCATGCAAATGTTTACCAGCGAAGAGAACTTTAAAAACTATTTTGCCCAAACATTTAATTATTTTCCTGAAAAGGAAGTTTCGGTGGGCGACCAGTGGAAGACATCGGTAAAAGTGCCTACCCTGATGAATACAGTGATTGAAATGGTTTACGCAGTTACTGCTATTGAGAAGGATATGGTTTATCTCGACTTCTTGTCGAACGTTGATACAAACTCACAGATTGAGCAGATGGGCATGAAAATGGATGTGAAAATGGCCGGAAAACAGAGCGGTAAAATGATAATCAATGCTGCCGATGGCTGGTTGACCGGTTCTGATTTGACCCAAAAGTTCGATATGAATATGAAAATGAAGAATCCGCAAACCGGCGAAGATATGACAATCCCGATGGTGATTAATTCGGTGGTGAATATCGCCGTAGTTAAAAAATAGCAACTGTTTCCTGATACGACAAAAAGCCCCGAAGAACTTAATCTCCGGGGCTTTTTTTGGGTATGGCGGTTTTTAACTGCCAATATCAAATTGCGAATAAAATTCGCGACACCTTAATCTTTCAGCTTGGCGCTTAAGAATTCGCGGTTCAGGCGGGCGATGTTCGAGAGCGAAATGTTTTTTGGACATTCCACTTCGCAGGCACCAGTGTTGGTGCAGTTACCAAAGCCTAGTTCGTCCATTTTGGCTACCATTGCTTTGGCGCGACGGGCACCTTCAACACGGCCTTGCGGCAATAAAGCCAGGTGGCTTACTTTTGCTGAAACGAACAACATGGCCGATCCGTTTTTACAAGCGGCAACGCAGGCGCCACAACCAATACACGAGGCCGAATCCATTGCTTCGTCGGCATCAACTTTCGGGATTGCAATGGCGTTGGCATCGGGAACACCTCCAGTGTTTACCGAAACATAACCACCGGCGGCAATGATTTTGTCGAATGCACGACGGTCAACAATCAAATCCTTGATTACAGGGAATGCTGCCGAACGCCAGGGCTCGATGGTCACGGTTTGGCCGTCTTTAAATTTGCGCATGTGCAACTGGCAGGTCGTCACATCGTCATCAGGCCCGTGTGGGCGGCCGTTGATGTACAACGAGCACATTCCGCAAATACCTTCGCGGCAATCGTGGTCGAATGCAACAGGTTCCTTATTTTCAGCAATCAACTGCTCGTTCAAAATGTCGATCATTTCGAGGAAGGAGCTATCGATTGAGATGTTGCTAACTTTGTAGGTTTCGAAACGGCCTTTCTCTTTGGGACCGTTCTGACGCCAAACCTTAAGCGTGAGATTTATTGATTTTTCCATGATTGATCTCCTTTAAAGCCATTACTTGTAATTACGCTGAACCATTTTTACACTCTCGTAAACCAGCTCTTCTTTGTGAAGTTCCGGCTCAACGTTGTCGCCCTTGAATTCCCAGCACGAAACGTAAGCGAATTTATCGTCCTGACGAAGTGCTTCGCCTTCTTCAGTCTGATATTCTTCGCGGAAGTGACCTCCGCATGATTCTTCACGGTTCAGGGCATCGCGGGCCATCAGGTCGCCAATTTCGATGAAGTCGGCCAAACGGCTGGCTTTTTCCAGTTCGATGTTCATGCCGGTGGTATTTCCGGGGATACGAACATTGCTCCAGAATTCTTTTTTGATTTCGGCAATGCGCTGGATGGCATGTTCCAACCCTTCTTTGGTGCGGCCCATTCCAACGAAATCCCACATGGTCAGACCCAATTCTTTGTGCAGGCTGTCAACCGACCGTTTCCCCTTGATGTTCATCAGTTTTTCGAAACGGGCTTTTACCTCTTTTTCGGCTTCAACAAATTCAGGTTCGTTGCCTGTCATACGCGGTGTGCGGATATCATCGGCCAAATAATTCTGAATGGTGTATGGTAGAACGAAATATCCGTCGGCCAAACCTTGCATCAATGCCGAAGCTCCCAAACGGTTGGCACCGTGATCGGAGAAGTTGGCTTCGCCGGCAGCGAACAAGCCCGGAATGGTCGTTTGCAATTCATAATCCACCCAGATTCCACCCATCGTGTAATGGATTGCCGGATAAATCATCATCGGCGTTTCGTATGGATTTTCGTCAACGATTTTTTCATACATCTGGAAGAGGTTTCCGTAGCGCTCTTCAATTACTTTCTGGCCTAAACGTTCAATCGACGATTTGAAATCGAGGTACACAGCCAATCCGGTTGCACCTACTCCAAAACCGGCATCGCAGCGTTCTTTGGCAGCACGCGAAGCAACATCACGAGGAACAAGGTTTCCGAAAGCCGGGTAACGACGTTCGAGGTAGTAGTCACGGTTTTCTTCGGCAATCTGCGTAGGTTTTAGCTTTCCCGCACGAATTGCTTCGGCATCTTCTTTTTTCTTCGGAACCCAGATACGGCCATCGTTACGAAGTGATTCTGACATCAATGTCAGTTTACTCTGGAATTCGCCATGAACCGGAATACAGGTTGGATGAATCTGGGCATAACATGGGTTCGCAAACATTGCACCTTTCTGAAAAGCTTTAATGGCAGCTGAACCGTTTGATCCCATCGCGTTAGTTGAAAGGAAGAAAGTATTTCCATAACCACCGGTACAAAGCACAACTGCATGAGCGAAATGACGCTGTAATTCGCCAGTCACCAGATCGCGGGCAATGATACCGCGGGCTTTTCCATTCACAATAACGATGTCAACCAATTCAGTGCGGGTGTACATTTTTACAGTTCCGAGGTTTACCTGGCGCATCAATGCCTGGTATGCACCCAGCAACAATTGCTGACCGGTTTGTCCTTTGGCATAGAACGTACGGCTAACCTGAGCTCCACCGAACGAACGGTTGTCGAGCAAGCCGCCGTATTCGCGGGCAAACGGTACGCCTTGTGCCACGCACTGGTCGATGATACTGTTACTTACTTCAGCTAAACGGTGAACGTTGGCTTCGCGGGCGCGATAATCGCCCCCTTTAATGGTATCGTAAAACAAACGGAAGACTGAGTCACCGTCGTTTGGATAGTTCTTTGCAGCGTTGATACCACCCTGTGCAGCAATAGAGTGCGCACGACGGGGTGAATCCTGAATGGTAAAGTTTTTTACGTTGAAACCCATTTCGCCAAGCGAAGCGGCAGCCGAAGCACCGGCTAGTCCGGTTCCAACAATGATGACATCCAGTTTACGCTTATTGGCAGGGTTCACCAGTTTTTGGTGATCTTTATAATTGGTCCATTTTTGAGCCAGTGGCCCTTCAGGAATCCTTGCATTCAATTTACTCATCTTTCAAGTTTTTTACAGGATTAAAAAAACAGGTATTGTGCCAGTGCAATTACCGCAAAACCGCCACCTAAAATAATGGCCAGAATAGTGCTGATGCATTTCAGACGTGGCATCCACGTGGCGTTGTTCCAGCCAATAGTCTGGAAACCTGACCAAAAACCGTGTGCCAGATGGAAAGCCAGAGCAACAGATCCGATGATATAGATAATTACGACCGGGAGAATCTGGAATGTTTCGTTGACCAAGGCATAGGCATTTTCACCTTTTGCCATCGAGCCAAAGAACGGGAATTCAACTTCGCCGCCTTCCCAATGCACGAAACCTTTCATTTTCAGGTAAAAATTAATGATGTGGACAACCAGGAAAGCAAAGATTGCAATTCCGAGAGGCAACATATTCAACGAAGCCCATTCAACACCAGTGGTCTTTTTGCCTGAGGCATAACCTTGCGGTCCGCGGGCTTTCATGTTCTGGAAAGTCAGAATCAATGAATACACGATGTGCACTACGAAACCCAGTGCGAGAATGGGCTCAATTACTTTAATCAGAGGATTGGTTCCCATGAAATGCACCCCGGCATTAAAAAGCTGACCAGTTTCAGTGCCAAATACACAATCGAGCAGCAGGAACGAGTTCAGGGTTAAATGCACGAAAAGGAACAGAATCAGGAACAAACCGGATACGCTCATCAGGAGTTTACGTCCGATGGAGGCAGTCAGTAAATTGCTCATAGATAAACAGATTTTTATTTTTAATACTAGATTCGTTTTTAAGCGTGCCACAAAAGTAGAGTGTTGAGGCATCACCACCAATAAAA
>Ga0172367_10009128_pt1 | contig 10937 bp, 18 predicted proteins | sample Lak10m_FD_114542 | JGI IMG/M metagenome (GOLD analysis project Ga0172367, IMG submission 114542) | Freshwater microbial communities from Kabuno Bay, South-Kivu, Congo - kab_022012_10m | ecosystem: Environmental > Aquatic > Freshwater > Lake | place: Democratic Republic of the Congo: South-Kivu...
GAATACAACTATATCTTACCAGCACAGAGCAAATGATGGATCCTGTAATTAAAGAACAAGTAATCATGTTAAAATCTAAAATATCTGACATCAATCAGATATTATTGGATCTACACAAACAAAACGTACTAGTTCATTTAAGTATAGAAAGAAATAATACTATTGATCCAACTAGTATTAAAATATTGCTGGTTAATCAGCATATAGATTATTTGAAAGAAGTAAATGAATAAAGACTTAACCAGTACTCAACTAGATTATGCAAAGTTTTTACCAGCCTGTAGTACGTTTTATGCTACTTTTGTAGGCAAACAACGCTATTTTAACTATGTAGATCCTAATCGTATACCACAAGCTTTTAATAATGGTATGGAGAGTTTGAACTTTCTTGATCCAATTAAAGGCCAGTTTTATTATGAATGGTGTTTGTATAGTGCAGGACATGCTAATTTAGACCTTAATAAGGTTTGCTGGCGTGAGGATATGTTTCGCAATCGTAATCGCACTAATAGTTGGGTACTGGGTGACAGTGGTGGCTTTCAGATTGGTAAAGGCAAATGGGAGGGTGATTGGAAAAATCCTAATTGTCCTAAAGCAGCCAAAAAACGTAGTCAAGTATTAACTTGGATGGACACACTAATGGACTATGGAATGATATTAGATATTCCTAGTTGGGTAGGTCGCATTCCAGAAAATGCTAAAAAAACTGGCATCACTAACTTTGCTGAGGCTGTAGCAGGTACTCATATCAATAATGAATACTTTATACGCAATCGTAATGGTAATTGTAAATTCTTAAATGTACTACAAGGCGAAAATCATACTCAAGCTGATTTATGGTATGATGAAATGAAAAAATATAGTGACCCAAAACATTACCCAAATGAACATTTCAATGGATGGGGAATGGGTGGTCAAAATATGTGTGACATTAGTCTAGTATTGCGTAGGTTAATTGAACTAAGATTTGATAATCTACTTGAACAGGGAAAACAGGATTGGATGCACTTTTTAGGCACCAGTAAATTAGAATGGGCAATTTTATTAACTGATATACAAAGAGCAGTTCGTAAATATCATAATCCTAACTTTAGTATTAGCTACGATTGTGCTAGTCCATTCTTGGCCACTGCTAATGGTCAAATTTACTATCAAACTGAAACAATTGATCGTAAAAAATGGACCTATAGAATGAGTGCTGGAATGGATGATAAAAAGTATAAAAATGATCATAGGTTTTACAAGGATGCAGTAGTACAAGATGGTATATTGCCTGTATTTGAAAATAGTCCTCCTATGGATAAAATACTTGTAAGTGACATTTGTGTGTATGGCCCAGGTGATCTTAATAAATTTGGACAGAGTAATAAGACTAGTTGGGATAGTTTTAGCTATGGAATAATGATGTGTCATAACATATGGCATCATATCAATGCTGTACAAGAGGCTAATAGGCAATATGACAACGGTGTATGTCCTGGTATGTTGGTTGCTGAAAGTTTTGACAGAATCTTTTTTAAAGACATTGTAGAAGCCATATTCTGTACTAGTAATAAAGGCATAGCTTTAGACTTATTAGATGAATTTGATAGCTTCTGGGATCAAGTCATTGGTACTAGAGGAGCTAGTGGTAAAAGAGCTAGGTCAGCTCAATCAAAATTCGATGAACTATTTGACATAGTGGATACTCCTAGTGTACAATTAGACAGCGACAAAGAGGATTTTGACGAAAACGACATTGAAAGACTAGAAACTTTAGAAATGGAAGTAGAAGATGACGCTGCCTGACGAACGCTATCGTAATATTGTTCAAACTAGAAAGTTTCTAATGGAACTTACTAGCCCACTTATGACTCCAAAGGTTCCAAAGGTTGTACGTGAACGTGCTAGAAATTTATTAAAGCACTACCCTACTGATTATCATTTGGAAATGATGACTATACATATGCCTAATGATTTTGCTAAAGAAATGGAACCTGTGACACGTATGTTTATGAAGTACGAGGACAGTAAAAATGAGCAAAACTAGTCTAGTCATCGGTATGGGTATAGGCAAACTGTACAAAGATGTATTGGAAATTATGGGACATACTGTGGTCACTGTAGATACTAACCCATTATGCCATGCTGACTATACAAGCTTAAACCAAGCACTGGCAGATAATGATAAGTTTGATACAGCCCATATCTGTACACCTAACTATACACACGGTACTATAGCACTTGAAGTAGTTGACCATACTAGTATATTGTTTATTGAGAAACCAGGATTACCCACCAGTGAAGCTTGGGATTTACTTGTAGAGGGTCATCCTGATACACGTATTATGATGGTTAAGAATAATCAATATAGAGATAATATTGATGAAATAAAACATTTGGCCAGTGCCAGTGTTATAGTTGATATTAATTGGATAAATGATGATCGTGTGCCAAGTCCAGGTAGTTGGTTTACTAACCGTGAACTTGCTTGGGGTGGAGTTAGCCGTGACCTTATGCCACACTTATTAAGTATTTGGTGCGTTATGGACCCACAATATTACGACGCAGATCGTACCCGCAAGCTTGTAAAACAACGCTGGACTTTGGCAGACCTCACAAATACCAGTTATGGAAAGGCCAATCCAGATGGTGTGTACAATGTAGATGACTATTGTAGACTAGGATTCCTTGGTGCAGAAACTATGTGGACATTGACAGCAGATTGGCGTAGCCTAAAACCTGCTGACATTGGTATCCACTTTCAATTATTTACAGGACATAAACATTTTGTTCCATTAGGTCTTTGTCCAGAAAGTGCCTACAAAACAATGATTGAAACAGCACTAACTAATATTGATAACCAAGAGTTCTGGGATAATCAATATTTTATGGACAGTTGGATACACAATAAAATCGAGAAATTATGAATAAACTATTAGCCACTACCGGCAACGGAGAGTTTTTTGAAACACGTATAGCATTGGATCCTACTCCAAGCACAGGAATTCGTGTGCGTAGCATTATGACCGGGGTATGTCGTAGTGATATTGATATGATGCAGGGCAACTTTGGTCCATTACCATTAGGTATGCAGGGACATGAAGGATTAGGTGAAGTCATAGAAGTTGGTAAGTTCATATATGATGTACAAGTTGGTGACCTTGTAGCAACCAGAGGTGAACCTGCTTATGCTGACTTCTATAATGTAAGAGGTGGAGAGTATGTACAGGTGCCAGAAGCACATCCACGCTATATCATTGAACCTGTGGCCTGTGGAGTAAACAGCGTAAATCAATATTACTATCATCTCAAACGTAAGGAAGGTGGAAGACTACTGATTAATGGTACTGGATTTTTAAGTTATGTGGCATATACTACACTAAAGATCAGTAATTTTAATTTTGATATTAATGTATTGGGTAATCATCATACTGATTTATTTGGTGAGGATCATAAAAATACCTATGATGGTGAATACGATGTGATTATGGATTTTAAAGGTGAGGAAGTTTATCCCATAGCCACAAATGGCATATTGGTTAATGCTGTTGGTAAGGCTACTAGTAAACAAACTGAAGATCATTTACTTTGGAATTGCGTAACAACTGTACGTCCAAGCCCACGTAGTAAAACATTCCACCAAAGTATGGAATATGCTCTAAAATGGATAAAGGAAGGTCAATTAAATGTTGACAGGTTCTGGACTCGTGCGTATAATAGGACTACAGAGTGGCAGCAGGCTTTCAAAGATGGTGCTAATAGACCAACAAATTACGGCAGAGGTTATATAGTATGGCCATAGGAACAGAAGGTAGGCAACAAGTAGATTATTTTATTGGCACTGAAGTTGAAAATACTCCAATGAAAGGTCAAAGAACATTATTTGTAGTTGGTGTCAAACCTGTAGATGAAATAGTTAGCAAAGTAGATAACCTTGATCACATCTATTTAGGCACCAGTCAAAGTTTTACTCCCGTTAGTCTTGATGATTGGCGTGCTTGGAGTAAAATGATCAATGGTTTATTAGATATTGGTTATTGGGTCACTCTTGACTTTGATGTAAAGTATGCTGATGAAATCCACGAAATGAGTTTTACCGAAAATCATAGATTCATTCCTATGATCAGTGTAAAAATACCGTATATTAAGCTATACAACTATAACGCAGTATTAAAAATTGACGACAATACTTGGGGTGACACTAACCCTGGAGTATGGTGTCATTATTTACATGACCTTATGGATCGTAAAGTATACACAGACTGGAAAGAATACGAAGGAGATACACCAGTATGAGCCAAATGTTAATTAAAAATATGCCAGAATATAGGATTAGAATGACCAAACGTGCTTGTGATAATCCTAAAACTCTATATAATATTGAATTCGCACAAGAGACAGTTAAGGATGGTCTTGTAACTAATACCAGTACCTACAACCTATTTTTAAAACAACAAGAAATTGAACTACTAATACAAGGTTTACGATGATTATTAAACAAGATGTTAGGCCCAGCAAAATGACGTATATTAGAGTGAGAACTGAGTTTGAAGGTTTTCACTATTATCCCAATGCTGGCACTATTGATCCCAGAATTAAGTTTTTAGAAAATGAACATAGACATATGTTCAAAGTAGAAGTAAAGATCAGTGTTAACCATTTAGATAGAGAGTTAGAATTCTTTTTAGTAAAATGGGCACTGGCTGAGTTCATCCAAGGTGGCAATATGAATCATAAAAGTTGTGAAATGATTGCTACTGATATTTTAGAAAATCATTTATTACCCAAGTACGGAGAGAGATACTATGAAATAACTGTTTCAGAAGATGGTGAATCAGACGGCATTATTGAATATAAACCTTAATTTTTTAATCAACATAAACAAAGGAAGTAAAGATGGCAGCAAGTTGGCTTAACAAGTATCTGGTTATGAAGCCAGAGGTTACTAAAATTTTCGAAGACCTCGAAGCATATCATGACTGGTGTCGTTGGGAACTAGCACCTTTTAATGAGGCTGAACTTTATCGTAAGAGCAGCCCAGTGTATAGTGCGTATTTGGCCAGTAAACGGCCCAAGCGACCATACAATAACCAGGCTCGTCCAGGAAAAAAGCGTAATGAGCAAAATATTTCTGGTTGATCTGGAAAGCGTTTCCACTCGATATACCGTCGAGTGGAAAAGTGCTCTACCAAGAAAATTACGGAGTTTAGGACATGAAGTTGAAGTTATTGTTGGTCCAGAGGATATTCCTAAAGCCACTACTCCTGGTGCCTTTCTTAATTTTGGCGGCACTAATATCTAAATTGAATCAATCAATTATATTTTTCCCAAGAGAGCCTTTAATACCAACTACTCTTGTATTCTTTTTGTTAGTTCTGTATAAATAATAGATGCGAGTCGCGATGCTACCAACATCCACCCGCTCTAATAGTTTATAGGAACTACCAGCGTGAATATTTATACATCAACATTCAAGCCTACTTGGCTTTATATTAAGCAACATAATACAACTGGTTTAAAGTATTTTGGTAAAACTACCAAAGATCCAAATAAGTATTTAGGGTCTGGAAAATATTGGTTAAGACATTTAAAAGAACACGGTGAAAATATTTCAACTCTTTGGGCTGAAAAATTTGATGATAAAGATTCATTAATAGAATTTGCTTCATTATTCAGCGAACTATTTGATATTGTTAAAAATATTGATTCCAGAGGTAAGAAAGTATGGGCCAATATGATACCTGAAAACGGATTGGACGGTGCTCCTGGAGGTATCAAAATGCCCAGCACAAGTCTGTCCAATACTATCCATAAGAAAAGTATAACACCTTGGAATAAAGGAAAGAAAACTGGACCTGCTCCACACATATCTGAATCTAACAAGCGTAGAAAAGGAATACCATCTGGAAGATTAGGGGTAGGTACTTCCCTAAAAGGAACGTCACAGCCAAAATTAACTTGCCCAAAATGTCAAAAAACAGGTGGCATTAGTGGTATGAAACGCTATCATTTTGAAAATTGTAATAAAAAAACTTGACAAAAGTTTGAAGATTTGCTAAAATGCTTTTATATTAACACACACGGTTACTCAAATGTTAAAATTTAAGTCAAAACATCAAAATCTTTTAGTAGAATCCGGAAAACTTACAGATGAAAGATCAAGAGACTTTATTAAAAGTGCTTTAGGATTAAAGAATAAAAAAGTAGAGGCTACTCGCCATACTATTTTATCTGGACCTCCAGGAGTTGGAAAAACTTACGGAACTCAAGATGAATGTAATAAAGCGAAAGTCAAGTTCATTAAAATTGAACCAGGTATAACTGACATTGCTTTAACTATCAAATTAGCCGTAGGAGTTTATTCATTAAAACCTGACGAAGAACTAATTGTAATTTTAGATGACGCAGATGACGTCGTCTTCGGCAATTATGAAACTCTCAATAAGTGGAAAATTGCTATGGCCGATGTTGACTATGATCAAGGTATTATTCCTACATATAATCATCCAGTAAGTATGAATAACACTCTTTCCAGTTTAGAAAAACAGGCAGCAATAGATCCAAATCGACAAATTATTATTGATGCTTTAAGATCCTTTATGGCTCCTGATAGTGTGGGAGTACAGATACCTACAGATAGGGTTAGATTTATTGTATTATGTAATTTGGATTTAGAAGATCCTAAATCTTTTAGAAGTGCTAAATTACGATCAGCAGTATTACCAGTTCTCGATCGTATGAAATATAAAAGAATAGATGTAGATTGGGAAAAACAATGGGGATGGTTATCATATGTATTAGGCGAAACACAACCTTTTGAAGATCACGATTTAACAAAAGACCAAAAAATCGAATTACTACAATGGATGTATTCCAATTGGGCAGTATTAAGAAGCACTTCATATAGGACCGTTAGAAAACTTGCTGAAGCAATGATAAATGAGCCAGAAGGTTATATTGATCTTTGGGAAGAAGAAAAGCGGGGACATTGAAATGACTGAAAACAAAAAAAATTTAAATAAAATAATTGACGATCTCTTAAAAGATTTAAATATTCCTTCTGATAAAGAAATAAGAACAGAAACAGGAATTATAAGAAGAGAATTAAATGGTTGGAAATCAAAAAACGAATTAAGATTACAAGATTCTGAATATAAAAAGAAGGTAGGAGAAAAGGTTAGTGTTGCTAGAAAAGGAATTAAATTTACAGATGATCACCGAAAAAATATTGGAAACGCCGCTAAAGGCAGAACTCCGCATAATAAAGGAAAAATAACTTCTGAAACAACTAAAGATAAGCAAAAGATAGCACATATAGGTGCTAAAGCACCTAATAAAAAACCTGTTATTACACCAAGCGGTGCTTTTGCTTCTGCTATGGAGGCAGGTAAATGGGCAGAGAACAGAGGTTTAATAAATGCTTATAAAAAATTACAAGGTTATTTAACTACAAATATCGACCCGGATAATTTTAGATACATAACTAATGAAGAATATAAATCTTTAAATGATTTTCCTTGGAAAAATCCAGACCATATTCCAGATTGGTTTCCTAGTTCAAAAAGATTTAAACCAATTAGATACCAAACTATGGCATTTGAGACATTAAAAGATTTAACAATCTTTTTAAAAAATCAAGGAATGACAAACATTAATAAGAAAATTAAAAAAATGATGGAAAACAACATTGTAGAATACATTACAAAACAAGAATTTTATTCTTTGAAAAAAAATTCACAAAATAATTTATCCACTTAATCTTGATTTTTCTAAATAGATTACATATAATAAGGTATAGGAGATTACATTGAAACCTAATATATGGATATTCTCATTAGAGCCCATTGATACTCGGTATACAAGAGAATGGCATTATCATCTTCCTTTAACAATAGATCAAAAATTAGGCAATGAATATAACATTGTTCAAGTTGATGGTACTCAAAAAAATAGCAAAGTAACTCCTGGTGCGTTTCTTAATTTCAGTGATACAAATTACTGGAAGAGTAGTCAACTTTGTAATTTTTTAAATTATCACAATGAAGGAAAGACTACTGAAAACGATCAGTTTATTTTTACCGATGCCTGGAATCCAACTATTATACAACTTAAGTATATGTCAGATTTGTTAGGATTTAATTGGAAGATTCACGCACTATGGCATGCTGGCAGTTATGATCCCCAAGACTTTTTAGGACGTCTAATTGGCAATGCTCCGTGGGTAAGACATAGCGAAAAAGCATTCTTTCACGCTATTGACTATAACTACTTTGCTACAGACTTTCATATTAAGTTGTTTAGTGATGTGCTGCTTCGAGAAATGGATGTAGTAACATTAGATAATTGGAATAAGTCTGGTAAGATTTCTCGAACAGGTTGGCCTATGGAGTATATGGAAACTATGCTACTTCCATATAAAGGATTAACCAAGCGTGACCTAATTCTTTTCCCACATCGTATAGCACCAGAGAAGCAGGTGGAGATATTTAAGGACCTTGCTACACTTTTGCCTCAATATGAATTTGTAGTATGTCAAGAAAAAAATCTTACTAAACACGAATATCATACCTTGTTGGGTGAGGCTAAAATGGTATTCAGTGCTAATCTACAGGAAACATTAGGTATAAGTTGTTATGAGGGTGTAGTATTGGATGCTATCCCATTGGTACCAGATCGCCTAAGTTATACTGAAATGTATTTTGATACATTTAAATATCCATCAGTATGTACTGAAAATTATGAGTATTATTTGACACATCGTCAAAAATTATGTTATACTATTATACAACATATGGATAATTACAATACTAGGTTGAAACTATTACAACAACAAAAGGAACAACTAAGTGAACGATTCTTCTCAGCACAGCCCTTATACAATAACCTTAAGTGATTTTACGGCTACAGAAACTCTAACTATTAGTGCGGGTAGCGATAATAGTTGGATTAATATGAATACGCAAATACCTGCATTGACCACTGATCAAATACAAGCAATTGATTTGAGTAGTATTACTTTGACTGGACCTACACCAAATATCACTTATAATTATGATACATCTCAATTAAGTGATCTAATATCAATACAGCCTTTAGATACTAGTCAGTGGGCGACTTTAACTACAGAACAAATCCATACTTTAGGTACTGGTACAGATTATACTAAAATACAGTGGCCACAACAAGAGGAATTTGTTGACACTTGGCCTGCTTGGTATAAGATGCAGGATATGGCCAAAAAGTATCCTGCTATTAAAAAAGCATTAGAAAATTTATCAACCGTTTATACTATGGTCAAGGATGACTATGATAACCCAACGCCTAAAAGATAAATTCTTAAACCTACTTGATCGTATGGGACGAAAGCGTATCATACTAGATCGTGTTAGTGAGGATCCTTATTTGGAACGCTATTATGTTTTCCTAAAAGATCGTAAATGGTTTCCATTTAATATATTCCTACACAAATTCCTTAAAAGTGATCCAGATGATGTACACGATCATCCTTGGCCCTATGCTACTCTTATACTCAGAGGTGGTTATTGGGAATGGATTCCACAGTTTGATGAGCAGGGTCGTAAGGTAAACGAAATAGCATATTGGCGTGGTACCGGACATTTTCGTTTTAGTAAGGCCAGTAGTTATCACCGTATTGAACTTGATCCAGACATTACTTGTTGGACGCTGTTTATGCCAGGCCCACAGCGTAAAGAATGGGGATTCCTGGTAAAGAATAAATGGATACCTAATGAGCAATACCTCGCTTCCCGTAAACTCCAACCCTAATCAAGTATACATCGCTGCCAATAACGGTTCTAGTACCAGTGGCTATACTTATACTACTACTAATACCAGTGGATACCAATTAGGTGAACATGTTAAACTTAATAACAATCCAGCCAGTTTAGAAGTTAAAGGTAAAATTGTTCATAACGGTAGAGACTTGGAAGAAAGATTGGAAACTATTGAAAAGGTATTAATGATACCAGAGCGTGACCCAGAGTTGGAAAAAGAATTTCCCAAACTGAAAAAAGCCTACGATGCTTATATACGGGAATTGGAAAAATATAGAACTTGGAAGAAACTTAAAGATGCGTGATAGAGAACAAGATTTAAAACGAATGAGAGAACTGTTCGAACCTATTGACAAAGCCGTCATGATGTGCGATAATACAGAGGACTTACTTATGATGGCTAGTTGCATGATGATAAGTGCCAAGGAAATATATGACAACCATTTAGGTATAGCAAACCGTAAAAAAATGTTTAAGGATTTATCATAACTGATTTAGAAAAGGCACTTAATGAAAAAACAGCACCGTGGACAGAAATTGAATATAGAACCCGTAACTTCTGGGTATTCAGAGATGCGTACCCCGTTACCCAAGGGCATTTGCTATTTGTGCCTACCAGCCAAACACCGGACGCTTTATTTGAATGCTACAGAGGAGCATACAAGTTTGGCTATGAAGGAGTCCAAAATGGCAAGTGGGACGGATTTAACATTGGTCAAAACATTGGGGAGGTTGCTGGTCAAACAGTAATGTATCCTCATGTACATATGATCCCACGTCGTAAAGGTGATATGGCTGATCCCAGTGGCGGAGTAAGACACGTTATCCCAGAACGGGGTAACTATAAAAAAGTAATAGAACAACCTATAGTGGAGAGTGTAAACTGGTGAGCATAGAATTTATTAATTTTGGCCCATGGCGTTATCCTAAGTTTCAAGCTGAAGGATTTAGTAGTCAATTCTGCTGGACTTTTGCCAAACGATTTTGTAAAGGTGACGGGTTTGATATTGGATGTAATAGACCAGAGTGGTGTTTTCCAGGTGCTCAAGGCATAGACCTAGAATATAAAGATGGTTACGATGCCTATAACTTACCAGATCGTCAAGTTGATTATATTTTTAGTAGTCATTGTTTAGAACATTTGCCTAACTGGGTTACTGC
>Ga0172367_10009131_pt1 | contig 10933 bp, 11 predicted proteins | sample Lak10m_FD_114542 | JGI IMG/M metagenome (GOLD analysis project Ga0172367, IMG submission 114542) | Freshwater microbial communities from Kabuno Bay, South-Kivu, Congo - kab_022012_10m | ecosystem: Environmental > Aquatic > Freshwater > Lake | place: Democratic Republic of the Congo: South-Kivu...
AAACACGGATGAGAATCTATCATGAGTGTTCCATCCGGCAATTAAAAACAAATTAAACACGGATGAAAAAGCACTGACAAATCGTAAAATAATTATTCCGCCAAACGTGGAGTCATTGGAGCAATTGGTGAGGTTCGCAAAAAACTTATCTGTCCTGATACATTCGGATGATGAAAATAACCAGTGGCACAAACAAAAAGCCGAACGATAGCGGCAAAAACCAGCCACCCAAACCTCCGGCTTTTCCGTTGGCAGTTTGTACGGTTTGAACAACTATGGCAAAGAAAACCAGGACTAATCCCAGTTTCATCCAACGGACCAGTTTGGTGGCATGGCCATACTGTCGCAGGGCATTTTCAGGAGTAATTTTTACCGGATAATTAAAAATATGGGGAAACAAATTGAGGATGGTCATTCCGGCATAAAAGATGGTAGCCACCACCGGCAACGCATAAACAGTTGATTTGGCGCCAAAACCATCGGCCACTCCTTTAGAATTAAAGTGCGTTGGAATCGTTGCCGGCAAATCAGAATAGCTTAAAAAGGTGAATCCCCACAATCCTAAAACCATCAGCAAACCAGCCAATTCCACCATTTTGTCGATCGAATCAAATTCGGGTTTTATTTTCGGCCGTTTTTCCATGTTCTCGAAAAGAGGATTTCATTCCATTCAAACTTACGAAACGATTTAAACATATCAATGAATCAGGACATCTGATTGTAATTGTAAAAAAGAAGCTGTCAAAAAAGTCATTGATCCAATCATCCTGAACTTGTTTCAGGATATCATCGCATTGTACATCAGATCCCGAAATAAATTCGGGATGACAAGTAACTCGGGAATTTTGACTTTTTAGACAGCTTTTTAGGATACGATATCTTCCGATTAATTCACATTGTTGCCTTTAACACGGCTCCACATTTCGAGTACTTTGTCGTTCTGATCGAGGAAATCGTGCAACAAAACGCAACGTTCAACCACCGAACTGTCGGGATACTGAATGCCGTTGATTTTCAGGGCACCATTGCCGGGGCCAAAGAAATAACTCAGGTTCACGGTTTCGGTCAGTGTCGAATCCGACTGCGCTTCGATAATCTCGGGCGTTGCCACCGCGCTGCAATATCCGCTGATGTCCATGTTCCGAAGCGCAATGTCCGACTGGCAGAGGTAATTCAAGAAATAACTGGCAGCCTTTACGTTTCCGGCATATTTGGGAATAACCCAACCGTCGAACCAAATGTTGCTTCCTTCCTGCGGAACCACATAATCTAGATTCACTCCCACGGTTTTGGCTTCGTCGATCGCCCAAACAGCATCGCCACTCCAGGCATAATTCATCCAAACTTCGCCTTTGGTCATCATTTCCTTGCCAAAGTCGGCTTCCCAGCCTGCCAGGTTCGGGCGCAATGCTTTCAACTGTTGTTCAACCATCGCGATATCGGCATCGGTATGGTCGTTCGAAACGGCATATCGGGTGCGTTTCCCGGAGGTAATTTCGTCGTAAAAGCCATAGGTGGCAGCCATGTTATATACGTCCCAGTAGTGGTCTTTCATCAGGATTTTGCCTTTGTTTTTCGGATTCCACAGGCAAGCCCACGACTGCACTTCTTCTTTCGTAATTTTGTCGGTGTTGTATAAAATTCCGGAGGTACCCCACATGTAAGGCACGGTGTAATCTTCGGCTTTTTTGCCGGGAACGCTGAACGCATCCATCCGCTCGCGAAGGAAGGGAGAAATGGCCCCAAGATAATTCGTCGTCTTATCGAAATTTTTATCGAGTGGCAAGAGCAAATCGTTTTTCAGCATCTTCTCGATGAGGTACTGCGTCGGACAGGCCAGATCGAAATCTTCCTTACCCATAGCCACTTTGGTGTACATTACCTCGGGCATGTCGAAAACCTGGTAAACAATTTTCACATCCTCGCCGGTTTGTTCCTTGTACCACTTAGGAAATTCGGTCAGCAAATCTTCGTCAATGTAATCGGCCCAGTTGTAGATTTTCAATACTTTCTTTCTCGATTCGTCGCTTTGTTTGCACGAACCAACCGCCAAAACCAGTAATCCGGCGAACAGGCAAGCCGTCAGAATATTCAGGAATCGTGTGCTCCAATGTTTTCTCATCGTAATCTTTTTTAAGGTTTTTTTATAGTTTTCGCTTCGCAGCTCTTTGGTTAATGATCAACAGCAAAATAAGAACGACCACAAAAATAATGGCCGAAAGCGGCCGCAATTCGGGCGTTAATCCGCCACGGCGAGCGTCGGCGTAGATGTAGGTAGAAAGTGTTTCGAGTCCCTCGTTGCCTATCGTGAATAAAGTTACCACAAAATCGTCAATCGAAAGGGTGAACGCGAGGATAAATCCGCTGATCATTCCGGGCCGCAACTCGGGCAATAGAATTTTGCGTACGGCCAGAAATGGTGTCGCGCCCAAATCGAGAGCAGCTTCGTACAAGTTGGTATTCATGCGCCGTAAACGCGGCAAAACGCTCAACACCACATACGGAGTACAAAAGGTGATGTGCGCCAGAATAACAGTTGCATAGCCCTGCGAAATGCCCAGACTGATAAACAGCAAAAAGAGCGAAATCGCTGTGATGATATCGGGATTCAGGATAGGAATGGTGTTGACCATTTTTACCGCTTTTTGTGCCCTGGGCTGCAAATTGTGAATCCCGATGGCAGCCATTGTTCCGAGAATGGTTGAACCAAAAGCCGCCACCAGACCAATAATGAGCGTATTCCACAAGGCGCCGGTCAGCGAATGGTGCACGCCTCCCCGAAAAATGGAAGTGTACAGTTTAAACGAAAATCCGGTCCAGTTGCCCAAAACTTTGGCCTCGGTGAACGAAAAAACAATGATAATGAGGATGGGAGCATAAAGCATGAGCAGCAAAATCCCCAGGTACGACGAGGATAACAGGCGACGAATCATATCAGGCCTCCTTCCTCGGCAGCTTTCGAGTTGCCATCGCGGTTAAGCAAGGCCGTTAAGCCAATCATCAGCAACATGAGCAACGAAAGGGCAGCACCGTAATTCCATGTTCCGTTGTAAATGTTTTCCTGAAGGGTTGTTCCAAACAGTTTGATGTTGTTGATGGTGAGTAATTCGGCAATGGCAAAGGTGGAAATGACAGGCATAAAAACCATGATCACACCACTCATGATACCCGGCACCGAAAGCGGCAGCACCGTTTTCAGGAAAACCTGACGCGGATTGGCGCCCAAATCCTGAGCAGCTTCAATCAGGTTTTGATCGGTTTTTTGCAGAATGTTGTAAATCGGGTAAATCATAAATGGAAGGAAATTATACACCATCCCAAAAATGAGGGCGCCCTCGCCAAGCGGCAATTTTAAGAAATCGAACAATGCAACGGTTGCCAGCGTGCGAATCAGGAAATTAACCCACATCGGCAAGATGAAAAGAATTACCAGCAGACGGGCTTTCCGCGCTTCCATCTTACTAAGAATGTAGGCCGCCGGATAACCGATGAGGATACACAAAACGGTAGTAATGAGGGCCACAACTACCGAATAGATGAAGGTGTTCATGGCTTCGGGGTGCACCCAGAATTTCCGGATGTTGGCCAGCGTAAAATTCCCTTCGTCGTTGGTAAAAGCATAATAAGCAATGAGCAACATCGGTACCACTACAAAGAATCCCAGAAACAGCACGTACGGGATGCTCCAGTTTCGTCGTCGTCCGATGAATGATGAAATTTTTTGCTGCATGGCCGTTATCGGTTAAGCGGGTTCGAGATGAATACTTTCCGGAGCAATACTGATTCCGATGCGGTCGCCATCGTCCCATATATCGTTGGTATCGACAAAAATCTGATCGGTTCCTTCGGCCAACACCCTGAGGTGATAATGGTTGCCTTTGTATAAAATAAACTTCACCACTCCGCGCAGGGTTCCTTCCTCTTCGTTGTCGAACAGCGTCACATCTTCGAATGCCACCGAAACGTTAACCTCGGTTCCGGCTGCATACAGACCGGCCTCGTTACACTTGAAAAGTGTATCCAAAAATTTCACCTGCTGCTTATCGACCACCACGCCTTTGAAACTGTTGCAAAGCCGCTCTTTCTTCATCACATGAATATCGAATGGCTTGATTCTCAACCCGACGGTTTTCCCCACATCAAAACAATGGTAATCCTGAACCAGAAATTCGAAACCCTCGGGCGTATTTATTACCATTTCGTAATGTACACCCTTGAAAATACTCGAGGTAACTACTCCTGAAAACTGTGCGGCATCCGACAGGTCGAAAATGTAAATGTCTTCGGGCCGAACCACCACATCAACCGGTTCGTTGAGCGCAAATCCCTTGTCCACACATTCAAAGCGGTGACCGGCAAATTCAACCAGTTCGTCTTCAATCATGGCACCGTTTAAAATGTTGCTTTCGCCAATAAAATCGGCGACAAAAGAGTTGGCTGGTTCGTTGTAAATTTCGGTGGGTGTGCCAATTTGCTGAATCTTCCCTTCGCTCATGACCACAATGCGGTCGCTTAGCGTGAGAGCTTCTTCCTGATCGTGTGTTACATACAAAAAACTGATGCCCAGCTTTTTGTGCATGGCTTTAATTTCCATTTGCATGTCTTTGCGCATTTTCAGGTCGAGCGCTGCCAAAGGTTCGTCGAGCAGCAATACTTCGGGCTCATTCACGATGGCGCGTGCAATGGCTACGCGTTGCTGCTGTCCGCCCGACAGCGAATCGACATCGCGCTCTTCGTAATCCATCATGGTTACAATTTTCAGCACCTGCTTCACCCGTTTCTTAATTTCTTCCTTTGGAAGTTTTTTCAGGCGCAACCCGAAGGCAATATTTTCGAAAACATTCAAATGCGGGAAAAGTGCATATCGCTGAAAAACCGTATTTACCGGCCGAAGATGCGGAGGCGCCTGAGTCATTTCTTTTCCGGCGATATTGATCCGGCCTTCCGAAGCCTTCAGAAAGCCGCCGATCAAACGCATCAACGTCGTTTTTCCGCACCCCGACGGACCTAAAATAGTTACGAATTCGCCTTTTGCGATGGAGAGATTAATATCCTGAAGGACAGTCTTATCACCGAACGAATGAGATAATTTTTCAACCGTGATGATGTCAGTCATTTGCTGCATGAATAATTGGAATGATCGATTAGTTGTTTGCCGATTGTCGCGATGTACACCGCTATTCCAAAAATAACTATTTTCAGGAATAACACTATATAAGCCTCCGAAATGTTACCAACCAACCCGCGTTTTTTACAAAAAATAAAAAATCAGCTTACTCTCATGGAAAAGAGAAAGCTGATTGGTCTCACGAGTTTGTTCCTGATTCGTGTTTTCAGGCTTTCAAATGGTGGCGAATGAATGCAACAATCTCGTTCATGGCTTCGGTGGCCTCCGGAAACATCGGGGCAAGCAGCGGATAACAATGAACCTGACCAACTCCGGCCCTGAATGTTGCGTCCACCCCTGCTGCAAGCGCCTTTTGGTAAAATTTCTCGCCATCGTCGAACAACTCATCGTCGGTTCCCGAGTTAACGAAGATGGGCGGAATGCCTTTTAAATCGCCAAAAAGTGGCGAAATGAGCGGGTTTTCGGCCGGTTGACCAGCCCGGTAATGTGCGCTGAAAACCGTCCAGCTGTTCATCGGCGCCAACGACCACATGTTTTTGGTCCGGTACGAATCGCCCGAACAACTCAGGTCGGTCCACGGCGAAATGGCTACTGCTGCCACCGGCATAGGCAATTGCTGTTCTTTCAGGGCCAGCAGCAACGCGAGGCACAAGCCTCCACCAGCCGATTCTCCGGCGATCAAAACATTTTCGGGCTTAAATCCTGAAGATAAAATCCAGCGATAGATCAAAATGGAATCGTCGATTGCCGCCGGAAACGGGTGTTCCGGAGCCAGACGATATTCGTACGTGAGGTTAACAATGCCGGTATTTTGGGCAAATTTCGACACAAAACCACGGTGATCGTTGCACGAACCAGCAACATAGCCGCCACCATGCACATATAAAATCAATTTTTCAGGATTTGAACCTTCAGGAATCAGCCATTCCGCAGAAATACCCTCAATTATTTGTGGTTTTACAGTCATTCCGGAAAGAATTTTTGCATACCGGCTGGCTCCTTTTTCGCAAAGTTCGCGGAAGTCTTCAATAGACGAATTCATATCGAATACCTCACGATGGAGTTTCCCCTGCAGCAGGTGCCGGTTCCGCAACAGGAAATTAATCGCTCTGCTTTTAAAACTTGTCATTGGTGTATCGTTTAATTGTTTCGGGCGCAAAGCTCGGTAAACAAATCATCAAAATACTTCACCTATGTTAATTCTCAGCACTGTCTTTTTTGCGAATGCGACTGAGTGACTGCGGCGCAATTCCCAGAAAAGTTGATAAATGCTTCAACGGAATTTTCTGAATGATTTCGGGATATTTAATCATCAGTTTGCGATAGCGTTCCTCGGCAGTTTCGGTCTTGCTCTCCATCAGCAGTTCTTCCACATGACTTTGTACTTCGTGCACAAATTTGCGGGTAAACGTATTCCACGATTTCAGTTCCAGCAATTCGTTGGCTTGTCGGAGGGTGGTTTTCCACACAATCGATTTTTCCAACGCCTGAATGCTTTCTTTCGCTGGTTTCTGCTGCCGGAAACTGTCTTTCGACGTAAAGCAATATGGTGCAAGGGTAAAAAACTTGGTCAGATCGTCGCCATCGTTCAGCACGAAAAAGCGAATCAATCCTTCTTCCAGAAAATAAAAATACCGGCAAACCGCGCCCTCTTCCAGGATGAGTTCATTTTTTTGGAACTCCTGACACTCAAATGACTGCACAATGATCTGCCAGTCGGTATCGCTGACCTGAGTATAACGTTCTATGAATGTCCGGAAAGCTTCCATCTTTCTGTTGATTAATTCGAAACATCTTTTTTCAGGCCATCCAGCAAAACCGAGCGAGTTCCCATCAGAATAGATGGTTTGGCCTTTGGATCCATCCATTTCAACAGCTTTTCCATGTCAGACTGGATCAGCACCACACACCCCGACGACGAATTGATGGTATCGAACTCACTCAAATGCAGAAAAATGGCACTTCCATTCCCCTTCACTACCGGATGGGTGTTGTATTCAATCACCATGCAATAGCGGTAATCGTTGCCCTTCAGCAATAAACGTTCGTAAGATTTTGCGGTAGTTTCGCCCCTTACCCAGCGATTATAATCGGGCGAATCGGGATCGTCAATCCATTTATCATCAGCAGTGCTTTGTACAAAGGGGATTCGGTTATCCACCATTTTCTCATAACAAAACAGTTGCCCAAGCCTGAAAAATCCTGATGGTGATTTTTGGTCGCCCTCGCGCTTTTCTCCCGGAGCGGCAAAGCCTTTGCGGCCAATTCCAGTTTGTACCGGGCCGAAAACCGGACTCCAAGTATTTCCCTTCTTTTCCAATGCTACCATCCAGGCAGTTTGGCTTTCGGGAAATTCGCTGAACACCAGCAGAAGCTGATTTGTCTCCTGAAGGAGAACAGCATTTTTCCGGACCATCCCGACAGCTTTTTTCGACCATAAATCTGGTGATTGAGCGATAGCAACCGTACTCAGCAAAACTATGAATAAAGCGATGGGAAGTGCAATTCTCATGAAATCAACGCCTGAAATTAGCTTTTCAAATATATCGGATTTCAGGCTGCGATCAGCGTTTTGACCGCAAAATAATAGAAACTCTATTCCACTTTAAACAGTTTTTCCTTCCCGTTTTTTTGATTGATTTTAACAAATGGATTTTTGCTTCGCGACAAAACCTGTATATAGCCCGAATCGCCACCCAACACCATACCCGAACCATCTTCGGTGGCAGCCAGTTTTACGTTGGGTCCGCCCTGCGAATCGATCAAGCGAAGAATAACCGTTTCCGGATAGCCTTTGGTTCCGCCGGGCATTGTAGCATTCGGTTCGGCTGGCAAAACCTTAATCTCAGCACGAACTTTTCCATTGACATCAACCAGCTCGAAGGCACGAGCTTTTACAACTGTAGGAACTGCATCCGATTTTGAAGATGAGCTGATCAGGAAAACCACGACCAGCAAAATAAACAGATTGACCAGGGTAAGAGCAGTTAAGAGTTTTGTTTTCATGTCAGTAAACTTTAGTGATTGGCAGTTTATTCTGAATCAAATCCATAACTCCTGAACTAACCGGAAAGTTCATTCGGGAGCAGTCAGGCTTTCACCCGAAGAGAAGCCCCGATTTTTTTAATGCACAACTAAAGTTCTTCGAATCAGTGGATTGATTGTTGAAAAACTTAGATCCAAATCAACAAAACTGAAATTGAATTTTGTTTAGTTTTGTTGAACTTACTAAAAAACATAACAATATGAATGAATATTATTTTCATAAAAGGGTACAAAATATTAGCTGGAGCATTCTTCAATTAAAAGCTTTACTTGAATTGATTAAAAAACAAGAAAGTACATCTCTATTATCATATGCGGCATTAGAAGGAAGAATGGTCATCGAAAGAATTGAATTCGAAATATTGGTAATGGCCGTGCACAATTCACAAGATATCAAATGGCAAGATTACATAGAAGAATACAAAGGAATTCAAAAAGTCAATGCAAAATATAAAGCTTTAAAGTATAGATATCAAACTTTTACAGAAGCATTTTCTAGAGTAATAATTAATGAGTTTTCTATAAAGCCTTTCGACTTCAAAAAGGCTGAAGATATCCAATCAAGTTTATCTCAATATATTCACCTTTATTCAAAGTCAGATGCCGATTTAAAATATGAAGGAAAATTTATTCAAGATGGAATTAAGTTAATAGAAGAATCAATCCAATATTTAGAAAATTTATTCACAATTCACGATGGAAGTTATGTTTTTGGAGTTCTAGATTTTTCTTCCCTTAAAAATGGTTTTGAGATTGAATTTGATAGGTGGCTAAAAACGTTAGATGAAGATGTTGACGGATTAACAGCTAGACTTCAAAAGATTGCAAACATAACAGGTTAAAATTTACCCAGCAGACGGCAAAGAATAGCCCCTGCTACCAACGCTTTACTAATTCAATGCGCCTTATCCTTTGCCGTTGGTTTCAACCAACGGAGAACATAATCCCTACTCATTCCGCAACGCCTGCACCAAATTTTGTTTGAAAGCCATTCGAATAGAGATTAAGCTGAAAATGGTTCCGCTTAATATAACCAGAATACAATAAAGATAAGGTTGATAAAATTCTTGAAGTCAGGATAATTGAATATTTTTGATTATTCGAAATCTCCAAACAATGAGCAACATTAAACTTTTTGAAAGCAAGAAAATTCGTTCTGAATGGATCGAGTCTGAACAAAGATGGTACTTTGTCATTGTTGATGTAATAGAGGTATTGACTGACACACCTAATCCAACAGATTACTTAAAGAAAATGAGAAAGCGGGATGAGCAGCTTTCGCAAGGGTGGGGACAAATTGTCACCCCCCTTTTAATTCAAACAGCCGGAGGAAAACAAAAATTAAATTGTGCAGATACAAAAGGCCTTTTGCGAATTATTCAATCCATACCTTCGCCCAAAGCGGAGCCATTTAAACAATGGCTGGCACAGGTAGGTTCCGACCGATTGGACGAAATTGAAAATCCTGAATTAGCCACACAGCGCACGCGCGAACTTTATAAACTCAAAGGTTATCCAGATGATTGGATTGAAAAGCGTATGCGAAGCATTGCTATTCGGGAGGAACTAACCGATGAATGGAAGAACCGTGGAGTAAAAGAACAGCTGGAATATGCGATATTGACTGCGGAGATTTCGAAAGCTACCTTTGGGTTGACACCTTCAGAATATAAAAAGGTAAAAGGTCTGAAAAGTCAAAATTTGAGAGACCACATGACCGATCTTGAATTACTGTTTTCGATGCTTGGAGAAGCCTCAACCACAAAAGTAACCCGTGCAAAAAATGCACAAGGATTTATAGAGAGCAAGGTCGCGGCAAAAATCGGAGGCAAAATAGCTGGAAATGCCTTGAAGGAATTAGAAAAAGAAAGTGGAGAAAAGGTAATTACATCTGACAATTATTTACCTGAATCGAAGAAAAACAGGCAATTAGATGAAGGCGAAGAAGAATAGCATAAATCATTCGTTCCGCAACGCCCCACCAAATTTTGTTTGAAAGCCATTCGGATAGCGATTAAGCTGAAAATAGTTCCGCTTAAAATAACCAGGATAGAAATGGCTGGTAGCCAAATCCACAATCCGGCATAAAGTGAAGAAAGTAAGGTTGGCAAACCGCTCAAAACAGCTGGAAACAGGCCAATTAAAACAGCAACAAACATCAGGAAGAACTTTTCGCGCATCACCAGGCGCTGAATGCTGGCTTTGGAGAAGCCTAGCGAAAGCAGCAAGGCGTATTCGGGAATTTGCTCGAAAGTGATTCGGAAAATCAGGATGCCGAGTCCCAACGTGCCAATGAGCAAGCCCAGCGCACCGAGCATCAGGAAAATATTGAGGTAGGTATTTTCAACGGTGTAAAACGACAGCAAACGGTCGGTCGCACGACTGATTTCGGGGCCATAATTGCGCATGCCGCTCTGCAAATCGGATACCACCGAAGCAGTATCTTTCACGTCCACCAGAAACACATTCGAGCCACTCACCGACGGAAATGCCCGGTTGAAATGCTCCTCCGAAATCAGCAAATTCCCCTGAAAAATCGAATTCGCCAGTCCGCCCACCAGTTTCAATTTTAAATCATGGCCGTCTTCGGTTTTGTAAATCAAAGTGTCGCCTACACTTTTCATCAGTCCCCACTGAATCACGGTTTGGTCGGCAATTGCGGGAATCACGTCACCGGCGAGCGTTTTATTCAGCGTCGCCCACGGATGTTGCGCATCCAATTCGTCAGTTCGGGTGGCAAACGTAAATGCAGCCCGCTGA
>Ga0172367_10009132_pt1 | contig 10932 bp, 10 predicted proteins | sample Lak10m_FD_114542 | JGI IMG/M metagenome (GOLD analysis project Ga0172367, IMG submission 114542) | Freshwater microbial communities from Kabuno Bay, South-Kivu, Congo - kab_022012_10m | ecosystem: Environmental > Aquatic > Freshwater > Lake | place: Democratic Republic of the Congo: South-Kivu...
CGAACAAGCCGGAGTGACCTTAATCGGCTTTGCCCGCGCCGACCAACATGTCGTTTATTCCCATCCACAACGTTTAACCCATACTGGTTAGAAAACACCATGAAAATCGAAAGACTCATTAAAATGACCAATGACATCAGCGATTTCTTCAATGCCGAAAGCGATAAGGAAATAGCCGTGGAAGGCGTCAAAAATCACATGCAAAGAAGCTGGGAACCCAGAATGCGCGAGGCGATTATCGCCTATGCCCAGAAGGACGGTAGCGGCTTAAGCGAACTGGCCAGGAAAGCCGTTGGAAAATTAGTCTGAATTTACTCCACCCACTCAACCCACACGGTGGACCGCGATGAAACATACTATAAAAACAACTGCTTGTTTATTGATCGGTCTGGGCATGGCTTTTAACCTACAGGCTGATCCACCCGAGGGCAGGGGCAATCAGGGAAAATCCAAGTCGCATCATCAGCAAGGCAATCGCGGCCACGATAAACATTACGACGAACATTCGGATAGGTATTTTTCTGGGCAGCCGCAGCTTCCCAGCAATGTGCCGTTTGACAGTATCCGGCGCTTGGCGATTGATTACCGTTACACCGGTTACCGGGCTTTACCCCCCGGCATCCAGAAAAACCTAGCCCGCGGCAAACCATTGCCGCCCGGTATCGCCAAACAAGCCGTGCCCGAACCCTTACTCCAACAATTGCCGGTTTATCCGGGTTATGAATGGGGCGTTTACGGCACCGATTTGATTCTAATCAACGCGGCCACGGGCCTCATACAGCAAGTGTTGTATGGTATTTTTCAATGATAACAAACCTATTCCACGTTCCTCCCAAAGGATAAACCCGGTAATTTTCGGTCGTGAGAAAACAAAAACCGTTTTCCACTCGGCTACAAACAAAAGTAGCGCAACGACTGCCAGTCCGGTGAGGGCTGGCAGTCGTCAACGACAATTACCGCTCAACCATACCCATTTTCAAGCCTCCAGATAACGCTTAGCGTATGGAAATCTCCCTTGCGCAACCCACAGATATTCCCGTTCTCTGCGAATTGCTGGCGCTGTTGTTCACCCAGGAAGCCGATTTCGCGCCGGCTTACGATAAGCAATGCCTGGGCTTAAACCGCATCATCAATTGCCCGGAAACAGGACATATCCTAGTAGCCCGCCGTAACGAACAAATCATCGGCATGGTCAATCTGCTGTACACGGTTTCCACCGCTTTGGGCGCGAAGGTTGCGCTGCTTGAGGATATGGTGGTGAAACCTGAGGCTCGCGGTTTTGGCGTCGGTTCTAAGCTGCTGAAAAGCGCGATTGATCATGCCCGTAGTCAAGGTTGTAAGCGTATCACCTTGCTAACCGACCACGATAATGGACATGCCCAACTCTTTTATCAAAAGCATGGCTTTACCCATTCGGCGATGTTGGCTATGCGACTAGGCTTGGAGGATTAGAAGAGCGTTCGGTTAAGTCCTCGGTTTATTGATACGCCCATCTTAGTTTTGCGTTAATGCCCCGAGTTTTGCCGTGGCTAAACTGCGCACGGTTTCGTCGCTGTCGTTGGCGGCTTGGGTCAATAAAGCCCTGTCATCGTTAATACCGTCAACGGCCATTAACCTGACATCCACTGATTCATCATTGAGGGCTTTTTGCAGCATTGGGGTTGGATCGTTGTTGCCTTCCCAGTGCGCTAGGGTCGAGACCGCCTGCGCCCTGACCTGGGCGTCTTGATCGTTTAATGCTTCCTCCACCGCTGTCTTTAAGGCGGGATTAACGGCAATCCCGTCTGAAAGTATCGCTTCGATTGCGCCCACCCGTTCCTCGGTTTTTTCGGATTTAACAAGCGCTAACAGTTCACCGGCCTTATCCGCTTCGGATTCGCTAGTATTGCCGGCCTGTTGTCTTGCCGATACGCTGTCTGAATACGCCGGGCTGGTTGTGCAAGCGCTTTTTGAACTAGGCAAGTCGGATAGGCTTGAACCCATAATCCAGACTTCGGCAATTTCATTATTTTTGGCGGAATATTGCGAGTAACGAACGACTAAATCCGCTTTTTCCGCAATCAGGCATTCCAATAGTTGTGTTAACGATGAACCGACACAGGTGGCGGTCACTACGTTTTGGGGTAGCACGGAGTAATGTATCGGAATGTTCAGTTGCTGGCTTAGGCTAATCAGCACTTGCGCCAACGGAGCATCCCGAACTTCCAGTTGCAGCTCGCTACCCGGATTGGAGATAACCGTCAGTTGTAGATTTCGGTCATTGCTAGCCGTATCGGGAATTCCAAGTCCGAACGCTATTTTTAATGGCAATATCAAAATAGCGAACATTACCGCTTGATGGCATCGCCGCGAACCCTTATCGACACGCATGATATTTCCAAAAAAGAAGTTAGGCATCGGCTAAAACAGCCGATGCCTAACAAATTGTTACTCAATCAATATCTTATTGGTTTTGCTTGAGACTCGCGCTACTAGTGGACGTCATAGCGCCCGCCGCGGTTTTGCAGGCATACTTGGCCGTATAAGCTTCCGCGCCTACAGTGGTCGACGCGCTTTTGTTGACCCGCATGCCGTATACTCCCTGCCCTTTCGCCAGTTTCACTTCCGGACTAAAAATATTATCGCCGTCTTTGCTATCTTGGCTTAACGCTGAAGTGGCAGCTCCGAATGTCGTTTGAATGCTGACGATAGGCGCTTTAACCGGATTTAGGTCGCTAACCGACACGGCGAGATAAGATGTTCCGGCTCCACAGGTAACGGCATAGACATCCGTTCTTGCTTGACCCGATGTGCTTAAGCCCACCGTTCCGTTAACTGTTTTGGGCTGCGCCGCCGCAGTTGTGCAAAGAAAGGTTTTTGTATCCAGCGTTTGCCCGGTAGGACAGCCATTGATTAGATTCTTAAGGCGGCTTAAACCCGCCGGATCAAGCGTGTACGCACTGAGATAGTTAGGCTTTAAATTGGCTTTACTCTCTTGGCCGGGCGAACCGGTATGGCAAGATTGGCAACTGGTCACTTTAATGCCTTTGGAAATCGCGTTAGAGAAAATGAGCGCGGTTGCCGACGCATTAGGGGCAATGAATTGCGATGCCGCCACTAAACATAAAGCAGGCAGGGTTTTAGCAAAAAAAGTGGTTTTGTTCATGGATAAATCCTCAAGTTAGTTAAATCAAACAAATGCTATTGATAAAAAGCGGAGGGAGATTTTGCCCGTCGTCCTAGCGATTTTTAGACGGAATCGTGATTTTCAAGCAGGATGGACATCATCTTGGCAGTGGCTTTGTAATCGGTGCCTGACCAGATTAACTGTCCGGTTGACGACAGAATGGCAAAATACGGTAAGCCGATTTTAAATTGGCGATGTTCGGTTTGAGAGCGGAATTTTTCAAACTCAGGTTCCTGGTCGACCAATTTCACCGCCACGGCGTGTTCTCTTAAGACCTGATTTAATTTTTGGTTGTGGGCGACTTCCTCTTTGAAAGCGGTGCAGTTCGCGCACCAACTCGCGTAGAAATCTATGAATATGGGTTTCCCCGATTGCTGGGCGACTTTTTGCGCGGCTTCAAAGTTTCTGTACCATGAAATCCCACCCTCTTCTTGCGCGACCAGCTTGCCGCCTTGCTCGTTTACGGCGACCAGCCCATTGGCTTGCGCCATCGGGATAATCGGCGTTTTTCCAAGGCCGACCACGATCAAGCAAGCGCCGATAATCAGCGACATGACCCCGCAAAAATGGTGCATTTTTTGGTTGGGTTGAGCATTCTCGGGTAGTAACGACAGGACATTACAATGCACGACGGCAATCCAGACCGCGACCACGCCAACCGCCAACGCCTGGGTCACGACAGGCTCAACGCCGAGTACGCCCATGCCTTTGGCGAAATACTGGTAGGCAAAGTACAAAATCATTAAGCCGAAGGCGTACTTGATTTTATTCATCCAATAGCCGGCCTTGGGCAGTTTTTTAAACTTGACAACGCTGATCAGGAAAAACGGCAAACCGACGCCGAAACCAAAGCCGCCCATCATGATGCTGCCTTGCGTAGCGATGCTTAATTTGTCCCAAAAGCTCAACTGTTCGCCGACCGCCACCAAGGCCGCCGCTTTGTCGGCTATGTTGTCGGCTACTTGCAGCAACAGCGCGAAAACGATGGGACCCACGCAGGGCGAAATGACCAAACCCGCAACCGTGCCCATCAGCCAAGTGCCGCCCAGCCCTTTAACCTTCGCCGAATGCTGGTCCAGGGTATGCACTTCATTCTGCATGAACGCCAATTCGTAAAAGCCGAGCAAGGCAATGGCGAAAAAGGCGAAAAACAAGGCAAAGGCAATATTAACCAAGGCCGATTGCATAAAGGTGTTAAACGCCCCGCCGGTCATTCCAGCTGCCAGTCCTAAGCCCATGTAGGTGCCGATGATGCCGATGACATAGAAGAAGGCATGCAGCTTTTCCTTTTCCGCGACACCGTTGGCGCGATTGATAATGAACATGGAGGTAATCGGCAACATCGGGTAAACGCAAGGCGTCGCGACCGACAACAAGCCGGCTAAAAACATAAGGCCGAACATAATGACAGTGTTGTCTTGATTATTTTTAAACACACCCAACATCTGATCCATAATGCCCATGGATTCATCGGCGCTCACCGCCGCGGCCACCGCCGTAGGAGCGGACGGCAACGGTAAGTCGATGGGCGCGGTTTGCGGGCGATAACAGACATGGGTCAAGTCATTGCATAATTGATAGCTGACCGACAGCTTGTCGGCCGGGCTGGACGGTGGCCGCGCACCCGAGGGTTCGATCGAAAACGTAAATTCGCCCTGCCCCCGCAGCACCGTGGCCTTGACCGCGTCGTCGAACACGCCCTCGGGCTTTTGCAGATGGGTGATTTTTAGCCCGGCAGCCGATAACTCCGCCTCGGAATCAATGGCTATGGGCAGGTAAATGTTTTCTTGCCCGGCATCCAAGTAAGCGTGATGATCGTTTGGTACGCTCAACACCAAGCTAAATTCGGCCGGCCATTGGCCGTTATTTAAGGGAACGAGGGTTAATTCCGCTTTGGGAATCTCGGCATGAGCCATAACCGTCGTCATTAGCCAACACACTGTAATAAAAATAAATTTTTTCATTTTTTAGCACCTAATAAGTGGTTAAAAATCTGTCCGTATCTAAAACTTCAAATTGAACGACGCGGTGAACAAGTAATAATTAAAATTGGCAAAATCGCCCGAGCTATTGCCGCCCAGTTGATAACTGGCTTGATGGTCATAAAACTCGATGCCGGTTTGAAAACTCAAGCGGTTGATGGACTTAAGATCGGTGATTTCCTTGATTAATTTGACGCCGCCGGAAAAAGCGCCAAATCCGGCCAGACGATAGTCGCTGGAATAGGCGGAATACCCGGCCAGTTGCCTAAAGTCGCTAGTCAGTTGCCCGCTAAAAGTCGGCTGGTAAAAGTCGGCGCTATTCTGCGAATAATATCTAACACGCGGAACTATCCGCCATCCGTCGGCTATCGGCTGATGCCAACTGGCTTCGAAGGTATGGGAATCGACGCCCCAGTCGTCCATCGAAAACCGGTAATCCAAATGCAAGGCCGCATCGTTCAATTCGCCAAAATGCCTAACATATTGGTTCAGCCAAGCCCATTGAAATTTTTCCCTAGGCCGCAACTCTTCGATGGGTAGGCTGAATGAAAAACCGGGGGCTGCGACTTCAACTTCCACCCATTTGTAAGGATCGGTCAAATAGCCGTGACTATAGCTGAAGGTCTGATTGCTCTGGAATAACGAATCCTTGTCGATAATCTGCGTCACGCCCAGCAAATAGTTCTGGCTGGTTTTGTCCTCATGGATACGCCCGAAATTCGCCGTGGTATGCGCCCACGGAGACACGGACGGGTCGATTTCATCAAAAGAGACGGAACCGCCGAAATTTAAGGTCGTCAGTTTCTTGTTTAAATCCAGGCTGAGATTGCTGCCGACATAGCGGGACAGGTAATCGTTTTCCTTGGAGACGCCGCCGTTTAGATTGACCGAGCCTCCGTCAAAAAAATAACTTAATCCTGAGCTTATCGCGTCCCGTTGCTCGCAAATCGAGGCGCCGCAGGAACTATTCGGCGAAGCCCCGCTAATCAACTGCTGGACTTTACCATTCAGTTTTTGGTTATAAACCGGCGAAGCTCCAGCTATGACATCCCGCACTAAATTGACATTCAGCGTAAACGCCTTGCCGATAGGCGCCGATAACGCGCCTTCAAAAATATTCACCTCGATGCGGTTATCGCTTTCAGAATAAAGGCCGTATTGGAAATCGGCGTTATAGGTTTCTTCAACCCGTCCGGCGTGGGCGGTTTGCACGATGCCCGGCAAGGCCAAGGCCGCGCACGTTAATTGGGCGATAATGTTGTTTTTTTTGCTAGCTTTCACAGGCATTCTCGTCATTATTTCTTAGGAACCAACAGCTTCAGTTGCAACCACAACCGCCGCCACCACCGCCGTAACCGCCGCCGCCCGCTTCTTTGCTAAAGGAGGTATGCTGGCGCAGGCCAAATTCCAAGGCGTCGGGGGTTAACGCCATTTGCGGCCAGGCCAAATTGCCGCGCTGACGAGGTAACACCTCGGTACAGGCCACGCAGTTCATAACCGCGCCGATCACGATAAACACATTAAAAATTTTCATAACGACCTGTTATTTTTCCGCCAACAGCGCGGTAATTTTTTGTTCAAGGCTATTAATGTCCTCACTGGTGAAACCGTGATGAATCATTTGCACGACGCCGTGCTTGTCGATGATGAAAGAAGTCGGCATGGATTCGACGACGTATTTATCGGACCAGCCGCCGTCGCTATCATGTAAAACGGTAAAATCGACGGGGATTTCTTGTAGAAACTTTTCGGCATTGGCCTTTTTTTCATCCAGGTTTACGGCAACCACTTCAAAACCCTGGCTTTTAAGTTTTTGATGCAGCTTATTTAATAAAGGAAAAGACACTCGGCACGGAGCGCACCAGGATGCCCAGAAATCCAGATAAACCACCTTGCCGTTAAACTGTTGCAAATTAACCGGCTGATCGTTGTTCAACGAAGGCAGCGTAAATTGCGGGGCGGCTTGGCCCACGTCGACTGCGCTGGCGTTAATGCTAAAAACGGCGCTCATCAAAAAGGCAGCGGTGGCAATAAACGATTTTTTCTTCATATCAGTACACCTCAAGAAAAGGACAAAGGAATTTTAAGGGTAAAAAAGCGAGGCCTTCTTAACGGCTCTCAGCCGCCTTGCGGTAAGCTAGTCGCCTCGACAGCGCGCCACGTCAGGCTTGCTGGCCATAGTAAGTAAATTAAAATATAAAAAAATAAGACGGTTTAATTACTGCAAAGTAAATCACATAATTTATGTGGTATTTATACAGAGACCAGATGAAGAGCAGCTGTTGGATTTGATTAAGATTGAATGAGGATTGGATTAATTTTTCGTGAGCGTGATTTTCGAACTTTGAAGTAAAGGCCGAAAAACCGGGAACGGGTGACTGACAAGCATTGCCAGTGATAGAAGAAGGGATGGACTGGCGGCCTCCAGCAAACGCTATTCTTTTGAGGTACCTATCTAAGCGAACGCAAGCTTGAGTGACGACGATATGCCGGGCCACATTGATTTAGCCTTGAGGTAGCCAACGCAATCTGCGATACCTCAAAAGGTGGTTCAGAGAATGATGTTTTACAGGCAGGATTATGTCTATCGAAAAACGGGGAGTAGTGGGACAAAAACTCTTTTTTCCCCGCGCAAACAAGAGTCGGGAGACGACTACCAGTCCTTTGTAGGACTGGTAGTCGTCAATCGGATTGGTTGTTTAAGCGCCCGAGGCACGCGCCTTCTGTAATTTCTTCGCGATGCTCTTACCTATCGCCTCGCCGAATTCGTCGGCGTTTTCATAATCTTGTTTCAAACCAAACTCCACTAACGCGGCCACCAGTTTTTTGGTTTCCGCGATTTCCTCGTGCGAACGGCCGCAACCTTGGCAATGGGTGCCGTCATAAGTGCATTGGTCTTGGCAAGGGATGAATTTCATAAGCTTTCCTTGTATGAGATAGGAGTCAATAAAGGTTAGGAGTGTAAAAACATGTGCTTACACTACGGAAAATACAAGCAAACGGCCTAGCCGATGGGCGAAATCCCCACCGCCTTGCGCAATTCCTTGATGAACGGCACGGAAATGGCGCGCGCTTTTTCCGCGCCTTCCTGCAACTGCTGTTCGATATGCGCGGGCTCGGCCAGCAAAGCTTCATAGCGTTCGCGGGCGGGGGCGATCTGGTTGTCGATGTGTTCAAACAGGATTTGTTTCATTTCGCCCCAGCCTATGCCCTCGGCGTAACGCTTGCGGATTTCGCCGACCTCATGCGGAGTGGCGAAGGCTTTATAAACACTGAACAAAGTACAGCCTTCGGTTTCTTTCGGTTGGCCGGGTTCCAGCGAGTTAGTCTTGATCTTATTGATGAGTTTGCGCAATTTCTTTTCCGGCTCGAACAACGGGATCGTGTTATTGTAGCTCTTGCTCATCTTGCGCCCATCCAACCCGGACAGCACCGCGCCGTGTTCCTCGATGACGGCTTCCGGCAGCACGAAATGCTCGCCGTAGATATGGTTAAAGCGTCCGGCGATGTCGCGGGCCATTTCGATATGCTGAATTTGATCCTTGCCGACCGGGATTTTATGAGCTTTGAACATCAGAATATCGGCGGCCATCAAAATCGGATAGCTGAACAAGCCCATGGTGATGCCTTTATCCGGGTCTTTCTCGCCGCTTTCCTCGTTTTCGGCGACGGCGGCTTTGTAGGCGTGGGCGCGGTTCATCAAGCCCTTGGCCGCCACGCAAGTCAGCATCCAGGTCAGTTCCATGATTTCCGGCACGTCCGATTGCCGGTAAAATACCGCGTTTTTAGTGTCCAAGCCCAAGGCGAGCCAAGTCGCGGCGATCTCAAGACTGGATTGGCGAACCTTTTCCGGCTCCTGGCATTTGATCAGCGCGTGGTAATCGGCCAAAAAATAGAACGGAATAACATGGTCGTTTTTGCTGGCGGCAATCGCGGGACGAATCGCGCCGACATAATTGCCCAAATGCGGGGTGCCGGTGGTGGTGATGCCGGTCAAAACAATTTCTTTATTCATGGAAGCTAATGAAGGGTTGTTATTAACAAATTGTGCGACATATTATCGCAGATGCAAGCAATACACAGCATCCGCATTTAACGAATCCAACTCAATGTCCAAACTTAATCCAGAGCAACAAGCCGCCGTTAAAACCACCGACCGCCCGCTGCTGGTCCTGGCCGGGGCCGGCAGCGGCAAGACTCGGGTGATTACCGAAAAAATCGCCTATCTGGTCAAGCAAGGCCTGCCGGCGCGGCATATCGCCGCCGTCACCTTCACCAACAAGGCCGCACGCGAGATGCAAAGCCGCGTCGACAAACTGCTGGACGGCCAGACCGGGCGCGGGCTGCGGGTGTCCACGTTCCACTCGCTGGGGTTGGATATTTTGCGCCTAGAGCACAAGGTTTTGGCTTACAAAGCCGCTTTGACCCTGTTCGACGAACAGGACAAAATCACCTTGCTGAAAAACCTAGTCGCGCACGATCCCAAGCATTACGACGCCGAGCGGATAGACGATTACGCCCGGCAAATCGGCCAATGGAAAAACGCCTTCGTCACGCCCGAGCAAGCGATCACCCATTCAAGCGCCGAACAAATTCCGGCCGCCAAGCTGTACGCCGATTACACCCGCAGCCTGAAAGCCTACAACGCCGTCGACTTCGACGACTTGATCCTGATGCCGGTATTGCTATTCCAGCAGAACCCAGCCGTGCTGGAAAAATGGCAGAACAAAATCCGCTATCTGCTGGTCGACGAATACCAGGACACCAACGTCACCCAGTACCAGTTGGTCAAGCTCTTGGCCGGCAAGCTCGGCAAGTTCACCGTGGTCGGCGACGACGACCAGTCCATCTACGCCTGGCGCGGCGCCCAACCGGAGAACCTGATGCAGTTGCAGCGCGATTTCGCGCGGCTGGAAGTCATCAAGCTGGAGCAGAACTACCGCTCCACCGGCCGCATCCTGAAAGCCGCCAACCGCCTGATCGCGAACAATCCGCACGCCTTCGAGAAAAAGCTGTGGAGCGAGCTCGGCTACGGCGACCCGCTGCGGGTGCTCAGCCATCGCGACGAAATCAGCGAGGCGCAGCAAATCGTCTCGGAGATTATTCACCACAAGTTCAAAACCGGCGGCCGCTACCGCGACTACGCCATCTTGTATCGCGGCAACCACCAATCGCGGCTGTTCGAGCGCGGCTTGCGCGAAAACAACATCCCGTATTTCATCAGCGGCAGCACCTCGTTCTTCGCCTACGCCGAAATCAAGGACATCCTGGCCTATCTGCGCTTGCTGGTGAATCCCGACGACGACGCGGCGTTCTTGCGCGTGGTCAACACGCCCCGGCGCGAAATCGGCCCGAACACGCTGGAAAAGCTCGGCGATTACGCCAACCGCCGGCATATCAGCCTGTTCGCGGCCAGCTCGGAACTGGGCCTGACTCAAACCCTGGGCGACAAGCCTGCCGCGCGGCTGACACGCTTCCGCGACTGGCTGGTCGATACCGCCGATCGGGCCGAGCGCGGCGACACCTTCGTCGTCATCGAACAAATGATCGAACAAATCGACTACGCCGGCTGGCTGCGCGAGAACAGCAAAAGCAAGGAAGCGGCCGAGCGTAAGCTCGCCAACGTTTATGAATTGGTCGAATGGCTGAAACGCATCGCCGACAAGGAACCGGGGCAGCAAAAACCCTTGGCCGAAATCGTTGCCAACGTGATGCTGATGGATATTTTGGAACGCAACCAAGAGGAAGAGGTCAGCGACCAGGTCAGCCTGATGACGCTGCACG
>Ga0172367_10009133_pt1 | contig 10932 bp, 9 predicted proteins | sample Lak10m_FD_114542 | JGI IMG/M metagenome (GOLD analysis project Ga0172367, IMG submission 114542) | Freshwater microbial communities from Kabuno Bay, South-Kivu, Congo - kab_022012_10m | ecosystem: Environmental > Aquatic > Freshwater > Lake | place: Democratic Republic of the Congo: South-Kivu...
ATACTTGAATATTGGTGCTGTCATATTGATTGTCGCTCATTTGTTCTTCCGGTGTTTGTCAGTTGATGTTCCACGTGGAACATTATTGCTGTTGTATTTTTCCATGTTCCATGTGGAACAATTTATAGTCCGCCAATTGATCTATATTGCCGAACTCGGATAATTCCGTTGCGGTAATAAAAACCTGGCAGTTTAGTTTCACTAAAAAGTTTAATAATTTGGCACGATTATTTTTATCGAGCTCGGCTGAAAAATCATCAATCAAAACGCAACCCGCGTGACCCTGTTTAGCGGCCAGTAATTGAATCTGGGCTAGCTTTAAACTTAAAACCAATAATTTCAATTGCCCCCTAGAAACAAAATCCCTAGCCAAGCGTTTGTTGATTAATAATTGCATATCGGCACGATGCGGACCGCTATGGGTAAAACCGTAACGTAAATCCCTATCGAGTTCCTCGGACAAAACCTGCTGCAAATCTCTTCTCGTATCCCAGCCGGATAGTAAAGTCAGCTCCAAACCTTCAATGTCGATAAAAAGTCCGGCGATTTCAGTAAATATCGGTAAAAGATCAATCAAATAATGATGTCTGAAGCCATCGACTATTGTACCGTAATACGCAAGCTCTTTATCCCAAACCTTAACGTCGCCAAGCCGTGGATTTTTGAGCAAGGTATTACGCTGTGATAATGCCCGCTTGAAATTACGCCAAGCCGGTAGAAATTTGGCTTCATGATTAAATCCCCCCCAATCTAAAAATTCCCTTCTTTGCTGTGGGCCCGAGTCCAATAGCTCATAACTTTTTGGATGAATTAATTGCAAAGGCAAGGCATACGCCAAGTCCGCCCGCTTCCGCGTATTTTGCCGGTTGATATGAATTTCAATATCCTTGCCATCCATGCGTATGCCCAGTTGTTGAACCACGCTTCGATTGGGCAATAATTGGCCAGCAACCAACAATTGTTTTTGCTGGTCGCTGATAACGGTTTTTATACTGGGAGATCGAAATGATTTAGCCCTGCCTAGTAGGTAAATAGCTTCCAGCAACGAACTTTTACCGCTGCCATTTTCACCATAGACAAAATTGATCCCTGGGCAGGGATGAATGGATTGTTGTTGGATATTCCTAATATGGTAAATATCCAGCTTTTGCAAGCACATAACGATTTTTATAATCTCATCGGCATAACGATGAATTTATAGGTTTCCAAGTTCGGTTCATTAATGAAACAACTGCTGATGTTACTGGCTATAGTTAAAACTGCCAGTTCCGAATCCAAATTACTGACTGCATCCAATAAATATTGGGCATTAAAAGCAATCGTGATGGGTTCCCCGGTATATTCAATCAACATTTCTTCTTCAGCTTCATCGTGTTCCGGGTTATGGGCGGAAATTCTTAAACTGCCTGAAACAATATCCAAAGTGATGCCTTTAAACTTTTCATTGGACAGCACGGCAACGCGGGTTAACGCCTCTTTTAATAATTGTTTCTGGATATGGATTTCATTCATGAAAGCCTGCTGAAAAACCTTGCCGAAGTCCGGATACTTGGCATCGACCAATTTAGCTGAAAATAACAAGTTTTTAATATGAATTCGGATATTGTTTGCTGAAAACTCAACTTTTAATTCGGCGTCGGGATCATCCAATAAACGACTCAGTTCCAACACGCCTTTTCTCGGCAAAATAATCCTCGCTTCAAAACCGGCCGCATCGTCCAGTTGATCTTCGTAAATGGATAAACGATGACCATCCGACGCCACTAATTTCAATTTGCTATTGGAAATATTGAGCAGCAAGCCATTTAAATAATAACGGACATCCTGATTCGCCATGCAAAATAGCGTTTTTTCCAATGCCTTTTTAAATTTTCCGGCATTAATAAAAAACTGATTCTCAAAACTAGACTCCGCGAATTCCGGGTAATTATCCGCTGGTAAACAGCTTAACGAAAAACGGCTTCGGTTGGATAGGATTTTAACTTTGTCATTTTGACATTCGAATTTGATTTCAGCACCGCTAGGCAACAATCTGCAAATATCCAAAAATTTCCTAGCCGGCACGGTAATGGCGCCTTCGGCCGCAGACTCAATCGAAATTTTTGCAATGATCTGAATTTCTAGGTCAGTACCTGTCAGGATTAATTGTCCGTCCTTAAGTGTTATCAATACATTCGCCAAAATCGGCATGGTTTGCCTTTTTTCAATAACACTGACTATTTGCTGTAAGGGCGCCAGTAGCTCTTCGCGATTAATGGTAAATTTCATAGTTTCCGATTTGAATTAAATGGGGTATTGCCGACCTTAAGATTCGGTGTAATTACAATATAAGTATTTTTAATTTATTTATTCTTATTAGAGAACGATAAATCGGGTAAAAAACTATTTTAATCATACTTAACAATAGCTTATGTTGAATTAATCATTGTAGTTACAGTGTGTATAAGTTGTGGAGAATTATTGAGAGTAAATTGGGCATTCATTTAGTACACAGGGTAGTACACAAAAAAATGGGCTTTACCCACAAAGTTATCCACAGCATCGACTGTCATTGAATAATTAATTAACGGCCGTTCGAGTAAATTTTTTATAGTTTCGGGCTAATAATAAGTAAGTATTTTTAGTTTTATTTATTCTTATTAAGCACTGAAAAATCCGGTAAAAGCTTTGTTTAACATTTAAAAACAAATATTTATGTTTAATTAACGGTTGTTGTTAAATTGTGTGTAAGTTGTGGAGAATTAACGGAACCTTATTTGGCCATATTTTATGCACAAACATATACACAAAAAAAGTGGCTTTTACACACAGAGTTATCCACAACTAATGAGACAAACTTCTTAATAAATTAGCGTAATCTTCGGCGATTTTATGATCGGTTTCTTTTAACTCGGCGATGCGTTTGCACGCATTAATAACCGTCGTATGATCCCTGCCGCCAAAAGCATTGCCTATTTCCGGCAAGCTATGCGAAGTCAATTCCCTGGCTAGGCACATCGCAATTTGCCGAGGTCGGGTAATAGTTTGCGTTCTGTTTTTCGATGCTAAGTCGTTAACCCGTAGCTTGTAATAGTCGGCGACGGTTCTTTGGATGTTGTCGATACTAATTAATTTATCTTGCAAGGAGAGTAAATCGTGCAAAGCTTCCTTGGTGAAATCTATGTCAATTTCCCGGCCGGTGAATTGAGCATTGGCAATAACGCGTCGCAACGCGCCTTCTAAATCTCGAACATTGGAGGGAATTCTTTTGGCAATGAAAAAGGCCACTTCTTGAGCTAACTGAACATTGCTAAGAGCCGCTTTTTTCATCAATATGGCTGCCCTCGTTTCCATGTCGGGTGGTTCAATGGATACCGGTAAACCCCAACCAAAACGAGATTTAAGACGATCTTCCAAGCCGACTATTTCTTTTGGATATTTATCGCAAGTCAAAATGACTTGGTGTTTCTTTTCCAATAAGGTGTTAAAGGTATGGAAAAACTCTTCCTGGGAACGCTCCTTGCCGGCAAAAAATTGAATATCGTCGATAAGCAGTACGTCGATACGGCGATAAAAGTCTTTAAAGGCGTCAATGGCGTTTTGCTGTAAAGCTCTGACCATATCTTGAACGAATTTTTCAGAATGCAGATAAACAATATTGGAGGCAGGGTTTTTATCAAAAATGGCGTTACCGATGGCGTGCATCAAATGGGTTTTCCCCAGTCCCGAACTGCCGTAGATCAGTAAAGGGTTATAAGCCTTGCCACTATTCTCGGAAACTTGTATGGATGCGGCTTTTGCCAGCTGGTTGGATTTTCCCTCAACAAAGTTTTCAAAGGTAAAAGCTTTATTAAGAAAATTAGCCACGTTTTTTTTAACGCCCGCGCTTTTAGTAGCAGTGGAAGTTAATACGGGGGCGGATGATTTTCGGCTACCGATTTCAAGGCTTAAAGTTAAGCCGCCATTGGAAAATTCAGTAATGGCTGTGGTTAATTTTTGCAAATAATGCTGTTTTACCCAATCCAAAACAAAACGGTTAGGGGCCAATAACTTAATTTGGCCATCGCTTTCCACAGCCTGTAGCGGTCTAATCCAGGTGCTAAAATCAGAACTGGAAATTTCATTTTCAAGTTTAGCAAGGCAGTTGTCCCAAATTGAATTCATTACGGTAAGTTGGTTTTAAGGTGAGGACCCTCACCGATGGAAGTTGCCGGGGTAAGGGTGAAAAGTAAAGGTCATTTAAGAATTTACAGCACTATACAGTAATAAAACATTGGGCTACAGAATTGACAGCTAAAGGGGATTATTTTATCATCCCCGGTCTTTTTATCTGTTTTAGATAACATTTTCCCAATCAGGTCCAAGTCATGAAAAGAACATATCAACCCAGTAAAATTAAACGTGTAAGAACCCATGGTTTTCGCGCCAGAATGGCTACCGTCGGCGGCCGTAAAGTGCTAAACGCTCGCAGAGCCAAAGGGCGTGCCAAATTAACAGTCTAGGCTTATGTTGTGTGGTTGATGACGATTTTAGTTTTTCGCCTCAAGTTAGGCTGAAAAAACCCGCCGATTTTAAAAAAGTATTCGCCAAACCTGTTAAATCGAGCGACCAGTTTTTTACCTTGCTGGCAATCAGAAACGATTTAGGTTATCCGCGCTTAGGTTTGGCGATAGCAAAAAAGAATATAAAAAAAGCGGTGGACAGGAATCTGATCAAACGCACGGTCCGGGAACATTTTAGGCTACAACAAAATCTGGGCGGCATTGATATTGTTGTCTTGGCCCGCCGCGAAGCCATCGGCGTACCGATAGAATCATTAAGAAAGTCATTGGAAAAACACTGGCACAGATTGGTAAACCGATGCGCTTCATATTCATAGCTCTTATAAAATTTTATCGCTATTTTATAAGTCCCCTGCTGGGTTCTAACTGTCGTTTTTACCCAAGCTGTTCAAGTTACTCCTTGGAAGCCATTGAACGTTATGGCGTACTGCAAGGAAGTTACCTCACACTAAAACGATTATTAAAATGTCATCCTTTCCATGAGGGCGGCATTGATCCTGTTCCAGAGAAATTGGGTAAATAGAACGATGGATAATTTAAGATTTGTGCTGGTTATTATTTTTGCCATGCTAATTGTGCTTATGATGCAAGCATGGGAAATCGATTATGGTCCTAAACCGCCGGCATCCGCGGTCGCGGCATCCGAAGCGGAACCGGTAAAGGAAGATTTACCACAAGCCTCAAATCAATCGGAACCCGCGGCGGCGATGTCGGCAAATACATCGACACCGGCAATTGCCCAAACGGCGCCAGCCCATCCCATCATCACCATAAAAACCGATGTCATCGCATTGGAAATTGATACCCAAGGCGGCACGCTCCGTAATCTGGATTTGCTCGATTACCCGGTGGAAAAGGACAACACCATCGTTAATAGCCTGCGGAGCATGGTCGGGCTGCCGGTAGCAGAAAAAAATCATGCGCCAACTCGATTATTTAACGCCGACCCGGAAAAATTATTTTTAGCCCAAAGCGGTTTGATAGCCGGCAACGGCACCACTGCCGCGCCTGATCATTACACGGTATTTAGTAGCCAGCAAAACAGTTACACGTTGCAACCCGGTCAAGAGTCTTTAACCGTGCCTTTAACATGGACGGATAATAATGGCCTTAGCGTAACTAAAGTTTTTAGCTTTAAACGCGGCGCTTATGATATTACCCTGACGCAGGAAGTTAAAAATAACACCGATAAGCCGTGGACCGGTCGCCAGTACAGCCAGTTGCTCAGATACCCCGTCCATGAAAACAACGGTAATTTCTTGACCGGGGGCATGAGGGCTTTCGATTGCGGCGTGATTTACACGGAAAAAGATAAATATCAAAAAATTAGTTTTGATGACATGGCCAATAATGATCTGGAAGTGTCGACTCCAGGCGGTTGGACAGCCATGATTCAACATTATTTCGCGTCCGCTTGGATACCTCCCGTCGATCAGGAAAATCATTTTTACACGAAGGCGCTGAAGGACGAGCATTTTGTGATCGGCTCTTATTCACCGACTGTTACCGTCAATGCCAATAGCGCGGCAACGCTGACTTCCCATTTATACGCCGGACCCAAAATCCAGCCGGTCATGGAAAAAGTGGCGAAAGGTCTCGAGCTGACCGTCGACTACAGCGTGCTAACTTTTATCGGTAAACCCATTTATTGGCTGCTGAATCAATTGCACACCTGGGCCGGCAATTGGGGCGTTGCGATCATCGGCGTGACCTTGTGCATCAAGCTGCTGTTTTTCCCATTGTCGCAATCCAGTTTCAGATCAATGGCGAAAATGCGCAAGATTCAGCCTCGCTTGAAAGACTTGCAAGAACGCTTTAAAGACGACCGTATGCGTTTCAATAATGAAATGATGGCCTTGTACAAAAAAGAGAAGGTCAACCCGCTGGGCGGCTGTTTGCCGGTACTGGTGCAAATTCCCGTCTTTATGTGCTTGTATTGGGTGTTAAGCGAAACCGTGGAATTTAGGCAAACGCCTTTCATGCTCTGGATACAAGACTTGTCGGTTGAAGACCCGTTCTATATTTTGCCGTTGATCATGGGTTTGACGATGAAAATTCAACAAAGCCTGAATCCGGCGCCGATAGATCCGATACAGGCGAAAGTCATGCGCATGTTCCCTATCGTATTCACCGTGTTTTTCCTGTTTTTCCCTGCCGGTTTGGTGTTGTACTGGGTCGTTAACAATACCTTGTCCATTCTCCAGCAGTGGTATATCACTAAAAGTATCGCCGCGGAATAAGCCGTGGCGGTTGAATTCCCCGATACCATCGCCGCCATTGCCACCGTTTCAGGCAATGGCGGCGTCGGTATCATCCGCGTCTCCGGCTCCTCGGTCGAAGACATAGCCGAGCAGCTTTGCAATAAAGCATTAACTCCTCGAATCGCCCATTATGTTCCGTTCCTCGATCATGACGGCGGCATCATCGACTCAGGCATCGCCCTGTTTTTCCCCTCTCCCGCTTCCTACACCGGCGAAGACGTTTTAGAACTGCAAGCACACGGCGGCAGCGTGGTGCTGAATATGTTGTTGAAACAGGTCTTATCCCTAGGCGCGCGGCTGGCTCGTCCCGGCGAATTTACCGAACGCGCTTATCTGAACGATAAACTGGATTTGGTTCAAGCCGAAGCCGTTGCCGACTTGATCAACGCCACCACGGAATTAGCCGCGCGTTCGGCGCAAAAATCCATGCAAGGAGTGTTTTCCGAGCACATCGACTTGTTGGTCGAGGAACTCACCGAACTGCGGATTTATGTCGAGGCGGCGATTGATTTTGTCGACGAAGAGATCGATTTTTTGACCGACGGCGTGGTGGAAAAGCGTGTCGTTAGATTATTGGCTCAAGTTGAAAAAATCCAACAAACCGCCAGGCAAGGACGCTTATTACGCGACGGCATGACCGTCGTGCTGGCCGGCGAACCCAATGCCGGTAAATCCAGTTTACTGAACGCCTTGGTCGGACACGAGGCGGCGATAGTCACCGATATAGCCGGGACTACCCGAGACGTGCTCAGGGAACGCATACAATTGGACGGCATGCCCTTGCATATCATCGACACGGCCGGATTAAGGGACAGCGATAATCCGGTCGAACAAGAAGGCATCCGCCGCGCCCGCGAGGAAATCAATAAAGCCGATAAAATCCTGTTGATGATGGACGTCAGGGAACCGGAACCCCAAGCTTTATTAGCCAGCTTACCGGCTGATTTAAATATCACCCGCATCTACAACAAAATAGACTTATTGGATTTACCCGCATCCATCAAACAAACAGGGCAGGGCGCTGATATTTATCTGTCGGTCAAAACCGGCGCCGGCATGGATTTATTGACCGATCATTTAAAGGCAAGCGTCGGTTATAACGACCATTCGGAAAATGTGTTTGCCGCCCGCGCCCGCCATCTCGAAGCCTTGGAAAAAGTACATGGCTTTATCGGTTCGGCATTAACGCAGTTACAAGTTAACCAGGCTGGCGAACTGGTGGCGGAGGATTTACGGCAGGCTCAAAATAGCTTGGCGGAAATTACCGGCCAATTTAGCTCCGATGATTTGTTGGGCAAGATTTTTTCCAGTTTTTGCATAGGAAAATAAAACGTCGACCGTCATTGATTGACATCAACATATCCTAATATAGAATCTTCCACAGGAATAAGGAAAGTATCTAGCCGGGTTAAGGACGCCATACATAATAACTAGGCATTGGCTTTGGTATTATGGAAATCGCCGTGGATATTCCTTGCCGCGGCATGAGTCGGCGATAGACAGACTCTATCGCCGGCATATTCAATGACCTTGCTGTTCAAGCAAGGCATTTCAAGACTATCCCGATTAAGGAGATTTTATGTCTGACTATAACTATAACAATTCCCGTCGCCGCTTTCTTGGCCAATCCGGTTTAGGTCTATTGGCCTTGGCCGGCATGCCCGGCGTATTACGGGCGATGGAGGGTATGTCCGCTATGCCGAAATTGGCCCCGCGCACAGCGTCGGCTAATTTTAAACCGGATGTCGAGCTTGAACTTTATTGCAAACCGGCCGACATCGCCATTCTGCAAGGCAACAAAACCCGGGTGATGCAATACACGGCCCGCTTGCTGCAAGGCCCTAAACACAGCCTAACCGAGATACCCGGTTCTTATCTAGGGCCTATTTTCAGATTCTATCAAGGCCAAAAAGTACGCATTCATTTATTCAATAGCCTGTCCGAGCCGACCATAGCCCATTGGCATGGCCTGCATGTGCCTGCCGAGGTTGATGGGCACCCGGCGTATGCCATCAACGCCGGCGAAAAAATGGTTTATGAGTTTGAAGTGGTAAACCGCGCCGGCATGCACATTTATCATCCGCATCCGCATGAAACCACCGCCAAGCAAGTCTATCACGGCTTGGCCGGGGCGATTATCGTCAATGACGACGAGGAAGCCAAGCTGGGTTTGCCGTCGGACAGCCATGAAATACCCATTGTTATCCAAGACCGTTTGTTCGACCGGAACAATCAGTTGATTTATGTGCGCCATATGCGCGACCGTATGATGGGATTTTACGGCGACCGCGTTCTGGTCAACGGTTTCGCCGATTTTAGCGTAGCTGTCGAAAGCCGCGCTTACCGCTTGCGGTTTATGAACGGCTCCAATGCCCGCATCTATAAACTGGCTTGGAGCAACGGCATGCCGATAACCGTGCTGGGCGTCGACGGCGGCCTGTTGGAACGCCCGGAAAGCAAAAACTATGTGATGCTGGCGCCGGGCGAACGCTTGGATGTCTGGGCGGATTTCTCGGGGTTGACCGAAGGCAGCCAATTGCAAATGCGCAGCCTGCCGTTCTCGGGGGCCTTGCCGCGCATGGGCATGATGATGCACGGCGGCGACATGGCGATGGGCAGCGATTATCCGATCTTTACCGTTAAGGTCGCCCGCAAGGTTAGCGACAGTCCGAAAATGCCGACTCAGTTGTCCAGCTTCAAACGCTACACGGTTGAGGATTCCGCCAACCCCAATAATCCAAGGCCTATCGCCATTTCCGAGGGCCATATGGCCATGCTGCTTAACGGTCGGCCTTATGCCTACAACGACGCGCAGCCGTTCGAGAGAATTCCGGTTAACACCGTGCAATTGATGGAGATTTTTCATGACCACGGCGGCGGCCACGGCAAGAAAGAGGAAAGCCATGAAGCCCCGCAAGGACAGCATGAAGGCGGTATGGGCGGCATGGGGCATGGCATGATGGGCGGCGGCATGCGCCACGGTATGATGGGAGGCATGAAGCATGAAGGCGGTGGCGAAGGCATGGGTCACGGCATGATGGGCGGAATGAACCATGAAGGCGGCGGTGGCATGGGCGGCATGGGCATGATGATGTCGATGGCGCATCCCATCCATTTGCATGGCCAGCAATTCCAAATCATCAGCCGTAGCATCGACAACGACGAGAGCGGGGATTATGCGACCGTGCGCGAAGGCTTTATCGACAGCGGCTTAAAAGACACGGCCTTGGTCATGCCGGGAGAAACCGTCCGCATTATCAAGCCGTTCCAGGATTTCAAGGGCTTGTTCATGTACCATTGCCATAACCTGGAACATGAGGATATGGGCATGATGCGGGAATTCTTGATTGAATGACGACCAGAAAACGTTAGCGTATTTCCTGCATTAAAACGGAGTGAAAAAACCTGTTTTTTCACTCCCGATCATGCCATCGTTTAGACGGCGTTAATATTGTCAATTTACTTGGGAGCATGAACCGTGAGCTTTGTTAAGAACTTCTCCAAACTAGTTTTGTTAACCGCTTGGGCAACGGCTTCCGTTGCATGGGCTGACTTACAAATCATCGACAGTTCCCCGGTGATGGCCGATTATGTCGCCAGTAATCCAGGCTTGGAAACCGTATTGCCCTTTATCAAACGAGTCGATAGCAATGGCGACAAGGAAATCGATCAAGTGCAAATCAGTTTTAATGTCTACAAAGCGGGAACCACGACCAAGCTATTCTCAACTTCTGTCAAGACTTATCCGGCCTTGAAATCGCCTTGCGTCAACCCTATCTGGGAAGACGGCGACCGCACCTTGGAATTTAAACGCTTGGGCGATGCCTGGGCGTTAATCAGTACGCAAGCGGTTTATTGCCAGGAAGCTTTCGGGTCAAATGAGCAAAGTGTTTATTCCACTTATGTCTATGCGGCGGATGTCACGGCTTCGGGCAAGACAGTTTGGAGTAAGTTGATCGGGCAGGAAATTGACGCCGCCGGCGTTTTGGCGGATATGAACGATAACGGTTTCGATGAATTAAATGTTTTGACCAGCAACGGTAAGGGCCTGATTACCGTCTATGTTTACGACGGCAAAACCGGCGCGTCCTTGGTAAAGCCCGCCAGCTATACCGTGGATAAATAAATCA
>Ga0172367_10009134_pt1 | contig 10930 bp, 18 predicted proteins | sample Lak10m_FD_114542 | JGI IMG/M metagenome (GOLD analysis project Ga0172367, IMG submission 114542) | Freshwater microbial communities from Kabuno Bay, South-Kivu, Congo - kab_022012_10m | ecosystem: Environmental > Aquatic > Freshwater > Lake | place: Democratic Republic of the Congo: South-Kivu...
GAAGGTGTATACAATGATATTGGGTGGTCTTTAAACTTAAATCCATTTAAAGCGAAATTTTTTAATTTCAGCTAGGATACCCAAAATATTTTTCTTATCTTTAACACATGGTAAATAAATTAATACTTCAGTCGGTTATAAACAAATACTACTTGGGCGAAAACGAATCCGTCAAGTGGAAAATCAAAGATAAAACACTTACAGTTGACTTTATGTCTGTAAATAAAGAAGTTATAGGTAAAGTTACCCACACAAATTTTGATTTAGAAAACAGTGAATTAGCTATCTTTGACACTAAAAAATTGCTTAACCTACTTAGTATTACCTCAGGTGACCTAATGTTTAGTTTGGAAAAAGGTAAATCGGTTTACACTAAAATGCATTTTGCAGACGAATCATTTAACTTAACTTATGCACTTGCAGATCCACTTTTAATTGGAAAAGTAGGTGCAGTAACAGAGCCAGAATGGGATGCCGTTTTGCCTTTAGAAAAAGAACACGTTGACAATTTAGTTAAAGCAAAGAATGCTCTAACTGGAATAGGCTCAATGACTATCAAAATTGATGTTGATTTAAATGGAGATAACATGTGTGTATTTACATTTGGAGACGAGCAAGGCCATAACAACAAAATCACATATCAAATGTATGGTACAATCAAACCAGACAATGTTGAAATACCTTTCAATTCAGATATGTTTAGAAACATACTCAAAGAAAATAAAGATCTAGAAAGTGGAAATATCTACTTGAGCTACCAGGGTTTAATGAAATTGGAATTTACATCAGAAGATACAACGTGCGAATATTACATGGTACGTAAAGAGGAAAGTAGCTTTTAGTATGTATAATAGAATTTGGAAATTCAAATAAGTTTTCGTATATTATAGTTATAAATTTAAATTTAGTTATGCAAGAAACAAAACGCAGAGGACGTCCTGCTCGGGACGAGAATGACACACAGTCAAACTTATGTACAATTAAGGATCCTTCAATGGAACCATTTTACATTGTAAAAGATTCAACTAATTTTACAGTAATAGAAAAATCTATTGCTACACGAGGATTTGGTGGTAAACAAGCATCTGGAAAAGAAACTGAAAAAGTAGTAGGATATTACAGTAGCTTTAAAAATGCCTTAAATCGTATTGCAAAAGAAAAATTCTATGAAAATCAAGTAGAATACAATTCAATTCAAGAATATATTTCTACTTGGAATGTAGTTAAGGAAGGAATGGAAACAATATTAAACAAAGTAGAGTTATGAGTAAATTAGAAGCATTATTTGATGCGGTTATAGTTAAACCGCTTGAGCTAGAAGAAACAATGTACGGCTCAATTTTTGTACCTGACGCAGGTAAAGATAGAAACGAGCAAGGTGAAATTGTAGCAGTTGGACCTGGTAGAACAGTTGCTGGAGTTGGGTTTATCCCATGTGATGTTAAAGTAGGAGATATAGTAATTTTGCCTACAATGGGGTTTTCAAAACTCCAATTTAACGGAGAAGAATATTACATAGGTAGAGAAAATGAGATTTTAGCTAAAATAAACAAAGAAGATAATGAGTAAGACAACACTTAGAGTTAAAACACTTAGCCACAATACATTCTACCAACAATACTCAATTGGAAGAATAGCCACACTAGACACCCCAGGAAATATGAGATCATGGGATAGAGAAATGGTAGTACCAATTGAAAAAATTGGAAATATTACACAAGTTATATTTGAAACAGTTGAATACACAAGTGAAACAAGACGTAAAATCCAACTTGATGTAGTATACGATGTAATAGAGTATGATGATGTTTGTAAATTATTAGTATTAAAAATAGAAGAAGACAATGAGTAAGAAAATAGAATTTGGAGCAGAAGCTCGTAAAAAACTAGTTAAAGGTATTGATACTTTAGCAGATGCAGTAGTAGCAACATTGGGACCAAATGGTAGAAACGTTGTATATGTTGAAAATGGAATGGTTGTTTCTACTAAAGATGGTGTTTCAGTTGCAAAAACAATTTCAGAATTGGAAGATCCAATTGAAAATTTAGGAGCACAGTTAGTAAAACAAGCCGCTATTAAAACAGCTGACCACGCAGGAGATGGAACAACAACTTCAACTCTATTAGCACGTGAATTGGTTAAAGGTGGTTTAACTAAATTAAACGAGGGAGCAAATGCAGTTGAAATTAAAAGAGGAGTAGACGCTGGAGTAAAAGAAGTACTTGCTACACTAAAACAAAATTCAGAAAAAATTTCATCTGAAGAGCAACTTGAACAAATTGCAACCATTTCAGCAAACAATGACCCTGAAGTAGGAAAATTAATTGCTCGCGCTATGGAAAAAGTAGGACGTGAAGGTGTAGTTTACATTGAAGAATCTAAAACAGACGAAACATATTTAGAGGTAGTAGAGGGTATGCAATTTGATCGTGGTTATAAATCACCTTATTTTGTTACCAATAACAACAATATGTCAGCATTGCTTCAAGATGCTTATGTTTTGTTAGCAGATTATCGTTTTACTCAAGTAAAAGAATTGCTTCCAATTTTAGAAGGTGTATCGCAAAAAGGAAAATCATTGCTTATTGTTGCAGAAGATATAGATGGAGAGGCTTTAGCTACACTTATTGTAAACAAAATGAGAGGTACACTTAAAGTGGCAGCTGTTAAAGCACCTGACTTTGGTGAACGTAGAAAGTTAATTTTAGAAGATATTGCTATTTTAACTGGTGGAACAGTATTTGACAAAGACAAAGGTATGAAACTAGACAAATTCAATTGGGAATGGTTTGGTGAAGCTAAAACAGTTACTGTAACAAAAGAAAAAACCACTATCATTGATGGGAACGGAACAGCAGAAGCAATTACTGCTAGAGCAGAAGAGCTACAAGCACAAATTGAAAAAGCACAAACACCATTTGAAGTTGAAAAACTACAAGAACGTTTATCTAAATTTGTAGGTGGAGTTGCTTTGGTTCATGTAGGTGGAAGTACAGAAACTGAAATGAAAGAGAAAAAAGACCGCGTTGATGATGCTCTACATGCAACACAATGTGCCCTAGAAGATGGTATTGTACCAGGTGGTGGTTCAGCTCTACTATATGCTCGTGAAGGTATTACTTGCTCTAAAAAAGACTCAGATGATTTTAATTATGGTAAACGTTTAGTTTACAAAGCATGTGGTAAACCATTTGAGGTTATTTTAGCAAATGCTGGATATGCTGAAAGTGATATGTACCCAATTAACATGCAAATTGGAAAACAAGAGGGTACTTGGAGTGGATACAACATCAAAACAGAAACTATCGTTGATATGAAAGAGGCTGGTATTATAGATCCACAAAAAGTAACTAAAAACGCATTATTGAATGCCGCTTCAATTGCTGGAACAATCCTATTAACAGAATGTGTTGTTGTGGACAAACCAGAAGACAAAAAGCAAGAACAACCAATGTATGATCCTTCAATGATGATGTAATGCAGGTAGAAAAAGTAGAATATAACGAGCTTATCGCAACACGAGTACCCCCTGGAGATCAGTGGGTGCTTGTGGGAGATAAAAGTAAAGTAATTCACAAATCACTTACGGATGCTTTAGAGGCATGGTTTGAAAAAAATCAAGAAAAAGCAGAATTTCGTTTAGCTCCTTTAGATAGTAAACTTTATGTTATACGAAGCCAAGAGAAAGAAATTCAACCCGAGCCAGTTAAACGCTTTAACATTTACGGAGATCCAGAGTAACGGGTCTCTTTTTTTACATATTTATAATTATGAAATTAACAGATATTCTACGCACAATAAAAGAAAATGAGGAAGAGGACACTCAACAACCAACAGGAGAAGCTCCTGAAAGTTATGATTTCACCATCATCCCTTCAGACATACAAGCAGCTTTAGATGCTTTAAGTAATATTAAAAATTACGGAATTTACTCTAAAAACCTGGCAAACCAAGCAGAAAGAACAACAGTATTTGGCCCTTCAATTCCAGCACAAAAATCAAATGCTGCTCAATCTGATTGGAATACTTTATCTCCTAAAGAAAGACTTCTTAAAATTGAAGAAATTAAAGAAAGAATTAATAGGCTTGAGGGTGAAAATGTAAATATAGGGGAAAAAGTATGGAGTAATACTTTAGATTTACTTGCTAAAAGTAAAGACTATGCTACTTGGATGGAAGAAAATGGAGACAACCCAGAAGATTATTTGATAACTTTAAATGGAAAACAAGCTAATGATTTTGATCTTTTTGGAAGTAGAGGAAGTGCTTATTTCCCTCAAAAATTAGGTGATGAAGAGGTTAAATATAAACCTTTACAGCAAGATAAAAATTTTATTATAGTAGATAACAAAATTGTATTCCCTTTAGAAAAGAGTCCATACAAACCAAAGAAGTATTTAAGAAAAGTTATTTCATTGATTATGGATAATGCAGGAGTTGATTTTGAAGAAGACAAAAAATTCCAATTAGAACCTGAAGAATCTTCACCAGAATCTACTCAACCAACCCCAACCCCAACGGCTGCTGGTCCTTCAGTTTTAACCATTACTTTAGACCCAGCTAAAATCAAAGGTAAAAAGAATGAGTTGAATGCTATTATCAAACCTTTAAAAAACACATACGATAAAAATTTTGATTACGATCAAGAAAATGGTGTGATTAAAATTACAAACATCAAACCTGAACGAAGAGCTGACGTAAGAAGCCAATTTGCTAAATTTTTAAAACCACAATCCCCAGTTAAAGAATCTTTAGATTTTGACTTTGAAAGATACCAGATGCTAAGACGAGCTGGGATAATTAAATAATATGGACAATTTCGATTTAAAAAAGTACATAGCTGAAAATAAGCTAAACGAAGCTGAAGATAATGATTTATATTACACAGCAGGTGATATGATTTCCCAAGTTGGTTTATTCACTAGAGAAAAAGCAGCCAAACTAGAAAAAGAAGATGGAGGAAATCTATACCGTTTCTTTGACACCCCAGAAGAAAAAGAAGAACTAATCAAAATTTCAGAAGGGTATAAAGCATATCTAGCTAAAGTGAAAGCAACAATGGACGAATTAATAAACGATCCGATGTATAGAGTTGCAGTAGGTGATGTAGGTGGACAATATAGAGATAGAGGACCAGGTGAAACATTACAAAAAGCATATTACAGAGCAAAAAATATTTAAATAAAGAGCTTGCCTAGTGCAAGCTTTTTTTGTATATTAAGGTTATGAAAGAAAATACGTTATATGTAGAGCGTTTTCGCCCTATCGAATTGAAATACTACGTTGGTAACGAAAACGTTAAAGACACAATCCAAAAATACCTTGATCAAAACGACATCCAAAACTTTATCTTCTATGGCCCTCCTGGCTGTGGGAAAACAACCCTAGCCAAAATCATAGTCAAAAACCTAGATTGCGATTACCTTTATATAAACGCAAGTGACGAAAATGGAATTGACACTATTAGAGAAAAAGTAAAAGGATTTGCTAGTGCTGCATCTTGGAAAGGAATTAAAGTAGTAATCTTAGATGAAGCAGATTTCATTACAATCCAGGGGCAAGCCGCTTTACGTAACGTAATTGAAACATTTTCTCGCTCAACACGTTTTATATTAACTTGTAACTTTATAGAGCGAATTATTGATCCTCTACAATCACGTTGCCAGGTACTTAAAATTGTACCACCAACTAAACAGGATGTATACAATCATTTAACTTGGATATTAGCTGATCAATTAAATTTATCCTATACACCTGAGGATTTAAAATCACTGATTTTAAAATACTATCCTGACATGCGTAAAATGTTAAATGTTTTACAAATGTCTGTAAAAGATGATGCTATTGTATTAGATGAAACTGTTTTAACCTCAAACAATTACATTAAAGAGGTATTGAAAGAACTAGCAGGTAAGAAAAACTGGATTACAATTAGACAAATCATAGCAGATTCAAATGTTAAGGACTTTGAGGAACTATATCGCTCACTATTTGAATACTCTTCAAAATATTCACCTGGAAAAGAAGGAATGGTTGCAATTATATTAAACGAGCATTTATATCAAGCAAATTTTAGAATAGATAAAGAAATTAATGTAATGTCCGCAATTGCAAAAATTATAGAAGTAATATGAAACATTTCTTTAAATACACTCTTTCGTGGGTATCACAAAATTTAGCTGTACCTTTTTGGACAATAGGTCATATACATTTAATGACATCAATTTATGCTGATATAGTTGAAATAGTAATGTCGCTTGGTATGAACTTAATAGTGGCAGCAGGATTTATAGTTGATTTTATAGAATATAAAAAAGAAAAAATTAAATAATTTGGTAACCTTATAAATCTTTTATAATATGTATAAACAAAATAAAATGACAAAAGAACAATTACGTATGCAAATGTTGGCTGGTATAATTACAGAAGGACAATATAAAACTATGTTAAACGAATGGGGTGGGGGAGATTTAGAAAGTGATCGTAGAAATCGAGAATATATTAAAGCATATGATGATGCACAATCCTTAACTCCTAAAGATAGATGGAAGGGCAATGAAGATGGGTATATCAAATATCTATTAGGTTTATCAAGTGTTAGATGGAAAGATGTAGATGGTAAACAAGATTTAGTTGATATAAGCGGGATTGAATATGCTGATGATACGTTTAATGATTTAGATGATAAAACATCATATACGTACAGACATGCTAAAGGAAGAGGTTATTTAGATTGGATGCTTAAGGTTAGAGAAAGATATAATGAACTTAAAAGATCTGGTGAAATTAAAAAAATGGTATAAATTACATATTTTACTAGAAAAGCTTGCCTACCAGCAAGCTTTTTTTTATCTTTAACAATATATAAAAAATAAATAAAATGGAAAAACCACAAATGAACATTGATTTTACTAACACAACATCTGTTGAAGGATTTGATGGAGGTAAATTATTCGGACAAGCAGTTATTATTCGTAAAATATCCAAATTTATAGTTGGAGCAGACGAGGACATGCTTATTCCAATCCCAGTATTTTATGATCTAGAAAGTAAAAAAATCTTACCAGATTCGCTTCCAAAAGAACTTAGAGACGAATACAAAGATATTACTTTAGATGCCTAAAAAACAGATAAAAGATATTTGGGGGTGGTTAAATGAAATCACCCTCTATAAAACTCCCATTGAAAACATTTCAGATGATTCATGGGACAAATGGAACTCCTATATGGTTAACCGATACGTATCGATGGATATACGCTACATTGAGTTAGCAAATTATATTCAAACTATACCCTACGAAAACAAACAACAAATATATCAAATTTATAGAGAGATGATTCCAAAACAAAAAACGTTCTTGAAGTACATTAAGTCAAGAACCAAAAGACAACCTGCTACATTGGTAGAGTATGTAGCTAAACATTTTGAATGTAGCTTAGGTGAAGCAGAAGAATATATTGACATACTCCGTGAAAATGGAACCAGAAGAGTTCTATATGATATGGGAGTAGAAGACAAAGAAATAGACAAGTTATTAAAAAAATGAATAGAGAAATTAAAGTTACAGATTCAGTTGTAGACTCAATTATTGACAAATTTGTTGAAAGAGCTACCACAGGACGAGAAAAATATGGAACAGATTTAGATAGACAAGACTTATCTTTAGAGGATTGGCTCGAGCATAGCCTACAAGAAAAAATGGACGATATCCTATATATCCAGAAGGCTTTAAAAACATTGCGTGAATCAAAAACTTCATAATATTTATAATAAAATATTCAAATGAACAAAGAAACATTACGTATGCAAATGCTTTCAGGTGTAATCACAGAAAGCGAATATAAAGCAAAATTAGAAGAAGGAGCTTTTGATAATCCTTTTGCCCCTAAAGCCCCAGAATCTCAAAAGGGTGGAGGGTTGCAGTTAAAAAATGCTGCTATGAAGGTTTATTCCTACATTAAAAAGAATGGATTCACTCCTTATTTAACAGTTGATGGTAAAAATGTTGGAGATAGAATGAACCATGATTTTTCAATCCAAGTATTAACCAAATCAGGCCATCAAGGAGAAGGTACATTAGTTATTCAGGGTAATCAAAATAAAACTAACCCTCAGGTAGTAGAAAAGCTACAAAATGATATAATTCATGACTTTCCTTTTCTTAAAAAGTCCAACCAATCAAACCCATCTCAATTATTGATTAAACTTGAAGTTGATCCTAAAGCAAATGTTTCTGAATCTTTAAACGAACACTACATTGCTGGTGGAATTGTTGGAGTTGGAGCAATTAATAATCCGTTTGAAGGACGTAAAAAAGAATCATACGAAGATGCTTTCGAATACTTTTTAAACAAAAAATATAGTTTGAATGAAGCAGAAGGTGATGTGATGGTTGATTCTATTACATTAGTAGTGTATATTAATAAATTAATTTCCCTAGCAGACGATATGGAATACACTCCAGATATGATCCAAGGATTACAAGATCTTAAAGCTGGATTATCTAAGGGTGAAATGAGTGTAGAAGATGCTCTTGATGTAATTCAACAAACTATTGATATTACTAGGGATGAAATTGGTAAAGTTGAAGCTTTAGGTCAAGCTGTTGGTTATAATAAGGCCATTGTTGCTAAAGCAAGAGAAATTGCTAGTCTTGGAGAAGGTAAAGAAGTAGAAAAACCTGAAGATATGACTAAACATAGAATAGGAGTCCTTTCAACTCTTATAGCAGATGCAGAAAAAGATCTTGCTAAATCTAAAGAAAACCCTGAATTAGCTAAGGAAATAGAAAAAAGTATTAAAATACTCACATCATCTCTCGAAGCCTTAAAAGCACTATAAACAAAGAAACTGGTAAAGACAAATGAACCCAAGAGATATAGTCAAACTAGACATACCTCTATTTATTCGTTTACTCGAATATGCTAGAGAAGATGCAAAAGATGATATGGATCTGCACCGTGTGGCAGAAAATGCAATAGAATTATCTCGTATAGGAGGAACATTAGGAATGGTAGATTATGAAAACATAATCGGACCCCAAGAAAATATCGAAGAAATAAAACGCTGGCAATTAAGAGCCGGAATTATAAAATAATTTACAATACGGCTTAGGACCGTTTGCTAGTTATAGCAAGAGAATACTTTTATCGCTATCAAGATATTCTCAAGAAAGCTTGCTTTTAGCAGGCTTTTTTTGTATTTTACATTAATGAAAAAAAAGTTACCTTCTATATTAAAAGAAGTAAAAACTAAGGTTTTACCTCAAATTGATTATGCAACCCAAAAATCAATTTCATATTCCCAACTTTCAATGTTTAATGACTGCCCTAAAAAGTGGTCTTTACAATATAAAGAAGGGTTTAAACAATTTACCTCTTCTATTCATACTGTTTTTGGAACAGCATTCCATGAAACACTCCAGCATTATCTAACAGTATATTACGAACAAAGCGGAGCAGAAGCAGATAGAATTAACACATCTGAAATGTTAGAGGAAAAAATGAGAGAACTCTACAAAGAACAATACAAATCAAACAACAACCAACATTTTGTATCCCCAGAAGAACTTAGAGAATTTTACGAAGATGGAGTTGAAATCATAAGAGAACTATCTAAAGACAAAAACAAATATTTTGGTAAACGAGGATGGTACTTAGTGGGATGTGAAATACCTATCATATTAACACCACATTCAAAATACCAAAATGTATTACTTCAAGGATTCATTGACGTTGTTTTATACCACGAACCAACAAACAAAATTAGAATTATAGATATCAAAACATCTTATAACGGTTGGAACAAAAAACAAAAAGCAGATGAAAATAAACAATTTCAACTTATAGCATACAAAAAGTATTTCTCCGAAATTTACAATATTCCTTTAGAAAACATTGAAGTTGAATTTTTAATTGTAAAACGTAAAATATTTGAAAGTGAAGATTTTGTCATCAAACGTGTTCAAATCCATAAACCAGCAGCAGGTAAAGTAAAATTAAATAGAGTAACAAAATCAATAGAAGAATTTATAGAACAAGCATTTGATTGGAATGGTTTTAAACAAGTAGAACACCAACCTAAAATAAATGGTAATTGCAAGTATTGTCCTTTCTATAAAACTCACTTATGCTCTGCGACCTACTAATATACCGCCATATGTATATACGATAACATAAAATTAAAAACATATGAGTGATAAAACACAACAATTAACCTCCGTAAAAATTGATACGGAATTATTCGACAAATTTAAAATTGAATGCATAAAACGTAAATTCTCGTTTCAAAAACTAAGTGAAAGAGCAATCCACCTATATTTAACAGACGAGGAATTTAGAAAAAAAGTTCACAACCACAATGACTTAAGCTTGAAATAAGCTTTATAGCTTATTTTTTAATAAACTAACAAGTTTATTTGGAAAATCAAGATTAAATAGTTATATTAAATAAAAATAAAGTTATATATGGAAAAATTCGGTTATTTACCTCAAAACGAGAGGAAAAAAATCTTACTAATTTGCGATGACATTAGAGTACATTCGGGTGTAGCAACAGTAGCACGTGAATTAGTTTTAAACACAGCTCAACATTTTAATTGGGTAAACATAGCGGGAGCAATTAATCACCCCGAAGTTGGAAAACGATTTGATTTATCAGCAGATACAAACACAAACACAGGCCTAACAGATACATCTGTTTTCTTGTATCCAACAAATGGTTACGGTGATGCAGATTTAATTAGACATTTAATTGATTTGGAAAAACCAGATGCAATTATGTTAATTACGGATCCAAGATATTTTGAGTGGTTATTTATGATTGAAAACGAGATTAGAAGACAAATGCCAATCATTTATTTAAACATCTGGGATGATTATCCGGCACCGTTGTACAACAAAGCATTTTATGAGTCGTGTGATGCGTTA
>Ga0172367_10009136_pt1 | contig 10928 bp, 8 predicted proteins | sample Lak10m_FD_114542 | JGI IMG/M metagenome (GOLD analysis project Ga0172367, IMG submission 114542) | Freshwater microbial communities from Kabuno Bay, South-Kivu, Congo - kab_022012_10m | ecosystem: Environmental > Aquatic > Freshwater > Lake | place: Democratic Republic of the Congo: South-Kivu...
AGTTATATTTGATGTTATAATTCTATTAGTAAAAGTAATATCGTGATCGTAAATATGATTAGTAATAAATCTATTACTTGTTCCTAATAAAATAGTATCTGTATTAATATTATTAATTTTTGTGTTTAAAATATTTGAAGTTTGATTAATATCATTCTTAAAAAGATTAGAATTATAATTTATATTTGTATTAAGATTATTAGAATTATAAATTATATTAGAATTAAGATTATTAGATGTTTGAATTAAATCATTTTTAAAAATATTTGAATTAAAAATTATATTAGAATTAAGATTAATAGAAGTTAGATTAATATTTGTATTGAGATTATTAGATGTTAGATTAATATTAGAATTAAGATTATTAGAATTATAAATTATATTAGAATTAAGATTATTAGATGTTTGAATTAAATCATTTTTAAAAATATTTGAATTAAAAATTATATTTGTATTGAGATTATTAGATGTTAGATTAATATTAGAATTAAGATTATTAGATGTTAGATTAATATTAGAATTAAGATTATTAGATGTTTGAATTAAATCATTTTTAAAAATATTTGAATTAAAAATTATATTTGTATTGAGATTATTAGATGTTAGATTAATATTAGAATTAAGATTATTAGAATTATAAATTATATTAGAATTAAGATTATTAGATGTTTGAATTAAATTATTATTAAAATTATTTGAATTAAAAATTATATTAGAATTAAGATTATTGGATGTTAGATTAATATTAGAATTAAGATTATTTGAAGTTTGAATTAAATTATTATTAAAAATATTTGAATTATAATTTATATTTGTATAAAGATTATTAGAATTATAAATTATATTAGAATTAAGATTATTAGAAGTTAGATTAATATTTGTATTGAGATTATTAGATGTTAGATTAATATTTGTATAAAGATTATTTGAATTATAATTTATATTTGTATAAAGATTATTGGATGTTAGATTAATATTATTATTAAAAAGATTAGAATTAAAAATTATATTAGAATTAAGATTATTAGATGTTTGAATTAAATTATTATTAAAAAGATTAGAATTATAAATTATATTTGTATTAAGATTATTAGATGTTTGAATTAAATCATTTTTAAAAATATTTGAATTAAAAATTATATTAGAATTAAGATTATTTGAAGTTTCAATTAAATTATTATTAAAAAGATTAGAATTAAAAATTATATTAGAATTAAGATTATTTGAAGTTTCAATTAAATTATTATTAAAAAGATTTGAATTATAAATTATATTTGTATTAAGATTATTAGAAGTTAGATTAATAATAGATAGTAAATTGTTATTGATATTACTTGAAGTATCTAAAGACAATTGATTAATACTATTAGAGATATTAGTTAGTTCTGAATATAAATTAATATTATTGACAAAAATATTACTGCAATTAATATTGCCTGCAACATCGAGTTTATAATTTGGATTTGTTTTTCCGATTCCAATTTGAGCATTTGAAGTAATAATAAATGTTGGATGATTATTATTATAAAACTCGATGAGATTATCATTAATAATTGTTGTATTAGCAAATACTTTAAGATTAGAAGTAATTAAATTAGAATTATATAATTTTTTTGTAAAAGAAACATCAAAAGCATAACTATCATTTGTAATAAAACGATTTGATGTTCCAATTGGTATTATATCAGTAGTTAAATTAGAATTATTAATAAAAATAGAAGAACAATTAATATTTCCATCCACATTTAATTTATAATTATTTGTATTTGTTGTATTAATTCCAATATTTCCGTTGGAATTAACAATAAAAATAGGATTATTATTATTGTTAATAATAAATGGATATAAATTATTATAATTTGAAATATTAATATTTGATGTATATAAAGATTTTTCTATTTTTATTTCATTATAATTATTGCTATAAGCAATTGGAGAATTATATAAAAGATCGAAATCTAAAATAGAATTAGAATTAAAAAGAAGTTTATTATTCTTAAATATGATTTCTATATTACTATTATTATTTTCTAATCTAATTCCATTATTTGCAAATGTTATTAGATTATTATTTTCATATATATATGAATTGCCTAATTTAATTTCTTTAACATAAATATGACTTAAATATGATGATACATTTCCTATTTTATAATAATTATCGATGAAAGGAATTATATCACCTTTGATTATAGAATTATTATAAATCAAATTGCCATTTATCGTTAAATTATTATCATAAATATTATTGACAATAAAACTATTTGATGTACCTTTTTTAACGTTATCAGTTGTAAAATCAATGTTATTAATATTAAGATTGGATAAATTAAAACCATCACCAATAAAATAATTCGCAAATGCATATCCATTTACGTGAAGATTATATGATGGATTTAAAAGATTAATACCTACATTAGAACCAACAATAATAAAAGGACATCCACCATTTGCAAATGCAACAGGTTTATTTGATAAAACATTTAAGGTAAGATTAATAGCACCAGTTGCATTATTGACAATCGAAACATTACTTGCAGTTGTATATTTAATATAAGTTTTTGCATAATTAGAGCGAAGATTATCTAAACTCTGATTATAAATATCGAGCAAATTATTATCATTTATAATAATATTAGATGCCTTAATATTACCACTCACCGTAAGATTTGAATTATAAACATTATTAATAATAAACTTATTACTTTGACCTTCTTTAATTAAATCAGTTGTAATTAAATTGAGACTTTTATAAAAAAAATTGCTTCCGTATTGTTCTTTATAATAAAGATTGCACGAACCTTCAGCAATTAAATCACTATTTAAGGTTCTTAATATTGATATTATTTTTTCATTTGTTAAATAAAAATTATTAGAACCTTCTTTTATATTATCTGTTGTTTTTGTTGATAAATATTGATTAAATCTTGGAACAGTTAAATATAAATTGCTATTTCCTTCTTTAATATCATTTGTAGTTTTACTTAAAATAAGATTATTAAAAACATTAGTAATTTTATTTTGATTATAATATAAATTATTGTTTCCTTCTTTAATATCATCGCTTGTTTTGGTTCTAAGAATAACATTAATATTACTCAAAAGTCTATCAGTTGTTAAATAAAAATTGCTATTTCCTTCTTTAAGATTGTCAGTTGTTATTTGACTTAAATAATCAACAATTCTATTTAACGCTAATTGATTTGTGAAAAAAAGATTATTAGAACCTTCAATAAAATCATCGGTTGTTTTAGTTTTTATATAATTATCTACTTTTTCCTGTGTAATATAAAAATTATTCAAACCTTCTTTTAGACTATCAGTTGTATATGTATTAAAAATGGTATAAATTGCATTTGATAGATAATTATTGTTAAAATAAAAATTATTAGAACCTTGTTTTATATTATCAGTAGTTATATTATTAATATTACTATAAAATGCATTGCTATCTCGTTCAATTGTATAATATAAATGATTCTGTCCTTCCTTAATAAAATCACTATCTATTATATCTAAATTGCTATAAATAACATTACTCGTTCTATCTTTGGTGAAATAAATATTATTACTTCCTTCAAGTAAATCATCTGTAGTTTTATCACTCAAATTAACATTTGTTAATCGACTTCCATCACCTGAAATAAAACCTTTTACTATTAAATTGTTTGCAACTATATTATTTAAAATAAGATTAGTATCAATATCAAATGTATTTGTTTCAGACCATTTCATTACTCCATCGACATTCGTTGTAAGCATAAGACGTGAAAAGTTAGATGGCAATTCAGGTAATGTATAAGTAATATTACTTGTTAAATATTCAGATGCCTTTAATGTTATTGTGTTATTATTGCTATTTTTAAAATTAAAACTATCTGTATTTAAACCTCCTTTTATATATAAAGAACTTTTATCAGAAACATCAATAATATCATTTGAATCATAGCCAATAACAATAGGAATAGATGAAATACCTAAATAAAGTTTTTCATTATCTTTACAAATAACATTATCAATATTTAATAAATATTTATTATTAATATTATTTCCAATAATAATTTGATTACTGTCATTAATTTCTGTTGTATTATTACTTCCAATTACAATTGCTTTATTTGCATAATTTTTGGTAAAATTATTTTTGCCAATTATAATTGATTGATAAACAGGATTTTCGCTATTATCATTACCAATAACAACTGAATTATTACCTACGATATTAATATTAGAACCTATACCTATATTATTATTTCCTGTTATATTTATCTTTTTTCCTATGGATACAATAGTATTATTGCTATCGTTATTTTCATTATTTTCATTATAAATATCATAACTAATTATGAAGTTTTTAAAATATAATTCAGTAATATAATTATTAAGTTTGGAAGAATTGATGATATTTGATGTTATATAATAATTAAAACGAATAATATCACAATCAATTAATTCATCATCAATTAAACTAATAGTTATTTTATTATAAGTATTAAATAAAAGTTCAGAATTGTAATTATTATAATTATAATTTCGCAACAATTGTTTATTTTTGTAAAAACTTAAATTAAAATCATAAATATTATTTACGCTAATATATGGAAATAAAACATTAGGCATAACATCAAACTTTATGATTGAATTATTTAAATTAATATCAGTTATATTATATTCCAAATATTGATAATTATAATTATAATTTTTATAGTTATTAATTAAAATGGCATTAGAACAAATGAAATCATTATTATAAATATTATAATTTAAAAATCCAAAATAATTATAAAAATGTTGATTATCAAATAGCAATTTATTATTATTTGTAGTTATCAGTTTTAAAGAAATATTTGTAAGGTTTTTATTTTTCAAATATAAATAATAATCTTCAAGTTTAATAATATTAAAACTAGATTGATAATCAATTACATATGTTGGATATTGACTGCTTATTATATTATTTTTAATTGGCAAATTATCAAATAAATATTGTTCCTTATATATAATTTGGTTTTCGGTTATTACATTAATAACAAAAGATACATTATTAATACTTAGCGAAGCGTAATAATAACCATAAGAAATATTAATTTTAAAATTATCATTATTAGTATTATTATAATTTTGATAAATGATATTATCAAGTTGATTTAAATTAACTGCTCCTATTGGATTTCTATTAATATCAGAAATAAAACCATTAATTGGATTTTCAATAAAACTTATATATATATATTCATATTCATTTTCAGAAATATTTATCAAATTATTTATAATATAATTTTTAAGAAAAACATAATCAAAAGAAATAACATTTATTATAATTTCATTTGCTTTAACATTGATTTCTTTTGAAAAATTGACAGTAATAGGTGGATTTGGAGTAAGATTATAATTAATAAAAGTTCTAGTAAAATTGAAGATTTTTTCACTTCCTTTTATATATTCATTATCATTTATTATTATAAAAGGAGTAATACCACAACTATCAGTTATATTATTAAAAAGATTGTTTGAAATATAAATGAGATTATTAACATCAAATGTAAGATTAGACACTATATTATTTTTAAATGTTCCATAAGTTGGAGGAGTTGATATTAAAAAACGCAATTTATATTCATTTGGATTTAGAATAATACCATCATTGTCATTAAAATAAACTGTTCTTGTTTCAATATCTAATCGAGGAATTGCAATCCTTCTTATTATACTTTTCGGAATTGTTAAATTAGAAGCTGAATTGAGCAAATTAAAAATCTGATTGCTATTTAAATCAACAGTTGTTATATTAGAATCAATACTTAAATTATCATTTGTGGTATAAATAACTTTATTTTCACCTTGAATAATTAAACAATCTTTTTTTAAATATGGATTAATAAAATCAGTTATTAAGTTCCTTTTTTCAATTTGAACTGTTTTTTTTATTTCAATTTTATTATCAACAGAATTAAATATATTCGAATATAATTGATTATATCCATCATATAATAAATTAACATTACTATTAAAACTAATGTTCCTTAAATCATTTTCCTTAAGTCCATTATGAAAAAATATTTTAGATGTTTTAACATTTATATCATTGCCGATGGTAAAAAGATTAGTACCTTGATTATTATTATTGAAGCCTATAATAACATTAGAAGACCCATAATTATAATTACTATGACCGATTGATGTCGATAACATCGAAGTATAATTATCTCCAATAGTAATTGAATTGTTAGCATTTGAGTTATAATTATAACCAATAATAATTATTTTGCTACCATTAGTTATATTATCACCAGCATTGAAACCCAATAAAACTGATTTTTCAACATTTATAGAGATTAAACCTGCTTTATCACCAATAAAAACATTATCATATAAGTTTAAAAACTTACCGCACGAATTGCCAATACGAATTGAATTAAGAGACCTAGTTTGAATATCATCATAGGTAAGAATACTTGAATTACCAGTTTGATTAATTTTATTCAAACCATCTAAACTCATTTAATAATAATTATAGATACTATTAAATAAAAATAAAAATTATTGTTTTTTTATTATACTATTATATAAGGTTTTTTATTAATAATATTAGTAGGTTTTTTCATATCTGTAATAAATAAGTTTTGTTGTTTGAAAAAAAACAATTCAAATAATTTCTTATCTGAATTGGCAAATAATTCTTTATAAATATATAACAAATCATTTAAATCATTAGCTACATTTTTAATAGATTTTGAATTGAAACTTAAAAAACTATCATAATGGTCTGTTATTATACTATTAATTCTAAAATAGTCAAATAATTTATTATATTTATATACATCTGTTTCTGTTTTAGTTAATCCAAAATCCCAAATCATCCATATATATCCCATATTTTCTATATAAATATCTTTGCCATAAATATTATAATGAAAATAACCGCCTTCTTTTATTTTATGAAATAAAAAGTTTTTATAATGACAATCATAGTGAAAATATCCATTTGTAAAATAATGAAAAGATAAAATTGATAACATTATTTGTTTATATGCATTTAATGCAATATTTTCATCTTTATTAGATTCCAAAAAATCTTTATAATTACCATCAGCAAGTTCGTTTATAGCAATATAATATTGTTGTTTTTTTATAATTTCTGGCAATTTATTATTATTAATATCATTACAAAAAATATATTTATAAACTAATAAAAAATGTGGATTTTTATCTTGTAAAGTAATTTTAGACATATTTTGTGAAATAATAATTTCATTATAATTATAATAATTTCTTGGCATAAGTTTAGTTGCTAACATTATATCACTGAACTTGCTTTTTGTTAAAAAAATAACACCATATTTACTTTTACTTCCAATTTGTTTTTTTAAAAAAATAGTTCCTTGTGTAAGTTTATATTCATACAAACCATTATTATTTTTATTAGAAATTAAACATTGATAAGAATTAATTGATTGTATTTTTTTTACAATTTTTTTATAATTTTTTATTCTTGTATAATATGAATCTTCTGTATTTTTTGTTATATTCATATTTTTTGATATCTATTATTTTTTTACATTTTAATTTTCTTAGGTTTAATTTTATCTTGATATTTCTTTAATAATTTAAAATATTTATTTGTTTTTTTATTTAAATATTCATCACTATTTGGCATTTTAAACTCGTTTAATGGTGTTGATTTCATTTTACGTTCTTTAATAGAATTAACTTTTTTCGGTTTTGCTTCTTTATAACAACATTTTACATCATATTTATTTTTTTTTAAAACTGGATAATTAGCAGGACAATTATCATTATAATCAGGTCGTCTATTTTTAGGACAACTTGCATTATAATCTATTTTAGCTTGCAAATTATCCTTATAATAATTACAAGCTTTTTTCTTAATTTCATCAATATTTAATTTATAATTTTCCTTGCATTTCGCTAATGGTATATTTTGCTTTTTACATTGGGGTAAATATTGAACATATGGATTTGGTTTTACGCATTTTTTTGTTTTTAGTGAATAAACGCACGTCGGATCTTTACAATCATTCATTATCTAATATTTAATATTAAAAAAATTATTTCATTTTATATAATACTTTATATAAAATATAAATAGCAACAATTGTTGTAATTGAACTTTTATTATCACGTTTATTATTTTTTTTAGACATCATTGTATTGTTATTTTTATTCTTACAAATAAATATCATTTTTTATATCTTGCAAATATCTTTATAAAAAACTTTAAGTATATAATAAAATGAAAATATATTACAAAACCAGCACCATAAAGAACCCCAAGTATTACTTTTTTTATATAAAACGATTGTTATAATCAATAGTAAAGTTATAAATATAAATGATAAGTATATTTTATCAATAATCCATCTTGATGATAAGAAGATATACCATATTAAAATAATAAGAATATTCCAATTTAACCAATTCCAAGATAAATGACCGTTTTTATGTGGTACTGATGAAAAGTTTATTGTATTTATTGGAATTATAAATAAATATAAAATAGCTACAAATAATAAATAAGAAACTAAAATATATGGTATTAAAAATGGTTTTGATTCAATTTTAATTATATTAAAGATTGGTTGTGATAATATAAGTAATAATCCTAATTGAGATAATAATCTATTTGAAAATGTTTTAGACCATATGAAATATTCAATCAGTTGTATAGCAATAATCGATTGATAAAATATGAAAGCAGGCATTTTTATATCACCATTATAAAATGCAAATGAAGAAGCAAATAAACCAAATATATATGTATTTAAGGAAATATTTGCATTCCAGCACATTTACTATAAAAAATCTATAATAATAAAAGTTTAAAAAAATGATTTATAATTTTAATATTTATTTATATGACTGCAAATAATCACAAGTGCATTATCGAGTTTTATAATAATAACAATGCAAAATATTCAATTAAAACAAATATTCAAATATTTAGATTACCAAAAGATGAAAATAACATCAAAATCTCTTTTTCGGGTAAGGAAGATGTTATTAATTTTGAGTTTGATACACAAGAAGAAGATATATTTATAAATATAGAAATAGATAATAAGAAGATTGAAATTACTAATAAAAATGATTTTAGATTAAATACAACTGTAAATAAATATAAAAACAGATTAGCATATAAAATTAAATGGGACTTAAAGACAAATAAGAAAAAAATAAAAGTAAAGGCAATTATTATTAACAATCAAACCAATAATTATTTATACGAATTATTAAAAAAATACGCAATAGTTCTTTAATAATAATAATAATAATTATTGATTATGATTAGTATTTAATAAAGCAATAATAGTACCTATAAACACTAAACAAATGCCAAAAATTGCTTTAATGTTTAATTTTTTATTAAACCAGAAATAAACTAAAAATAAAGAAAATATGGGTGCTAAATGAATAAGAGTTATTGCTATTGGCAAATTGCTTTCAGAAGATTTATTTATGGTATAAAACATAAGATAATCGCCTAAAATTGTTCCTATAATAACAGCAATTATTGCATATTTAAAATAATAATAATTATTTATTTTTTCTTTTTGTATATATTTATAAATATCATTTCTATGTATAATTGATAAGACAACACCAACTATTGTATATACAAATGCAATAATAATAAAATAAATATTTAATGGTAATCCTTCTAATGCTATTTTGCCAAATATACTATCTGTACTATAAGCTAATGCAGAACAAATACCTGATATAATAAAAATCATTTTATAAATAATTTACAAATTAAAAATATCATCATAATATTTATCAATATTAATCAAATATTTTTCGTTTTTATCATTAATACCATTTATAAACATATCTATTAAATAATAATAATAATCGACAGGATTTTTATTTAATGATATCATAACAACTAAATAAATTATAAATAATATTAAGCCAAAATAAAAGTCATTAAATGAAAATCTTAATGAATATTTGGATGCAATTAAAAGAATAAATGTTAATTTCAATAAATTATTAAGAATTATAAACTTTGTTAAATAATATGGTGTAGCATTATTTAAATAAATATAGACATATGTCATTGATGTTATTATATAAATGACAATCAGAAACCAAATAGGATTAGCGGTTAATATCCCAATATAAAATAAAAAAGCCCATAATAAGACCCAATATGAAAATAATTCGTACATTTTTATTATTGTAAATATAATTTATTGTAAATATTATCGTATATACGACTTACAATACTTAAATGAGTTTTATCTTCTGGTTTGTTATAAATATAAGCTTTAAATATTGAAATATAATGAGCGACAAAGTTTTCATTCAACGAAACCATTAATAATAAATATGAAATATATAAGGTTATAGCAAATATAACATCATCCCAAGAAAATACAAATGAATAATTTTTAATAATAATTAAAATAAATAAAAACTTAAAAATAACATTAATAATTAAATATTTGATTAAGTTTTCTTTTGGGGCATTTTTTAAATAAATATAAATAAAACTTCCAAATGTTACTGTATATCCAATTATCAATAAAATAATTGGATTATATGTTGTTAAACCACAACAAAATAAAAAAAACCAAATAAAAATCCAATTAGAAAAAGTTTTATACATTTATATCCTTGAAGATTTAAAATAACTTGTTATAAACGATTATTATAATCCAACCTTTTCTTTAATTTTTTTGTTTTCTTCCTTCAATTCTTTAATTGCTTCTATTAAATATGGTATAATCCTTTCATATTGAATTGAAAGATAATTATTGCCAGATTTTGAAATAATTTTACCATTTTTATCCTTTTCACGATCAAATGGAGCTAATGATACTACTTCGGGTATAACTGATTGAACTTCTTGAGCTATTAATCCAATCAAATCATTATTATCTTCATCATTATCATTATCATTA
>Ga0172367_10009137_pt1 | contig 10926 bp, 7 predicted proteins | sample Lak10m_FD_114542 | JGI IMG/M metagenome (GOLD analysis project Ga0172367, IMG submission 114542) | Freshwater microbial communities from Kabuno Bay, South-Kivu, Congo - kab_022012_10m | ecosystem: Environmental > Aquatic > Freshwater > Lake | place: Democratic Republic of the Congo: South-Kivu...
ACTGTTACACAAACGCCAACTATCACACCTACCGAAACTATCACTCAAACACCAACAATAACTCCGACAGAAACTATCACTCAAACACCAACAATAACTCCGACAGAAACTGTCACTCAAACACCAACAATCACTCCAACTGAAACTATCACTCAAACACCAACAATCACTCCAACTGAAACCGTAACTCAAACGCCAACAATAACTCCTACAGAAACCATTACACCAACACCAACAATTACACCGACCGAAACACCTACTGAAACACCAACTTTAACACCTACCGAAACTATCACTCAAACACCAACAATCACTCCAACAGAAACTGTTACGCAAACACCAACTATTACTCCAACTATTACACCTACCGAAACTATCACTCAAACACCTACAATAACACCAACGATAACACCAACTGAAACTGTTACTCAAACCCCAACTATAACACCTACTATAACACCTACTGAGACCGTAACTCAAACACCTACAATAACACCTACTGAGACCGTAACACCAACTGTTACACCGACAGAAACCGTTACTCAAACGCCAACAATAACTCCAACTGAAACTGTTACTCAAACTCCAACGATAACACCAACAATAACTCCGACAGAAACTGTCACTCAAACACCAACGATAACACCTACAATAACTCCGACAGAAACTGTCACTCAAACACCAACGATAACACCTACAATAACTCCGACAGAAACTGTCACTCAAACACCAACGATAACACCTACTGAGACTGTAACTCAAACACCAACAATTACACCAACTGAAACTGTTACTCAAACGCCAACTATTACTCCGACTGAAACTGTTACTCAAACACCAACAATTACACCAACAATTACACCAACTGAAACTGTTACTCAAACGCCAACGATAACACCAACAGAAACTATTACTCAAACCCCAACTATTACACCAACTGAGACTGTAACACCTACAATTACTCCGACTGAAACTGTTACCCAAACACCTACAATTACCCCTACAATCACTCCAACTGAAACAGTTACTCAAACACCAACTATTACACCAACAGAAACCGTTACACAAACTCCAACTCTAACACCGACTATCACTCCGACCGAAACTGTTACTCAAACCCCAACTATAACACCAACTGAAACTGTTACACCTACCATAACACCAACAATAACACCAACGGAAACTATTACCCAAACTCCAACTATCACTCCAACAGAAACCATTACTCCAACTGTTACTCAAACTCCAACTATTACACCAACAGAAACCATTACTCCAACTGTTACACAAACTCCAACTATCACTCCGACCGAAACCATTACTCCAACTGTTACTCAAACTCCAACTATCACTTCGACTGAAACCATTACTCCAACTGTTACTCAAACTCCAACTATTACACCAACAGAAACCGTCACACCAACTAATACAGAAACGCCAACTCAAACACCTACGAACACAATAACACCAACTATTACACCCACACCAACCAACACAGTAACACCAACTAACACCCCAACTGAATCAGTAACTCCAACACCAACAATTACCCCTACTGAGACCGTAACTCAAACACCAACAATTACACCAACTGAGACTGTAACTCAAACCCCAACAATAACCCCAACTGAATCAGTAACTCCAACACCAACAATTACCCCTACTGAGACCGTAACTCAAACACCAACAATAACCCCAACTGAAACTGTTACACAAACACCAACAATAACCCCAACAAACAGTATTACACCATCCGTAACACCAACTGAAACTATACTAACATCTGTAACACCAACACAAACCCCATCTTACACTCCATCAGTAACACCAACATACACACCATCAGTTACACAAACACCAACAGTATTAACGGGTAACTTCTTACTATTACAAACAGGTGATTATATCTTATTACAAGATGGTGGATTTATAGAATTACAATAAAAAAAAAATATCGTCTAAAAAGACGATATTTCAAAAAATCATTTATTTAGATGATATTACCAAATTTTAAGTTGTTTCATATGTCCTAAAACACAACAATAAGCATCTGTTTGGTCAAAATTTTCTTTTTTTAACGTATTATTTTTTGTATATAACCATTGTATCTGTGGTTCTCTTTTAGCAATTTTCTCCCAAATAATCATCTTTTTATCAATATCTTTTGGTAGCCCACCAAATAACACAAATTTACCTTTATCGTTTTCTTGTATAAATTCAGGAAATGCGTTTTTTCTTGATTCATATGTTGAAATGAAATCGGGAACAATGTTCAGAACATCAAATATAATCTTACAAACAAAACTATTAAACCTTAATAAGGTTTGAACTGTTCGTATATTATTAGAATTTAATAATGGTTCCTCAATAACTACCTTAGTAATACCTAAACCTTTATATGATTCTAATTTCGATTTAAAAATTTCACTTTTTAATAATAATTCTTTAATTTTACATTCCTCTTTAGGTTTAGGAACTGGTGAAATGTGTGTTAATTCAAGTAAATCACCCGTTTTAATATCAAATAAAGCCCAACCAATCGTTTTAGTCGATATGTCCAAACCTAATACTTTTGGACTTTCTTTTAATGTTTTATTTTTCATATTAAAAATCAAATTTAATTAAAAACTGTTGAATCCCTTGACGTAAAACAGGTGATTGCAATTTTGATATAATCATAAGATTTTTATTAGAATCGTAAAGCCCAAGTTCGGTAATATATGGTTTAGTTGTTGTATTCCATGTTGGATTTGATGTTGCTCGAAACTCAGTATTAGATAAATTTATCTTATAAACCATTTCATATATAGTCGCTTGAATATCAGTTTCTAACGCCCCATAAAAATAATATTCGTCCCCAAAATTAAGTTGTGTCGAATCATCCCCTTCAGGTGATAAAGTAACATAATCGTTTAAATCATAAATTGGTGAAGCATCATACAAATCTTTAGTAATTACAAACGTAGTACCTGTTAAAGCATCTTGAGTTATATAACCATTAACCGTATTAGCACTCAAAGCGTCAGTCATATCAATTATTTTCCAACTATCCGATTGTGGTCGATTTCCTGTTGTAACTTTTTGACAGATAATTTCAATCTTTTCAGCAAAAAACCCTTGTTTAAATGTATCATCATAATAATCTAAACAATGTAAATCACCACCAAATCTCACACCAACGTTTTCAGAATTAGAAGAATTACAGTCATTTGGTCCTGTTATTTTAGAATAATAATTACAATGTAATGAGTTAGTAAAAGCACTTGTATTTGTAAATCTATAAGTCACAAATAAAGTCTCGTTAGACCCCGTTAAAATACCCATAGAACTACCAAGACTGTTACAAGTATTCGGTGTTGATAAAAACAATTTAGTTGCAGGTAATGTCCAATTTCTATTTGATTTATAAGACATTGCAGCCAATAACTCTTCATCATCAATAACAATTATTCTATCATCAGGAAATACTTTACCAACTCTATTAGGATATCCATTCGGATTTGGGTTTGTATCCCATAAATGATAATACCTAATACCAGGTGAATTCATATCATCGTTTTTAGTTGATTGAATATATTTAACCTGAAATAGATTTTGTTCATCAAACCCCGGAGGGTCAACCCAAAATGTTTCCCCTAAACAACACTCAGGATTTTTATGCCACATCAACCAAGGTAAATGCAACTTGAAATTTCTCGCTTGACCTGTTGTATCATATGGTGCCGATTCATCATACGGTTGTAATGCAAATTTTTCACCATAAAATAAATCAATTGTTTGATTTGTATAATGAATAATTCCGATAGCCTTTTGTTCTTCAGGTTGAACCTTAACAATCTCACCAAATGAATTATAATAATACGTATCAGTTGTCTCAGCACTAAATGTATTATCAAGATAAAATGTTTGTCCACTGTTTGACATATACCCCAAATATTCTTTGGTCCCTAAATAATTAACCGAACCAAATTGGGGATAATCTTTATACAACGCAGAATCTAAACCTGCCAAGTTTTCTGACCAAGGAATATTCATATTCCAAATTTTTACATCAAACTCATCTTGTGAACAAACAGATTCAAAATTAATAATATCGTCACTATAATGATTTAAAGGTGTAATACTATCATATAAATCAGTCATAGACTTAGGATATACTATCAATCTAGCATAACAACTTGCAAAAGTAATGTTTGAAAAATCAGGAGTTGGTCTATCTAAAGTCAATTTACCATTACAAAAATCAATTACTCGATATGTTAAAATTGGATAACAAGACGACATTGACATCATACATTCAGTTTTCAAAGCCGTTGGGGTTGGTGCCGGACAACAACTAGATGTCATTGATGGTGTTGGTGTTGGTGTCTCACAAGGTGCGTCTTTTGTCGGAGTAATTGTTGGTGTTGGTGTTGGTGTAGCATACTGTGTTGATGTCGGTGTTGGTGTTGGTAAATTTTCACAACTACAATTAGTTGCACCTAATTTATCAAAATAAATTGTGACAAAATCACCCGGTGATGGTAATGTATATTGAACGGGATTACAAGTTATTGTCCCAACATTAATAACCGTCCCACCTGTTAAATTTGACATATTAATAACAAAATTAGAATATTTTGCTATGTCATTAGTTGTAACCGCACTCCAAGATGTTGGTAATGAATCAGTATTACCACTGAAAAAACCTCTCATTGCGGCAGTATTATATATTGGACTTATAACAGAATCCATATATGGTATTCCATAAGTATTCCCATTATTACCATCAACATAATACGGATATTTAACGTTTTGCTTATTTGATTCAGGAACACCACTAGAATTCTGAGCATTAAAACCTGACTCTAATATCATAGTGTTACTAATAGGGTATGTTGGTGGTAAATAGTTGTATAACATTTCACTATCACCAACTTGGAAATAAGTAATATTAAATTTACCTTGCGACAACATTTGTCTCGCAGTATCCGTTAATTTACTATTTATTAATCCTGATGTATTTTTTAATATAAATCCCATTTTTTATTTTTTTTTAAATTATTCGTATAATGATTTACTATAACCTAATGAACAACAATCACAATTACTTACCTCAAAAGGTAATGCTAGAAACTGAATCAAATCCAAACTATAGTCACAACAGTTTAAATAAGAATTAAACGCTTGTTGAGCATAACCTAATGGACCTATTGAGTTTTCATCGGTTTCACTTAATGATTGGTTTGATGATGGTGAACTTTGACACGACCCTAAAAGGTATGAAGTCATTTTTATAACATAAATATCGGTGTTTGTATATGTTAAATTACCGTAAACATACTCATAATTAGTACGATACACACTATAACCCTGACATCCGGAAGTAGGGTTAGAGTATGTGTTAGTTGTTGTGTTATCAGTATATGTTAATGTTGTTCCATTTTTAATAACAACAGGCGTTATAGTCCCTGTTGCTGAGTTAAGTGAAGGACTTCTAACATATCTAGCAGATGAAATAAGATTAAAAGTGACTGTAACACCATTAGGTAATGGTGGGTTAACAGTTATAGCATATTCATTTAATACCTCCCTTGGTTGTGAATCCGAAATTTCAGTTGAAGAAATCAATTCCAAATTAAACTCATATTCAACTGATTCTATTTGAGGGTCCATTTGAACTAATTGACTTTTTACGGTTCCGTTTGAATCTCGAATCATAACTGTTAATTGGATTCCTCCACAAATATTAGTTTTAAAAGGTGAATTACCGTATGTTACACCATTATTAAATGAATACTGATATGGTGGAAAACCACCACTACCTAATAGTGTTATTGACCCATTACAAGTACAAGTTGGGTTATTTTTAGTAACATCCATCATTAATTCATCTGCCAATGGACACACACCTTGATTAGCACTAACTTCATACGGACCACCAATAACTGTCCAATTACCATTAATTGGTGGTGAGGCAGGATTAGTATTTATAACTTGAATACTACCCAAACTATCACCCGATAAAACCCAATAATTTGGACTTGTCGTGTTATTCCAAATCAATCTAAGTGTCGAATCATCACTTAACCAACTTTGTTTACCGTTATAAAACCCATTACAATTAAAATGTAATGGTATTCGTCGGTCTGTCGTGGCATAATCTTCTAAATCGAAAAAGTACATATATTTTTTTTTTAACTTCTATTATAAAAATAATCCCAACCAGCATTTGCTCGGACATTTGTTATAACCAAACATAAATCATTACAAGGTGGTAATGTTGTTGAGGTTGTTGTTGATGTCGTGGTTGTTGTAGTCACACTTAAAACACAATTACTAACTATAGTAAAATCACCGTTAGAATCAGTCACCGTTGCGGTATAAGTTCCCACACTTAAATTATAAATTGATTGTGACACACCATACCCACCATTCCATTGGATTGTGTAAGGTGGTGTTCCACCTGTAATGTATAAACTCGCAACACCATCAGATGCCGTTGGTGATGATGGTTTAGTTGTATTACAAGCAACATACATTGGGAATATTGTTATACTCCCACAATTATTTCTTTCAGTGGGTCCTGCCATACTTATATTTTATAATAAATAATCAACACTTTGGTTTTTTACTAAACTTTTCATAACTTCAACATATTTTTTAGTAGCACTGTTAGAATCAATATAATCAAAGTAATTAATATCATATTGTAACAATGTAAGTGGATTAACATTTATGAATTCACCTTTATAAAATTTCTCACCTTTTAGATTATCTGTAACACCCGCCATATGTAAAATGGGGTGTTCATAATATTTATCAATAGTGTCAGTAGCCCAAGAAAAAGATAGTACCTCAGTTATTCGTGTTTCACCACCAATCAACCAAATATTCCATAACACAGCCCACATATCTGAAGTCCACATTTGTATTTCATGCGGTATTGGATGTTCATTATGAAATATTAATAAGGTTAAATATAACGTTTGACTATCACGGTAAACTTTTTCCCAAAATAAATAATCAATATTTTTTAACAAATATTGAGCACCACCCGAATTATCTTCGTTTACCATAACAATTTCAGGGTCAATACCAATAACCGAACACATTTTATCAATTAATTCAGTTTCACCCAATGTATTATGAACGTCTAAATATCGTTTAGAACAATTCATAATATATTCATAACCAATATATGATTTAGTGTTAGATAAATAACAATATTTATCATTCATCAATTTTTCAAAATCAGGTAATTCTCTAAAAACAATATCAGAGTCATGATAAAAATAACACTTAGATAATTCAGGATTTTCTTTTAACCATCTTGAGATAATCAATGGTCTCAATGTTGGGATGTATATTTTATTTTCTCTATCATCAATATAATGATGAACATTAACTCCTAAGTTTAATAATTTCAAAGACTCCTCACTAGGTTCTTTATCATTATCAAAAATAAATAATACGTGGATTTGATTAGGTTTAACCCCCTTTTCAATAAAATTATGTACATAGACTTTGGTCTGCCAATGAAAATACGGTATATCAGGTTGTGCTGAAACAAAAACTAAATCAGATATCATTTTATTTTTATTAAAAAAATAATTAAAATATCAAAATTTTAAATGGTAAAATCTTCAAATGTATCACCATCAACACAAGCTATTAGCAATTTTAACAATTTCACATTATTATACACACTATAAACAAACTGTTGATATTGTTGTGGTGATATATTAACAAACCTGTTTTCTGCATCATCCCAAAAAAAGTCTAAATTTGTTTGAGTCGCCATAAAAATATCAAAGTAATCATCACATTCAGGACAAGTTCTAGATGGTATCTCAGGCGTACTAACAGTCCCTAAACCCAAATACTCCCAATTTTGTCCGTTTAAATCACTCCTCCAAACTTTAGTTGTTGTTGTAGGCGTTTGAGCAACACTACTTACGTTATAGGGTCCTGCACTACCACGAACTGTTGATGTTGATTTTATCATCACTTCTAACCATTGATATTTAGTATCTCGATAAAAATTAGCAACCCAAGATGTCGGCACCTTTCTCTGAATCGGTACACCACTATATGTACCACCATACACCAACAATTTAACAAAATGTCTTCCTTGACCTTCATAACCTGTCTTATAATACACATTTTGAATGTCTAAATCATCATTTTGTAAACCAGGTTCTAACCAATTATCACCTGGATTACCACAAATTGTTGCAGGTGGACCCTCAACCGGAGTGGTTGGTCTAACATTTGAACCCGAACCTAAAGTAAAATAACCATTAGTACCGACAAATAAATTACTTGACGAAACACCATTTATTGAAAATGGAATTGGTAAAGATATTGGGTTATTAGACCACCCATCATCAAAACTATTAAAACCCCCGTTATATAGTGTATACGTAGCCGTTGATGATGGCCAAGTTAATGTTTGGTTTTGAATAAATTCATAAGTTATTGTGGGTGGATTTGATACGTTATACCATTGATTAACACTATTATACAAAGCATCTTTACTTGCCCTGTAAGTTGTTGCCAAATCTTCCATATCACCAACACCATTCAAAAAATAATTTTGAGCGTTAGGTCCAATAACTGCGGGAATATAACCTGAATACCCGCAATAATCATCTATATCAAAAAAATACATAATTTAAAATTTTAAATACTTTATATTAAACAATAAGTTGTACCTGAATTAGGCACAAAATTACCATTTTCATCAACCCACAATTCATCAAAAGTATCACCATCAATTACTGACCACATATTTTTAAGTGAACACATCATTTCTTTCATCGCAGTATCATAATTTGTCACTCTGTTTTCTAAATCAGAATTTTCAAATGTTGTTCCAAAATCATAATTAACAGTAATTGCACTTTTAGGTACTGATGGGTCTAACGGGTTAATTACTTCAAGAACAGTATTAACCGATGTTCCCGTTGATTGGTCATAATTAACATACGCAAATTCATAATACTCTTCATAAGTTGGAAACGTTGATTGTTTAACCGGACTATAATCATAATTAAACGTATATAAAAATATAGTTTTATTTAACTCCAATAAATTTTTTTCATATTCAACTTTTTTCTCAATAAAATCAACCCATAAATCAAGATAACTTGGTGAACAACCAATATCAATATTTTCGGTAAATCCTGTTTGAGCTGCACCAATAAACCAAGTAGAGACACTTTTTAAAAATGCGTTTCTAGTTGACCTAATTACAGAAAAGTAATCTTCCCAATCATATGGTATTGGACTACCTGCACATCCAAGAATCAAATTTGATACCCCATCTTCATACCAATTTTCTTCTGAATAACCATTATAATAATCACCTAAATCAAAAAAATACATATCTTAAAAAAAATTAACAAACATCATTATCGTCTTGTTTATTTGGTCCACAGAAAGGGTCAAGACTACCACAATCATTTAAATTTTGTGAATACCCACATGGTAAATTTTCACCATTATTACTAATAATTTCAGCACCTGTTTGATGTGGTGTATTAGTTAACACCCATCTTCTCATAGAGTGTAATAAGATATAATTAGCGGACCAAGTGAACGGTCTCATAGATAACAACATTTCTTTTTTATTTTTAATATTAGCATCTCTTTGTTGTTTTAACGGTGTTAAAATATTAACGTCAATATCATAATAAAATGTTGTCGACCAACTACTCGACACAGGGTCCCAAGCATATCCAACAGATGAGGTTACAGTTCCTACATTAATAACATCACCGGGTTGACCTGTCAATGGTAAATCACCAACATCTGAAACCGCTCTAATATATCTAATATCGTCAGTATATGCCGACAACGTTGACCCAATAGTTGTCGTATACCAACCTTCCATTTGAGACGCTTTAACATTTTTATAACCCCTAATTTTAACAGGTCTTCCTTTTCTAAAAAAATTAGTTGGAAATGAATGTCCTTGTATATAACTAGTATCAGGCAACCCATACCCAACATCACCATCACAAAAACCTAATTCAGAGTTTTTAGTATAATCAACAACCTGTTCTGTAAAAGTATCCATCTGAAGATATACATTATAATCCAAACCATTATCTAACGCAAGATTAACCGATGACGACACCAACTGGACACTAGTGTAATCACATAAACAAGTTGGTGACCCAAATGACGTTAATTCTTGGTGTGTTGGAACATTATATTCATCATCCATAAAATCAATAAACGACACAAACTCATATGGGTTACAATTCTTACTACACGCACATGATATATCATAATGAATTTTTAAATTAACAATGATATCAACATCAATTAACGAAACAGGTGACTCACAATCTGAACTAATAGTTATTTTATTCGTATTAGTATTAATGTTAACACTACCAATACCATCATAAGTTAATAATAAATTTCTAACCGCAGTTGCAAATAAACTTTCACTAGGTGCCTCTGTTAGAGTATTTCCTGTGAAAAAATAAGAACTTTTAGTTTCACCACTAACCGTAGTTATTGCCTGAAATACAGCCTCATTTAACACACAATCTTCCTCACCCGTAGTTAAATCAGCATAACCCTCATTTAACATTAATAACGGTGTTTTTTCTAACAACTCTCCGTTGTTTTGAAATTCATCTTGACAAAGATTAAATATTTCATATGAAACTGAACACGAAATACCCTCTAAAATAATCGTAACTTCTTTAATACAACCATTATCATCCGTAACTTTAACAGTATATGTTCCAGCTGACAAACCTGTTACTAACATACCTGTTTGACCATTAACATTATCACTCCACTCTATTGTGAAAGGTGGTTGACCGCTTGTTATAAAAATTTCAATCACACCATTATTAGTAAATGTTGGATTGACTTTATTATATGTAAAATCAACTAATGATGATGATTCTCCAATATAAAAAC
>Ga0172367_10009140_pt1 | contig 10923 bp, 6 predicted proteins | sample Lak10m_FD_114542 | JGI IMG/M metagenome (GOLD analysis project Ga0172367, IMG submission 114542) | Freshwater microbial communities from Kabuno Bay, South-Kivu, Congo - kab_022012_10m | ecosystem: Environmental > Aquatic > Freshwater > Lake | place: Democratic Republic of the Congo: South-Kivu...
CGCCTGATCAACAAATACGATCTCAACGCCATCTTCCTGGCCGGCCCCGGCCACGGCGCGCCGGGCGTGCTGGCACCGGTCTATCTGGAAGGCACCTACAGCGAAATCTATCCCAACAAGGGTGAAGACGAAGAAGGCATGCTTAACTTCTTCAAGGAATTTTCCTTCCCCGGCGGTATCGGCAGCCATTGCACGCCCGAAACGCCAGGCTCTATTCACGAAGGCGGCGAACTGGGCTATAGCATTTCCCACGCCTTCGGCGCCGCCTACGACAACCCGGACTTACTGGTTGCGGTGGTCGTTGGCGACGGCGAATCGGAAACCGCGCCCTTAGCAACTTCTTGGCATTCCAACAAATTTTTGAACCCAATCCGCGACGGCGCGGTGTTGCCCATCCTGCATCTCAACGGTTACAAAATTAACAACCCGACCCTGCTATCGCGCATTAGCCACGAGGAACTGGAAAACCTGTTCAAGGGATACGGTTGGCAACCTTATTTTGTCGAAGGCACCGAACCCATGGACATGCACGGCAAGATGGCCGCGGTGATGGAAGAATGCGTGCTGGAAATCCGCCGGATCCAGCAGGAAGCCCGCAGCAGTGGCAAACCGATACGTCCGCGCTGGCCGATGATCGTGTTACGCTCACCCAAAGGCTGGACCGGCCCCAAGGAAGTCGACGGCCGCAAGGTGGAAGCCTTCTGGCGTGCTCATCAGGTACCGCTGGCCGGTGTCAGGGAAAATCCCGCCCACTTGGCGCAACTGGAAGCCTGGCTGCGCAGTTACAAGCCGGAAGAACTGTTCGACGCCGACGGCAAGCTGGTACCGGAACTCAAGGCCCTCGCTCCAAAAGGCCAACGGCGGATGAGCGCCAACCTGCACGCCAACGGCGGCCGTCTTCGCAAAGCGTTGCGGATGCCAAACTTTCGCGATTACAAAATCGACGTTGCTCAACCCGGCACCTTCAGTGCGGAAAATACTCGCCCGCTGGGTAAACTCCTGCGCGATGTGATGCAGGCCAACATGCAGAATTTTCGGGTGTTCGGCCCCGACGAAAACAGTTCCAACAAACTCGACGACGTTTACCAAGCCAGTAAGAAAACCTGGCTGGCCGATTATCTGCCTGAAGACGCCGACGGTGGAGAATTGTCACCGGACGGCAGGGTCATGGAAATGCTTTCCGAGCACACACTGGAAGGCTGGTTGGAAGGCTATTTGTTGACCGGCCGCCACGGTTTCTTCTCGACCTACGAAGCCTTCGTACACGTCATCGACTCCATGTTCAACCAGCACGCCAAATGGCTGGCGATGTCGAAAGCCGTCCCCTGGCGAGCGCCGATTTCCTCGCTGAATCTGTTGATTACCTCGACGGTCTGGCGTCAGGATCATAATGGCTTCACCCATCAAGACCCTGGCTTCCTGGACGTAGTGGTCAACAAAAGCCCGGACGTCACGCGCATCTATCTGCCACCCGATGTCAACACACTGCTGGCAGTAGGCGATCACTGCCTACAAAGCACCAACTACATCAACGTCATTGTTTGCGACAAACAAAAGCATCTGCAATATCTGGACATGGATGCGGCCATCAAACATTGCACCAAAGGCATTGGTATCTGGGAGTGGGCGAGTAACGACAAAGGCGTCGAACCGGATCTGGTCATCGCCAGCGCCGGCGACATACCAACCAAGGAGGCGCTGGCGGCCGTGGTCATTCTGCGGGAAAACTTCCCCGGGTTAAAAGTACGTTTCGTCAACGTCGTCGATCTCTACAAGCTGACACCCTCTTCCGAACACCCGCACGGCCTGTCCGACAAGGATTTCGACAGTCTGTTCACACTCGATAAGCCGGTGATTTTTAACTTCCACGGCTATCCCTGGTTGATCCATCGCTTGGCATACCGCCGCAACAATCATAAGAACTTGCATGTTCGCGGTTATAAGGAAAAAGGCAGCATCAACACCCCATTGGAACTGGCGATTCAAAACGAGATCGACCGTTTCAGCCTGGTCATCGACGCAATTGATCGCGTACCGGCCCTTACCGTTGCCGGCGCGCATGTCAAAGAAAAAATGCGCGAGATGCAAATTGACTGCCGAAACTATGCCTATGAGCACGGTACGGACCTGCCTGAAGTTGATGATTGGCATTGGCCTTATTGAGGCCCAGCCCAACCAATCGATTAACGCAATTTCATCGGGAATTTGAGCCTGAACTTCTCTTAAGAAAGGCTTGAATTCCTTTGCATCTGCTCTTGCTCGACAAGGCGGGAATGACCCGGCATCGCCATGAAAATGTAATTGACTGCCTAGGTGAAACGGAGTATAGAACAGCTCGGCAACAAAGCTTCAAAAAGAGTTTAGCCTTATCGACGGCTGCTTATACTGCTAACTGGGAATAGTTGAAATAAATCCATGGCCACCGTATCCAACACCAGTGCTCTTCAGGCCGGCTATCAACAGCTAAGCTCGGCTATGGCCAAACGAAATGCCGATCAGGCTGAACAACTGGCCAAGACATTGAGAATTCAAGCGGATGCGGCGCAAGCGGTTGCCGATAAAGAAAATGCCAAAGCCCAAACGCTGAACAACCAAGCCGACCGGGCTCAGGTGAATTCCGATGAAGCTCATCTGAGACTGAATCTTTCCAACTCTTTTCTTCAAGTAGGCAATCAACTGGCGAATACCTTGAATAAGGCCACCGTCAAACCAGCTACTTATTCAACGCAAAATTCGAACACCACATCAGCGACTAATAGCCTTGGAAGCAATATTGATACCAAGGCTTAGCAGCCGTCAATCTACATTGTCTGCGCCAAGTTGAAACAAACGGCAAATACTAACTACCGCGGGTTAAACAACCGCCACCCGCATCCATACAATGACATCTTCATAAGCCACGCCAACGGCACCGCAAATCATCATTGCCAAGTGACACTCGTCCACGAATGGCGCTCTTGCCACGATTTCTCTCGCGGCATCGATTTGTTGCTTATTCATAACGGCCTCCACGAAATAGTTAACCCGGTATGCCGCAGCTTGGTAGCCGCTTACATTATGGTTATCGGCAATTGCTGGGTTTGCTTAACAACAATCCGTTAAACCAATACAGGCATGAGATGTCGAGGAATCCCTGCAATGCCGAGGACTGCCGAGTTCGATAGAAATTGCCTCGTTCCATTGCACGAGGACCTTGTCATTTCAAAACCAACCGGGGCACCGCCGCCAACAATCTCTGCGTATAAGGATGTTGAGGACTGCCACAAACCTGCGCCGACATTCCCTGCTCAACGATTTTGCCCTTGTACATCACTACCGTGCGGTCACTTAGGTATTCGACCACGCCGATATTGTGAGTGATGAATAGCAGAGTCAAGTCGCGGCGCTGGCGAATGTCCAGCAACAATTGCAGGATTTCAGCCTGCACCGAAACGTCCAGCGCGCTGGTGATTTCGTCACAGACGATGAATTCCGGGTTCAACGCCAAGGCCCGCGCCAGACCGATGCGCTGGCGCTGACCGCCAGAGAATTCATGCGGGTAGCGCCACAACGCCTCACGCCCCAGTTGCATGTCGTCCAGCAGTTGAGCGGCGAGTTCAATGCGTTCGTCCCTACTAGCGCCGATACCGTGAACCTGCATCGGCTCGGTCAGCGTGGTCTCGACTAATAATCTTGGATTCAACGAGGACTGAGGGTCCTGAAAGGCAATCTGCATCTTGCGTCGTAGCGGCCTGAGCTCGCGTTGCGACAGCCCGGTCACTTGCTGACCGTCGATGGCAATGCTGCCGGCGGTAACCGGCTCCAACTGCAACACGGCGCGGCCCAAGGTGGTCTTGCCGCAACCGGACTCGCCGACCAAAGCGACGATTTCGCCGCGAGGAATGTCCAGGCTCACCTCGTCCACGGCTTTGACGTAATCGACGGTGCGCCGCAGCAGGCCTTTTTTAACCGGAAACCAGACTTTTAGATCGCGGATTTGCAATAACACGTCATCGGAGCTTGCTGTCGGCTCGGTTTTCGAGACCTCCAGCGCCACTGCATCAGCAGGAAGAGAGGATTGAGGGAGAAGTGAATTGGCTGCTACTCCTACCGCCGACGAGGCGGTCGGGCTATGAAGCCCACCTTGATGGTGTTGGGCTTTATTAGTTTCAGCCCAAACTAAATTCTGCCCCGAAGGAAACGTATTTTTGCTTGGCTTGGGCAGATTCTCCGGTAACGAGGCCAACAACCGCCGCGTATATTCATGCTGGGGATGGCCCAGCACATCAGGGCTAAGCCCGGACTCCACCAGCCGCCCGGCTTGCATGACGCCAACACTATGCGCCATTTGCGACACCACGCCGAAATCGTGAGTGATGAACAACATGCTCATCCCGGTGTCGTCTTGCAACTGCCGCATCAAGCGCAGAATTTCGGCCTGCACGGTGACGTCCAACGCCGTGGTTGGCTCGTCTGCGATCAACAGTTGGGGTTGGCAAGCCAAGGCCATCGCGATCATCACCCGCTGGCGCTGGCCGCCCGAGAGTTGATGCGGATAATCGCGAAAACGTTCGCCCGGATTGGGAATCTGCACTTGGATCAACGCCGTGACGGCACGCTGCTCGGCTTCATCCATAGCCATCTGCGGATAATGCAGTTGCAGAGCTTCGATGATTTGTTCGCCAATGCTCAGCACCGGGTTCAGCGAAGTCATCGGTTCCTGAAAGATCATTGCAATCTGCGCGCCGCGCACCGCACGAATCTCGGCATCCGCCAGCGCCAGCAAATCGCGGCCATTGAACAAAATTTCACCACTGGGGTGCGAGGCAATGTCCTCCGGCAGTAGGCGAATCACCGACAAAGCGCTGATCGACTTGCCGCTACCGGATTCGCCAACCAGGCAGAAAGTCTCGCCTTGGGCAATGTCGAAACTGATGTCTTCGACCGCCTTGACCGGTTCGCCGCCAGTGCGCAGATAGGTGCGCAGGTTGCGGACTTGTAACAGCGGCTGATTCATGACTCGCTCCCGCCGCGCCGCGACAACTTGGGATCGATGGCGTCGCGAAAGGCTTCGCCGATCAGGTTGTAAGCGAACACAGTCATGAAAATCGCCCCGCCTGGAAACACAGCCATCCACCAGTTGAAGGTCGAGGATTTAACTGCCTGATCCAGCATCGCCCCCCAGGAAGGCGCATCGACCACACCCAGGCCGAGAAAACTCAGCGTCGCTTCCGATAAAATCGCCCCGGCAACGCCGAAACTGACCGCCACCAGCAGCGGCGCAACGCCATTGGGCAGCATGTGTCGGAACAAGATGGATTGTAAGGGCAAGCCACTGGCAATGGCGGCCTGCACGTAATCCTGCTTGCGCAGTTTCAAAAACTCGCTGCGCACATATCTCGCATAGCCCGACCAGCCGGTGACGCCGATGATCACCATCATCATGTACAAACTGCGGCCGAAGAAGGCAACGAAGGTCAATAATAAAAACAGCGTCGGAATATCTTCGAAGATTTCCACCAACCGCATGCCCAGCATGTCGACGACCCCTGAGAAATAGCCCATCAATCCGCCGACCACGATGCCGATGGCCAATGCGATGCCGGTGGCGATAAAGCCTATGCTCAAGGAAATCCGGCAGGCGTGGATCATGCGGCTAAAGACGTCAGCGCCGTTTTCCTCGGTGCCCATCCAGTGCAGATGGCTGTCGCTGGCAAATGGCGCTTCCAGTCCCTTGCTACCGAGGTCGCGCAGATAATCGCCTGGGGCATAGGGAATCGGCGGCATGATGCGCCAGTCGGCCTGAGTATATTCCGCACTGCGAAAATCGTCGTAAATCACCAAAGCTGGCGGCTGGACGGTGACATGGGCAATTAACGCGGCAACACCGGTACCGGCCAGGAACAGCATAAACTTGCTGCCGCCACTCAATTGCAAACGACTGACCGCGACGGCGATGAAAAAACCTGCCAATATCCACACGTCTTCGATAGCCAAATAATTCAGCACCGGCGCCGAAATCTCACCGTTTCTGCTGATCAGCAACGGCATGGAGTTGGCTATGAACGGCGCGAAAACCGCGCAGAACACCAACAGACCAACCCAAGCCAGGCCGAGTTTGACGCCGACGCCATCCAAAGTGCGGCGCCAGATGCGGGCGGCGAAGGATTGGCGGCTACTCACGGCAGCATCAGTCATAACTCACCCGCGGATCGGCCAATGTGTAACAAAAGTCGGCGATCAGATAACCAATCAAGGTCAGAAAACCGCTGACCCAGGTAATCGACAACACCAGTTCCCTATCCCTGCCTTTCACCGCTTCGACCGCCAGTTGGCCCATGCCGTTGATGCTGAAAATGTTTTCGACGATCAGCGAGCCGGCCAGTAAACTGGGCAGTAAGCCGGCCGAAACGGTGATCAGCGGCAACAGGCTGTTGCGAAACACGTGCTTCCACAATACTTCATCCTCGGCCAGACCTTTGGCGCGGGCGGTGCGGGCATAATCGGCGTGCAGATTTTCCAGAATCGAAGTCCGGGTCAGTTTGGCCAAGGCCGCGAAACTGCCGTAAGACAGACAAATCACCGGCAAAATCAGATGCCAGATCCTGTCCAGCAAGAAACCGCGGACGAAACCGTTGTCATCCCAATGTGGCAGAAACGGCATATCCAGCGCCTCGCGGCTGCTGATGCCGGCGGTCGGAAACCATTGAAAATGCTGAACGTTGGCGAAAAATCCCAACAACAGCACGCCGGCCAGCATGGTCGGAATCGACCATAAGGCCAGCATCGACAAACTGGCGCCGACATCGAAGGAACTACCGCGCTGGGTAGCGGATTTCATGCCGATCATGATCGCCAGCAGGTAGGTGAGCGGAATCGTCACCAGATTCAACAACAAGGTAATCGGAATACGTTCGGCAAGAATATCGCCCACCGGCCTGCCGTATTGAAAACTGGTCCCGAGGTCCATGCCCTTGCTGAACGAGAATGCACCGCGCTGGCCCTGCTCGTCGGTAACAAAGCCAATCGGCGAAACGTTATTCAACCAGCGCAGATACTGCATCGGCGGCGGCTGATCGAGACCGTAGCGCTTGTTGTAATAATCCAGCAAGGCCTGCTTTTCCTGCGGTTTCATGTCCATGCCGCCGACCAGAGTCTGGGCGCTGATGCCGCCCGGCGAAGCCGCCATCACCGAGAATACGACGATGGTAATGCCGAGCAAGGTGGGGATCATCAGCAGCAAGCGCCGCAGCAGATAGGTCAACATCGGCGCTCCTGGTTACTGACCGTATTTTTGCTGCGCCAGCGGCACGTAGCTTTCCAGCGGCAACGCACCGTAATTCAAGCCCAGCTTGGTCATTTGCAGATTGTGAATGCGCTGATCGATGAACAGCAGGCTTTGGCGGCGCATCAAAAAGGTATAGGGTTGATCCTGATACAGAATCCGCTCCGCCTGTTGCCACAGCGGCATACGCTTGGCTTCGTCGACGGTACGGCGGGCTTCGTCGATCAGTTTATCCAGCGCCGGATTGCGGTAGCCGACGAAATTGTCGCCCTTGCTGATGGCTTGCGAACTGTGGAAGGCTTGATAGAGGTCGGTTTCGATGCTGCTGGTCCAGCCCAGGGTGATGGCATCGAAGTCTTTCTTGTCGAGGTTCTCCAGCATTACCGGCCATTCCTGCGGGAACGGCACCAATTTGACGCCGGCCTTGGCGTAAAGGTCTTTCAATAACAACACCATGCGACTGGTGTCTTCGTTGGCCTGAAAATAGGTCAATTTGAATTCGAAGGGCTGGCCGGACTTGTCTTCCAACACGCCATCGCCGTTACGGTCTTCGTAACCGGCAGCTTTCAGTAAGGCTTTGGCTTTATCGAGATCGTAGCGATACGGTAGCAACGAGCTGTCGTGCTGTTTGCCGGCATGGCCAAACGGACTGATCGCAGGTTCGGCGTAACCGAGAAACACGTCCTTGATGATGCGGTCGACGTCGGTCAGATAAGTCATCGCCTGACGTACCCGCGGATCGGCAAAGCGGGTCGGTTTGCCAGCGCGCTGTTGATTCCAGCCGATGTAGCTGTAACCGACCACAGGCGGCATGTATTCGAAATTGTGGCTCTTGGCCTGAATTTGCGCATCCTGCTTGAGCTGGCGATATTCGACCGGCCGTGCCGAATAGGCATCGATGTCGCCGTTGCGGTAGGTGGTCAGACGGGCACTGTCGTTCTGGATGACTTTCCACAGGATACGGTTATACGGCGGCTGCACGTCGCCCCAGTAATGATCGTTGCGGACCAGCTCGACATTACCCTGATCCGGTGTCCAGTTTTTGGGGTCGGCCAGTTTGTAAGGCCCGCTACCCAGCAACAAGCCTTTGGATTCGTTGAATTTTTGCGGCTCTTGCAAATAAGGCGCATAGAAATGTTCGGCCATGATCGCCATACCGCCGGCCAGCGACAGCGCCTCGAAATAAGGCTCTTTGAAACTGAAGGTCACCTGGTATTTACTATCGGCCGTGACCTGTTTGATCTTCTCCAGGTAGGCGCGATCTCGCGGCGCCTGGATCGCATCCGTCATGATGAAGTTGAAGGTGAATACCACGTCGTTGGCGGTCAGCGGTTTGCCGTCCGAGAAACTCACGTCATCGCGCAATTGAAACGTAATGGTCAGGCCGTCGTCGCTGACTTGCCAGCTCTTGGCAATCAAACCTTCCCAGCCCAGGGTATCGGGATTTCGGGTAATCAAACTTTCCAGCACATAGCTCTGCACATTGGCGGCATTAGCGTCGGCGGAAACCAGCGGGGTAATGGTCTTTAAGTTGGAACCCAAGGCCTCGACGCTCCAGTCACCCTGGGCATAATCCGGCAATTTGCTGGCCGCATGAGCGCGCTGGAAAGCCGGCGCGACTTCACCGCGTTGTTCGCCGCTTGTTGCCGCAGTCAAAACCCCGGAACCGATCAGACTGCGCAATTCGCGCACGGCCTTGGCTTGTTCCGACATCGTGCTCTGCATTTCGGTCAATTTCAGCCACTGGCGATCGATTTGGTACATTGCCAGCACCAGCAAGAGGATGCTCAAGCTCAATAACGAATAAAGAACCCAATCCCTACTGTTCGATTGTTTTTGCATGATTTGTCGCTAGATGTTTGGTGGTTAAAACCACTCAGGTTGTCGATTCGAATCCGTCGGCTCGGCTATGCCAGCGTAAACATAAGGTGACTCTCGGTTTTACTTTACCCTTAGAACCGCCAATTTTAAAGTGTTTACCCAGCCTGCCGGCAACGGCCTGGCATTCTAATCGGCAAAATGCTAAAAATCGACCTAATGCAAAACATAAAAAAGGGAGCCATCAGCTCCCTTTTTCGTTATCGCAGCAGCGTTTATTGCTTAGGTGCACGGATATTGATGTCCGCTTCCGTCTGCAATTGATTGAGCAACGCTTCGAATTGCCCCCTACCAAACGCGGCGGCGATGTTTTTCTCAATCGCAGCTTGCTTAGCTTTATCGGCTTCGGTCATTTCGCCTTCGCTAACCTTGACGATATTGGCCACGACTTTGCCGCCGGTTGGCTCGTCGATCACCACCACGCTGGGGCGACCGGCCTGCGGCTTAGGCGCTTTAAATACCGCTTGAAGAATAACCGGCGATACGTCAGTGGTTGTACGAGTCAGTGCACTGCCTTTTTTAACCGCCAACTTATCTGCCTCAGCCGCTTTCTCCAAGCTACTGCCTGACAATACTGCTTGCTTAATCTTGGTAGCCTGTTCGTTTGCCAGTTGCTCGGCCTTGGTTTTTTTCAGTGCTGCAACGACTTGGTCATGAACAGTCTTCAAGTCCTTGACCGAAGCCGGAACATACGACTCCATACGCAGCACTACCAGTTTGTCGCTACCGACTTCAATTGGCTCGCTGTTGCTGCCTTTCAAGACATCTTCGGAAAATGCCGCCGCACGCACTTTTTCATTGCCGGCAATGCCTTCACCAGCCTCGCGTCCGAACAATCCGGTTTTGCTGACGGTCACGCCCAACAATTTAGCCGCGGCATCCAGACTATCGGGATTTTCATAGCTGACTTCACCGAGCTTTTCGCCCATCTGGTTGAAGGTACCTTCAGCCTGGGCTTTTTGATATGCCTTGGTCAACTCGGGTTTTACCGACTCATAGGTTTTTACTTCGCCGGGTACCAATTCGGTCACTTTGATCAAATGGTAACCGAACGAAGATTTCACTGGTGCCGAAACTTCGCCCAATTTCAATTGGCTGACAGCCGCTTCGAAGTCCTTTTCCATCACGCCGGCTTCGAACAGCCCGAGGTCGCCGCCATTTTTCGCGGTCAGCTTGTCATCGGACACTTCGGCGGCCAGCGCGGCAAAATCTTTGGACTGCAAATCCTGCTTGGCTTTTGTGGCTTTTTGCAGCGCCTGTTGCTCGGCATCGGTTTGTTTTTTGTCGAAGGCAAACAGTATGTGACTAATTTTGCGGCGTTCCTTAGTCGTATACTGAGCTTTTTGCTCTTCATAGAAGGCTTTAAGTTGTTCTTCGCTGACTTTAACTTCGCCGGCCAGCTTATCCAACGACAGCTCAACGTATTGAATTGAAGTCTGCTCTTCGGTTTTAAAGGCATCCAGATGCTGCTGGTAGTAGCTGTTGACGTCATCCTCACTGACCTGTTGCTGCGCAACATTGGTCAACGGAATACTCACGTATTCAACATCGCGTTTTTGATTCTGGATTTTAAAGAACCCCTCAACTTCGGCTTTGGTTACAAAACCGCTATCGACGATGGCGCGCTGGAACTGCTCCATCATCAGGGCTTTCTTAATCTTGGCGACAAAACCATCGGAAGACATACCTTGTGATGACAACATGGCCTGATACTGGCCCTTGTCGAACTTGCCGTCTTTCTGGAAATATTCCAGTGACTGGATGAAGGTACGTGCAGTATC
>Ga0172367_10009141_pt1 | contig 10923 bp, 22 predicted proteins | sample Lak10m_FD_114542 | JGI IMG/M metagenome (GOLD analysis project Ga0172367, IMG submission 114542) | Freshwater microbial communities from Kabuno Bay, South-Kivu, Congo - kab_022012_10m | ecosystem: Environmental > Aquatic > Freshwater > Lake | place: Democratic Republic of the Congo: South-Kivu...
AGTTGTCATTCTTAAATTCAAGTTAGCTGAATATCCACCCCAGCCACCATCAATATACACATTCGCATCTGTACTTGTTTTTCCGAGTATATGTAATTCCCCACTTGGCGTCGTCGTCCCGATGCCGACGTTGCCTGAAGAAGTAGTATAAAGAGTAGAACCTGAAATAGATAGATTAGCGCCACTAATTTTCGCATTTTGGACATGAGGATAAAGAATTTCTGAACCAACAACTCCCATAACATCCCAGTGATTCTCACCAGAGATTTGAGAATCAACATAAGATTTATTGGTTATGTCGTCAGCATTAATAGGGACCTTCTGAATTGTCCCCTCTCGTGTTGCTACATTTTTTCTAACGGCATAATCGTCTAATATTCCTGCGGATTTATTTAAATCAATAGTCTTTAAAGGAGTTTCTTTCTTTGGAATATAAGGATTCTTAGTAAATACCATAAGAATTAATAAAAAACAAACTTAATAAATTTATGCCGAAGTTACTAATTCAAAAGTTCCGGTAGAGACACAAACATAAAGTTTAGCTCCGGACAAAATCAAAGTTCCTTTTTCTGCATAAGTTAAGGTATTTCCTGCTAAATTAGGAACTACAAAGGATATAGGTCTAAGAATTTGAGAATCAGTATCCATAATTATTTCCTCGTATTTGTAATTTTACATACTGCGTTAGGAACTGGAATTTGACAAACACCCCTCTCCCATGCTCTAATAGTTGTAGATTTTCCAGGGTCTTCAATTGTTCTTGTAGTCAAAGGAGTTGCTTCCTTCCATGTTAAAGCTTGTTTAGCTACAACAATATAAGCTTGGTCAGCTGTCACAGTTTCAGAGATCATTATCTTCAATCCACAAAGCACATTAACAACGCCGTTTGTAACAGCACTTACACTCTGAAAAGTTGGATGATTTAAAACTTTTGAGTTTGAGATTATATTTGTATAATCTGTTCCATTAACTACTAAATAACCATTTCCGTTTAAAGCGTCAATTCCATCAGCTCTAAGCATATTAACTCCATAAAGTATGTCATAAATTGGGTCTCTATTTGCGACAGTGGCACTATCCCATTCACTTCCGGCGGTTATTGCAAAAGTATTTCCCGCACTTCCAGATAAAACAGCTTCAATTGCTTTATCAACTTGATAGGTTATCTTCTGGGTTAATCTGTAAATCTTTCTTTGAAGCATGGGTATTGTTGCTGTTTGTTCAGCTTCAATAGAAATAATGCTTTCTCCTGCGTATTTTTGAATAACGCTTTGAACCTTAGTTTCTGTAACATCAAAGAAAGGGAAAGGTGCATATTGAGGAACACCCTTGATTGGAGAGCCAGTTAATCCATCTGTTTCATCTGAGTTTGTTTCTCTAAAATATGATTCTGTCCATGCTGAAGAAGTATCAATTGTACAAAGTGTTTTTAATTTATAATCTAAAGCTGCTACTGCCTTCACTGCTCTGTCAATATTTTCATATCTTAAATCTGCTTCTCTATCTGTATCAGCCATTTACATTAACCTCCCTACTCTAACTCTAACAACTTCACTTGCTGCTGCTGCTTCTAAAACTTTACCAACAATCGCCCCAGTAACCATCTCAGCTTCTGTAGCTTGTTTAATTAAGTTTGCTCCACTAAGAGAGCATATTCCGCCTAATGTGATTGAAGCTGTTGCGTTTGTAATGTCCCAAACTCCATTAAGTGCAGCTGTAATTTCAGTAATTCCATCAGAAGCGGTTTTTTCTTCCCATGCAATTCCTGCGAAAACATCAGCCCCAGAACTTGCGATAGCTGTATTATCTCCAGATAATTTTAAAAGAGTTCCAATAGCAATTCCTGTTCCATCAGCAACAGTATATCTCATAAATTCAGTAGGAGTCTCAATACATTGTGCTTCGTTTGTCATGTTAAATTAATAATAAATAACTATTTAAATCTTTGCACTAAGGTAGCTAAGTGAAAATATAGAATTAAATTGCTTCTCCGCCCTTAAATTGTCCATCCTTAAAAATTTCATCTTCATATGTTCCTATGGGAACAATCTCAGCATTAGGTCTAAATATTGGAAGACCAGGATTATTAATGTCTATCTCGGGAATCTTTTTCAATTTTAAAAACTTTCTTAAAATCTTAGAAAGAAAATTTAAACTTCTATGCCAAACACTCGGGTTTAAAGTTCTTAAAACTGTTTGCAATTGTTCTTTAGGAAATCCTAAACAATAAAGTTGAATAGGTTGGACATTTAATTGCAGTTGATATTCTCCTGCGTCACATTTGTAAGGAAAATATTTTCCTTGTAATTCTGTGATAAATCTATCAGTATCGTGTTTAATTCCACGCATGGCAAAAAATAATTTCATTTTAATTTATTTAATTCTTCCTTTAATGCAGAAAGAATAACCTCTCCTTCATCTATATGTTGTTGAGCCTTCTTTAAATTGTCCTTAGAAGTATTAACACTTTTTTCAACTTCTTCAATACTAATTTTTAATAATTCTTTATCCATATTTAACTATGGCGTCGGCAATAGGTGTTCCTTTCCAAAAATCTATCGCAGCCTTTTTTTTAATTTCTTCTTCGGTATGTTGTTCCCAAGGGATATTCCCCCCGGAAGTTGAACCCAAAAGTCTTGAGGTTTCCACTTCTCTTAATGCAGCAATATTTTTTTCTAATCTTTCATTTTCTTTTACTAAGGCTTCCCTTTCTGCTTTTGCTTTAGAAATTAAAGTTGCTCCATCTTCATTTATAGGAGTTTGAGAAATAGTTGGAACTTGGTTTTGCAAAGATTGAACTATTTGATTATTTTCCATCTTAATAATTAAACTCCAACAAAGTTTAAAAGCTTTGCGGAATATTCGTTTTGCTTAGATTTCCAATAATCCTGGAATTTAATGATTGCGGTTACCATTGAAGTAGCAAAGGCAAAGCCCAAACCTTCCCAAGAAAAACCATTAACTAAAGAACCAAAAAAGACTAAACCACCCGCTAAAAGAGAATTAACAATATTCCAACAAATCTCCTTTTTCTTATTTCTTGTTTCTGTTTTTTTATTCTTCAATTTCTAAATCCTCGGTTGTGATTAAAATATTATTTGGGTTTGGTTGTGCTAACGCTGTATTAAATTGAGATATATAATAATTTCTCATAGTTGCGTCAAATACTTCAAACCTGGCTAATTCGGGAGTTCCGTCATTTCCTAAGAATCTGTTTAAATCTTCTTGACTATCCTTAAAAGTTTTTTGATGTGCTGCGTCAATTAAATTTAGTGTTTGATAGAATAATGCGATGTTCTGAGGTGCATTTTGAGGATTTTTATTTGTATCTGTGATTAAACTTCTCAAATATTTTTCTCCATTAGTTAATGCTGCCTTATCTGCGGAGAACTCTCCCACTTGTTGAGATTTAATATTGCTTCTAACTCCTGCAAGAAAAGTTCCTAATCCCCCAATAACTGCTCCACCAACAGCCCCCAAAGGACCACCTAAAGCCCCAACAGTCGCCCCAGTAACTGCACCCCCTAAAATACCAGGAACAGCAGAAGCAGCCCCCGCTCCCAAAGCCTGTCCTATATCTAACTTTGCTCCTGTGATTGATTCTAATTCTTGAGGTGTTAATAATCCCTCTTGCGCCATTTGTGTTAATTGTTGGATTCTTTGTTGTTGTTCCACTTGATTTTGGGCGGTTCCCACTGGTTGAGCATTAATTGGATTCTGTGCCGTTTTCTGTGCTTCTGCTTGTGCTATTTGATTAATATCATTAGGATTTAAACCTAAAAAAGTTCTACCATCGGGCAAAACAACTCCGCTCCCCCTTCCAGTTTGAGGGTTCTTAAAAGTTTCTACACTTCCCGGAGCAGGATTAACATTTGTCTTTTCGGGTTTATATCCTGGAATTGGAACGCAAGCTTGAATTTCATTGTCCCATTCATAGCCTTCACGACACGTTTGAATCTCCTTATTTAAATCTTTTTTCTTGGGAATATTTGCATAAAGGCCCATTCCCGCCATTGTTGGTTGAGTGTTTATTGTGCTTGTCATTTTATTCTCTATTTAAATTAACCACACTATCGTTTGGTTGAATTCTTGTTTGTCCTGTGTTCTTTGCTTCGTCTTCTTGAACTAATCCACCCAAACTTGGGGGTCTATTAAATTTAATTGAGATTGCTAATTGATTCCAAAGGTCATCTTCCAAATCTATTTGTTCCTTTGTGTAAATAGGCTCAAAAATAACGTGTCCCATTTTTCCCCCTACTTCTGAGGTCCCGTCACTTGTTGCTATACTTCTTGGAACTCCGAAAACTTGATAAAAGAAATTTTCTAAATAAGAAATCCAACCTGTTCTATCTTCTGAACTCCTGGAAGGATAAGGTTTTATTTCTGCGGTATTTTCGGGAAGTCCTATCATTTCCCCGTTCTTAACTCCTTTTTCTATAATTGAATTTGCATAAGAAATTTTGCCCGCCTTGTCCGTCTTATAAGAAACAATACCAAGAGCCTTATCTCTATGCTTAATTATTCTCTCATCTGATAGAGCCTCATTCCTTGCGTCTATAATGAACTTAGAAGCTTCTATTTGACTTGTCCCGTGTAATTGGTCCCCGATTCTTTTATTTGAACTATGGAGCATATTTTCTTTTTTAACTTCTCTCCAATCTCTCCCATTCCAAGCGTCATACCTTTTAATCATTCCCTCACGATTGAAAACAATTCTTACACGTTCGGGAGAAATTGGAATCATATTTATTAATTCATTTTCTTTATACTTGCACTCAATAAAAGCGTCTCCTACAATTAATTTAACTACTTCATGGTTCCACATAATTTGATTAAATGAATCCTTGCCCATTCCCTTGACATGGTCTAAAGTAACCTTAGTTTTAGGGTCCTTTGCTTTCCAACCTCTATGAGTGGTCCAGGTTGCTAAGGCATTTGCTGCACTAAATATTTCCGGGATTGTTAAATAATATCCATACCTTTCAGTCGCCTTATCAAAATACCAGTAAGTCTCATCTTGGTTTGGGCTTACTGCGTCTAAAGCTTTTTGTGCTACTATAAAAGACGGCACATTTGCAGTCATGTTCGTTGTTGTTGCGCTTGATATATTAAGTTCTGACATTTTATAGTTGTATTGCAAAAGGAATATCAAACCTCATTTGAGTTGAATTTCCATCTGCCGCTTTAATATAAGTTGAATCTACTGCCTTAGGACTATGTCCTATTTCGTAATATGGGGCTCCAGTTGTCCCACTTATACGGTCACAATAGAGTTGAAATTGAATTTTTAATTTATCATCTATTTTAAAATGTGCTTCTGGGATAGAAATTTCCCATGTATTCATTGGCCCAATACTCACTCCAGTTGCTCCTGTTTTTTCTATTGTTCTTTCCACGATTGTAGTAGTTACTCCAGCACTTTCTTTTTTAATTGCCAAAGCTCCAGAAATATGTAAAACTTGGTCACTATGAGAAACTCCATAAATAAAAGGTAATGTAAAAATAGCTGTTCCTTTCACGGTTCTTGGAGTATTGAAAGGATTTAACTCAAAAGTCTTGTTAAAAACTAAGGCTCCCCCTGTTGTTCCGCCTGTAGAATTAGATTCTGAAAAATAAGTGTTTGAAGAAAGTCTATAAATTATTGTTCCTCCGGACATTGTTGCGTAAAAAGGATATAAACTTAAAATTCCTGTCCCCTCTGCTAATTCTTGATAATTATAGGTTGCAATTACATTCTCTCCTGGAACTGCAAAATTTATTGGTAAATTTTCAGCCATTTTAATCAATATCTCCTGACCCAGTTAAAATAAAGTCTTTATAATTATTGTCTTTCTCCAGTTTTCTCATAGTCTCCATAAATGAAGCCCATAAAATATTAACCATAGTCAAAGCTTCTTGACGACTTGAGAATCCGCTCATATCATAATTTAAAACACAAACCGCAGCATAAGAAGAACAGGCGTCTCTTAAAATTTCTTTTCCTATTGTTGAAACTGAAGAATAATTAGTAACCCAATCGTATCTTGCTGCACTTGATAACAAACCCTCGGCTAATTTAATATAAACATTTGTGTAAGCTTCTGCAACTGATACAGAAGAAGCTTTGGCTCCTGATTTCTTCGCCACGTCCCCATTTGTGCATAATGTCCCTGCTTCTGTCATTTTAAATATTGCTTAAACGTAAATGCTCTAATTTATTTATTAATTTTTCTTGCATTTCAGCATTAAGAAATGCCTCGTTTGATACTTCTATTTTTTTAGATTCTAATTCTTTAATCGCTGGGGAGATTTCTTTATTATCTAGAATAGAAGTTTTTATCGCGAGTGTGGTGTAATTATCTGTGAAGCTCATGTCTTAATGCAATACACCTTTAATTTTAAATGTTTGTATTTTAACCCCCATGCTGCACGTGTTAAACCCTCTACGATGTGTGTATAATTTCCAAATATTTTAAGATGTCTTGTTCCTAACGTATCATCTGAATAAGCAAACTGCACGGATTTAAAAGATTGAAAAATATTTCCATCGTCTAATAATTTTATCTTCCCTTGCTCCATTAACATCTTTAAATTAGAATATAAAAGAGTTTTCTGCAACTTGGTTTCTTTCCCGTCCTTATCTACAATCTGTTTAGAGTTCCTAATTCCCTGGACGACGTCTTTTGTTTCTTCGTCCTGGACCAAATAATCAAGAACTCCTACCCCAATACCTTCGTCGTCAATTAAGATGGTAGAAAAATCATATAGCCGATGAAGGGCAACTATATGGTCCTTGGTTTGGGATAGGAGTGTTTTGGTTGTTATCTCGTTTTCTACTTGCACTAAATTATCATCATTTTCAATTTTCAATATTTCAAACGTGGATTCATCCTCTCCCATTCTCGCCACATCTACCCCTAAAAGATAATCTGAATTTTTATCAATTATCCCTGGACGCTGTTTAGTCATGCACTTAATTATTAATTCATCTGGGAACCATTGACGCATTTCATCTAAAAATTCTCCACAATATTCTTGACGATATTCCATATCTGATAAAAGAGATTTTTGATTTTTTAAAAATAATAATGCTTTATCTCTATGCTCCTCGGTCCATTCTTCCGTTATTTCCCTTTCAGTAATCACACGTTCAGAAGTAATATTAAATACTTTCCAACGGGAATCTAAATTCTCCCAACATTTATAAAAAAAATTTTTTTCGTTTGTATTTCCAACAAACTTCCCTCTTGGAGTGCTTGACATCCATATTTGACCGCCTGTTGTCATTAATGTAGGCATAGACGCTTTCCACATCATCTCCGGCATTCCTGACGCTTCATCAATATATAAAACGTCTCCTGTGAATCCCCTAACTGCGTCCCCCGTATTTCCAACAGGACGGGAAATAACATTGCTTCCATTCTTTAAATAAACTCTTGATTTTGTTGGTTTGTTCTTTCCTGTTTGAATTTCCTTTTTACAATTCTTTTCTAAATAATCCAAAACCATAATGATAATTAATTGGGCCTGGTCCTCGGTTAGAGAAACTACAATAATTCTCGCGTCTTTATGCTCTCTCATATACTTACCTATCTTATGACTGAAGATTGTTGTCTTTCCCACTTGTCGTCCTGTGTTTGCTAATATGTCTCCATCATAATCTAAAATAGCTTGTTGATATTTGTCATACTTCATTAATTAATCAAGGGGAAGGAGTTTATAGAATTTTTGGAAAAAATAAAAAAAATTTTCCTGGGAACTACCCCCCCTCTTTCTCCCCCCCTAACGTATCGTCGGCTTCCATAGGAAATGAAGGTAGGGTATTCGCTCGCTCCGCTCGCTCATACCATTTATTATCTAAGGGGACATAATGATTAATACATTCCCCCCCTCAAATCCCTTCAAGTCCTGCTTCGTGCAGGACCTTATCCTATAGGATAAGCCCGCCTAAGAAAGGCGGGTTGATAGGGATTTGATTCCCCCCCTGTATTAACATTAAATAAAGTGAGTGCGTTCAGAATCGGAAACATTGCATTAAGGTAACTAAGTGCAAACTGCGTAGCAGTTTGAAGAATCCAAACTTAATAAATGTTACTACTCAGCACGAACGTATTTAATGTTAAGAGAACAACCAGCAGATGATCACAAAACAACAATATTTATAAACTTGACAACCTTCCAACTTTTAAATTTCTGAATGTGCGCGATTGCGATTATTACTCAGGGGACTACTACGGGACTATACACACCATTTGGGGGGTTTGCTAAGGGGGGGAAAAATCAATCCCGCACACAAAACAAAGCCCAGTAGTAACAGATTATTATTATTACACACACAGATAAGTGTATAATAGAAACATTTAAATAGTTAAGAGATTTATAGAGGGTATGAATAAATCGGATAAAAAGATAAATTGGTTAAAGAAAGCTTTTGAGCTTGCTTATGAGAAAGGAATTTCAATAAATGAAAAGAAATTGATTTCTGAATTTATTTTAATTCATGGTTCAACAGAAAGAACAGCAAAAGAACTTATACAACAATTTCTAAATCAAGGAATAGTATTAAGAAAATTTAATTTAGAAGGAGAAAAGGAATTAGTAGCTCCAATAATCTATAAAGAATGGTTAGAAGAATTGGACACAAAGAAAAAGCAAGAATATTTGGCCCATGAAAAATACAAAGAGGAGCAGGTTAAACTATGAAATCACGAATTAATATAACAATAGATGAAAGGCTGCATGCACAAGCCAAAGCCAAAGGAATAAATCTTTCTTCTGAATGTGAGAGAATCCTTAAGCAAAGATTTTGTGCAAAGTTAAATGACGCCCCGCAAGAATCAATCTATCTTAAATGTGGGACCTGCGGACATTTATTTAATGATGGCTATTTATGTGAGTTAGATGGGCGTTGCATTTGTCTTTATTGTCATGGAAAAGACAAATGCAAGCACCAGGACCATTTTCACATAAGAGTTCCAGGTTTAAGCAATGAAAACCTTAACATTTTAAAGAAATACGTCCAGGATGGCTCTATTGACCGAATTGACCCTGAAATTGAAGAAAACTCTAAAAAAGATATAGAAAAGGAGCAAATAAGGAAATGATAGAACTAAATTCAAAGGAAGAGGAGATACTTTTAGAACAAGGACAAGAAGAATATTACAATTTTAAAATGCCCATGTTCTACCCTTGCCCGGATTATAGTCCTGCAGCACAAGGAGAGCAAAGGACCGCGGAGAAATTAAGAAAATGACAATTAAAGAAGAAATGCAAACAATTATTGACCAAAGGAACTTTTTAGATGATAAAGATTTTGAGAAGCAACTCGGCTTTTTAGTTTGGGAAGTTAAGAGGGAAATGTTAAACAAGGCTCGGGAATTATTAAAAGAGAATGAAGACTATTCTCCTAATATTGATAAATTTTTAATTCAATTGGACGGAGCTGTAAAATGACTGAATTAAAAACTTTAAATGACCTTACACCAGTAGGTAATTTTGCTAAGATATTTAAATTAGAAATAAAAGCAGAAGCTATAAAGTGGATAAAATTTTATGGAGAAATTAATTTAATAGATTATAATGTTAGAGATTTTATTAAAAGATTTTTTAACATAACCGAGGAAGATTTGGAGGAAAAACAATGAGAGAAGAATTGAAGATTTTTTATAAAAATAATGGTTGTGGAAAATATTTTATAAGAGATGGAAAGATTAAATCTTATAAAAAGATTATAGGAAAATGTGGTTCACAATGGGGATTATGCTCAAAGTGTGAAAGTAAATTAAAATTATCTACAATAAACATTAAAAATATAATGAATGAAAGAGCTTTATATATAGAAAATTTGGAGGAAAAACAATGAATAAAAAAGAATATAGAGAGAAGAATCTTAAACAAGTATTAATTAATGAACTAAAAGAAAAGATAACAGAAATGCAAAGTAAAATTAGATTTAAAGCATTTTCAGAAATAAATTTATTAGAAGATATTAAAAATAATATAAGTGTGAAGGATTTGGAGGAAAAACGATGACCTATAAATATTGTTCAAAATGCGGTGCGGAAGGTTCTTTTAGTGGAGAATATCAAGACATTAAATTCTGTCCTTATTGTGGGACTGAATTATCCTTGAAAAAAGAGGTCAAAGAAGATGATTTCTATTAATAATGCTATAAAGGGGGTTAAACGAATAAATGGACGAACAAAAACCAAACTTGGACAACTGGAATGACTTCTGCGGAGATTTCCTAAAAATAGAGCTGGTCAAAACTTTTCCGATGGTAGTGGTTCCAATTAAAGTTGAAGCGGGATTTGAAGAAGGAAAGGCTAAACTCATTATAGAATTTGAATTAATGGGTCGGTCCTGGAAGATGGGTCTAAATAAGACTAACCAAGACGTTTTAAGAAAATCGGGCTTAGTTTCTCCTAATGCAATAGTGGGAAAGACCTTGACCTTTGATAAAATCAAAGCGAGAAATCCAACTTTAAACACTATGGTTGATTCTTTTATTTTAGTGAAGGTAGAATAAATTAATCAATTTTCATTTTTTTTTTATTTTTTTTCCATAGGAAATAAAAGGGTATAACCTTGATTTCCTATAAAAGATCCATTTTAGAAGAATAAAAATCTAATAAGAAATTTTTTTAAGCTACGGCTATTTGGGTTTGGGTTCCAGAAGAACCAATATACCATAATGTTCCCCCACTAATAAACAAAGTTCCTGCGTTTGTTGGAGTTGAAGGAGCTTCACTATTGGATATAGTTAAGCCTCCTCCGCTTATGTGAAGTCTTGTGCTTGGACTCGTCGTCCCGATGCCGACGTTGCCATCGCTTGTGATTCGCACCCTTTCCGTATCATTAGTGAAAAAATTCATTGGAGCGTTCATCTGATTGCCAATAGACAGCAAGTTAGAATTCGTTGCATGAGTTGACGGAAATAGATTA
>Ga0172367_10009143_pt1 | contig 10921 bp, 10 predicted proteins | sample Lak10m_FD_114542 | JGI IMG/M metagenome (GOLD analysis project Ga0172367, IMG submission 114542) | Freshwater microbial communities from Kabuno Bay, South-Kivu, Congo - kab_022012_10m | ecosystem: Environmental > Aquatic > Freshwater > Lake | place: Democratic Republic of the Congo: South-Kivu...
ACAGGTAACTCCGGTAACTCAGGTAACTCAGGAACCTCAGGTTCAACAGGCTCATCGGGTGCTGTAGGTAACTCAGGAACATCAGGCTCTAGAGGTTCAACCGGTGCTGTAGGTAACTCAGGAACTTCAGGCTCAACAGGTTCAACAGGTAACTCCGGCAACTCAGGTAATAGCGGTACTTCAGGCTCAACAGGTTCAGCTGGTAACTCAGGAGGTTCAGGTAACTCAGGTACTTCAGGCTCAACAGGTTCAACAGGTGCTTCAGGTAACTCTGGAACTTCAGGTTCAACAGGCTCAACAGGTGCTTCAGGTAACTCTGGAAACAGTGGTACTTCAGGCTCAACAGGTTCAACAGGTGCTTCAGGTAACTCAGGTAATAGCGGTACTTCAGGTTCAACGGGTTCATCAGGTGTAGGTGGTAACTCAGCTACTTCAGGTTCAAGTGGTGCAAGTGGTACTTCAGGTTCGTCAGGTACCGTAGGTGTATCTAACTCATCAGGTTCATCTGGTTCTTCAGGTAACTCAACTTCAGCAATCGCGGGTGGTAACGTAAACAACTACGTTGTTACTATGACTGGTAACTCTAGTACTCCATTTAATGGTGAAGCTAATTTAACATTTGATGGTAGTACTTTAACAGTTACAGGTAATATTGTTGAAACTTCAACTCAGAAAATCAAAGAAAATATTGTAACAATCCCAGAACCTCTAAATAGTTTATTAAAATTAAGAGGTGTAACTTACAATAAAATTGGAAACGACGTTAAAGAAATTGGTTTAATAGCTGAAGAAGTTTACCAAATATTCCCAGAACTTGTAAGCTTTAATAAAAATGGTGAAGTTCAAGGTGTAGAATACTCACGTGTAGTAGCAATTTTAATTGAAGCTATTAAAGAACTAAATGTGAAAGTTGAAACCCAGAACATATTTATTAAGGAATTACTAGATAGAATAATTAAACTAGAAAATAAATAAGTTATGGCAGTTTGTTACGGAGTCTCTCAAAATGGTACTACTTGCATGTGCACCGCATTTGTAAATAGTGACAGTTCAGCATTTTTAATTAATGGTGGTTTAACTTTACCGCGTTTATGTGGTATACCTACTCAAAATGAAACATTTTGTCCTGGAATTTGGTATGATAAATGTTCTCAACAATTAAGATTAGCTGAATCTACTGGAAACTCAGGATGGTCAGCAGGAGGAGCTATGATTTCTGCTATTAACCAAGGTAATGGAGGTGGCACTCAAAACTCCGCTTACCATTACGGTGGTACTTTAGGTACAGGTAACCCTGCTGTAACGTGTACCGAAGAATATAATGGTAGCAGTTGGTCTTCAGGAGGAGCTTTACCAGCAGTTCGCCGTTTACTATTTAGAGGATGTGTTGGAACCCAAAATGTTGGTATAGCTATTTTTGGATTTAATGCTCCTGCTAACCAAAGTACCACTTACGAATATAATGGTACTTCATGGGCTGCTGGTGGGTCCGGGGCATGTGCCATAAGAAACGGAGCAGCTTTTGGAACCCAAAATAGTGCTATGGCTGCTGGTGGTTTTACCTCAGCAGTTCAAACTGGTACTCAAGAATACAATGGTACCTCTTGGTCAGGTGGTGGTGCTTTAATAACTGCTAGACAAGGTGTTCAAGGAGGAGGACAAAGCCAAAACCAAGGTTGGGCAGCTGGTGGGATTGATACTCCAGGTACTACATTGTATGCTTGTACCGAAACTTATAACGGTACTTCATGGTCTACTAGTGGTGCTTTGCCAACTTCTCAACAAATTGGTAGTAGCTCAGGAAGGCAAGCTTATGGATTTTTTGCTGGTGGAAGAAGTCCCGCTGGAATTGTAAATTGTACTCTTTTATACGATGGTTATTTATGGACTTCTACTTGTAATCTAATAACAGCAGTAGCATGTAATGCCGCTGGTGGGGATGGTGAATCCGGTATAGTATTTTCAGGACAAAACCCCGCGGGTACTGTTGTAGCCTGTACACAAGAATGGAACAATCCTTGGCAATATTCTCAAGTAGGAACTTAATTTAAATATTTATAATCATGGGACAATACGCAAGTGAAGTAAAAGTATATAATGCAAATGGATTACATTTTGCAAATGGTGGTATAGTTTTTGATGACACTGCAGCTCTTAATGCTGGTGCAGTTGGCTCATTAGCTAATGGTGCCGAAGGATCATTCTGGATTAGTCAAACCAATTCCCGAGCTTACTTAGGTCAAGCAGGAGGAGCCACTTTAACCCTAACCACAGCCCCAGCATAATAAAAATATTAAATTATGGCACAACTTCAAGACGGATCAGAATGTGTAAGTGGTATATTTGTAAATACTACACAAAATTATACTATGGTTAAACTCCCAGCAGGTGCTGCCGGAGCTTCTGGTTTTAATAAAAATGGACAGTTATTTTATAATACAACTAATAGGGAAATATGTTTTTATGATAATACTACTACTTTATATTATATCCCTAAAATTAACTTTACCACCCTTTAATTATGTTAAAGTATTATATTATAGCTAATACTGGTGATAAAGATTTTATTACTTACCAAGATAACGAAATTTCTCCTATATTAGGATTCCCCACAGATATTTGGGTTACTGAAAATGAAATTTGGGCACAAAGAGTAGGAGCAATAGAAGTTACAAAAGAAACAGCCCAAACCCAACTAAATGAATATATTGATTATTTAAGATCAATATACATAGAACCCACCCCAGAAAATGCTGAGTGGAATCCGTCCCAAGATGAATATCCTCAATACATAATTTTACCTTAAACTTGGAAATTTAAAAAAGTTATATTATATTATTGTTATAAAAAATACGTTATGAGCAAACTATCTGTAAGTTTACCCGAATATACTCAAGTTCATTTAGAACCTGTTTTATCTACTTTATCAAAAGACGATGCTAATGAAATTTTAGCATTAGCTGAAGATTTAAAACAAAGTTGGGAAACTCGACAAATTTTTAGAACTGAAACCGAAATTAGAGTAGGAGTTTTAGATGATGGTAGACATCCTACTAAAGCAGCAAAATACTGGCAAGCAGTTAGAGAACAAAATGGAATGCTAGAAAATCTAGTATTTTTATCGTTTGATATGAGACGTAATAGAATTCAGAGAGAACGTTTATTACGCGAACTCGAAACCCTTACAGACGATTTAGATAAAGCCGAAAAACAAATTGAACTAGAAGAAAATGCTTTTAGTTATCTTCAAATGACTCAAACCGCTGAAGACAGAACAAGAGAAATTAAAATATGGGCTAAAGTTAAAAAAGAATTAAATGATGGTTCATTTGATACTTTAAATGTTAACACACATCAAGCTGAAAGTTTACATAAAAGACTTCAAAATAGAGCTTTAGCTTTAAATGAAAATAGTGATCCTACTGAAATATTTAATGTAATAGGTCAACTTCAAACTATAGAACGTTTAAAAGAAGAAAAAGTACTTTTAGCTCCACCTCAAGAAATTAAGCAAATTAAATAAGTTATGAATTTTATTTACACTAAACCTCAAGTTTTATCTAAAGAGGTGTGTGAAAAATTTATTGAAAACTTTGAAACATCTCCTTTAGTAAACAAGGGACATGTTTTTACTAATGGAAAAATAGTAGATATCCCTGAAATAAAATCTAGTTCAGATATCACTTTTAATCCTTCTTATTTATACCATCCAATTTGGGGGGATTTATTAAAACGTTTAGTTAGTACTATTGAAGAAGAAGTAAATGAGTATACTTCAAAATTTAGTAAAGGACTTTACAACATTAGTGAATTTAGATTAGACCCTTTATTTAATATTCAAAGATACCACCCTGGAGAAGGGTACCATACATTCCATTGTGAACGAGGGGCTAACTCTAAAAATTTAAGTAGAGTATTAGTTTGGATGGTTTATCTAAATGATGTAACAGATGGAGGGCAAACTGAATTTTATTACCAAAACCACAAAGAAACAGCAGAACAAGGTAAAATAGTAATCTGGCCCTCAGATTGGACCCATATTCACAGAGGCATAACAAGCCCTACTCAAACCAAATATATTTTAACTGGTTGGTTTTCTCATATTTAAATAGGTTATTATGTACATGCTCCCTATAATTGAATCGCCTATAAAAGCTGATTTTAACAATTTTTATTATTTTCCTCAAGTTTTTAGTAATGAAGAAATTTCTAATTTAGATCAATTAGTTACTCAAAATTATAAATTTCAAAAAGGACAAGTAGGAAGTATTGAATTAGGTACCTTAGATTCTACAGTTTATAATAATCGAAATATAGCCTACTTACCCCCAGATAATAACACAAAAGGGTTATACGAAAAGTTAGAAAAATTAGTAATTCAAGCTAATGAAGAATCATTTAATTTTAGTATAACTCAAGTTACTGATTTAATCCACTATGTGATATACCCCGAAAATGGAGGACATTTAGATTGGCATATGGATATTGGTAAATTTAAAGTTAATCGAAGAAAACTGGCTTTAACAGTTCAACTAAGTGACCCTTCAGAATATGACGGGGGTGAATTTGAAATATGGTTTGGTGGTAAAGAAGAATTTATTACAGTTCCTCGTCAAAAAGGAGATGTTATAATATTTCCTACATTTTTGATGCACAGAATTAAACCTATAACTAGGGGACAACGAAAAGCTTTAGTATTTTGGACAGGTGGAGAACCATTTAAATGATATTTTGTAAAAATATATATGAGTAAAATTATAGATTTATTTCCTTTACCTTTAGGTGTAGTTGATTGTCCCTTAGATATTAGGGATGTTGTAGACTTTTTTGATAAAACTGAAATGACTAGTGAAAGTGGGAATACTTATGGGCTTTTATCAAAAAATACATACATATTAGATAACTCTATTTGTAAACCTTTAGCAGATTGGATTTTAAATTCAATGCAATCCTATGCCGAAGAAGTTTTAGGTTGGGATGAAAAACTCCATTTTTCTCAAACATGGTTAACTTATAAACTCCCTGGCCAAAGGCATGAGGTTCATACCCATCCTAATTCTATGTTAGCTGGGGTATTTTATTATAATGTATACGATAGTTACCCTGCTATAACATTTCACAATCCTATAGTTAGCTTTGGAAGGCCTACATTTCAATCTAAATCTAAAAATCCCAATAATAGTAAATATTTAAGAGATACTTTATCATTTACCCCAACCCAAAACCAATTAATAATATTTCCTTCTAATATAGCTCATTCTGTTCCTGTAAATAATACTAAACAAGTAAGAAAAGCTTTAGGAATTAATACTTTACCTTTAAAAACTATAGGAGATAGACAAAGTTTAAATGAATTAGATTATTCAAGATTTATATAAGTTATGAAACAAGAAAAATATTTAATATGGCATATTGATGGGGGATTAGGTAAGCACGTTGCTGCTACTTCTCTATGTTCTTCTATAAAAGAACAATACCCAGATAGAAAACTTATAATGGTTGTTGGGCATCCTGAAATATTCTTAAACAACCCTAATGTTGATAGAGTATATTTTTCAGGTAATATACCTTATTTTTATGATGATTACATTAAAGATAAAGATACCTTAGTTTTTAAACATGAGGTTTATAACCAAACTAATCATATTCATAGAAAAAATCATCTAATAGAAAGTTGGTGTGAAATATTAAACCTTCCATATCAAAATCAGTTACCTAGAGTGTATGTTAATGCTTCTCATAAGCAGTTAGTAGATAGATGGGCTAGAAATAAACCAATTTTTTTAATTCAAACAAATGGAGGTGGTTTAGATTCTAATGGGTATAGTTGGGCTCGAGATATGCCTATTGAAATAGCACAAAACATAGCTAATAGATGGATGGATACTCACCATATTATTCAAGTATGTAATTCTAACTCCCCTCAAATAATGGGAGCGGAAGTTGTATCTAACCATATATCTAATATGGAATTATTTTCTTTAATAGCAGCTTCAAATAAAAGATTATTAATAGATTCCTCTTTACAACACGCCGCTTCAGCTTTTAATTTCTCATCAGTAGTATTGTGGATTGGAACTGATCCTAAAGTTTATGGATACAATATTCATACTAATATAAAAGCAAAAACACCTCAAAATAATATTAAGTTAATTAATTCTTATTTGTTTGATTATAATTTTGCTAATAATGCTCATGAATGTCCTTACTTTGATGCTTTTGAGATGTTTAATCCTGATTTAATTGACCTTGAGTTAAGAAAATAAGTCTATGAAAAAATTGTTATATATAGCACCCCACCTTTCTACAGGAGGTTTACCACAATATCTTACTAAAAAAATAGAACTACTTAAAAATGAATTTGAAATTTATCTTGTAGAATGGGTAGATTGTACTGGAGGTGTATTAGTAGTTACTCGAAATAAAATTCTTAAACTAATTGATCAAGATAAGTTTTTTACTTTAGGGGAAGATAAACAAGAACTAATTAATATAATTAATCAAGTTCAACCTGATGTTATTCATTTAGAAGAAATTCCTGAAATGTTTATTGAAGATGATGAAATTACCCATCAAGTATATAATTCTGATAGAAAATATACTATAATAGAAACTTCCCATGATTCTTCTTATGATACTACTCAAAAACGATTCTTTCCAGATAAATTTATGTTTGTATCCCAATGGCAAATAGACCAGTATAAAGATATTAATATACCGAAGTTATTAGTGGAGTATCCTATTGAATATACAGAGCGTCCAAACCGTACTGAAGCGTTAAATTTACTGGGATTAGACCCAAATAAACGACATGTATTACATGTAGGTTTATATACTCCTAGAAAAAACCAAGCAGAATTTTTTGAATATGCTAAACAATTCCCAGATGTACAATTTCATAGTTTAGGTAACCAAGCAGATAACTTTAAATGGTATTGGGAACCACTAATGCAAAATAAACCTGATAATATTATTTGGTGGAATGAACGTACTGATGTAGATGCTTTTTACCAAGCTATGGATCTGTTCCTATTTACATCACGTGGTTCAGCAAATGATAAAGAAACAATGCCTTTAGTTATTCGTGAGGCAATTTCATATCAAATTCCTATTTTAATTTATAATCTTGAGGTATATCAAAACTATTTTAATAAATTTGAAAAAGTAAATTATTTAAAATTTGATGATTTTGAATATAACATAAATTTGATTAAATCTACTTTAAATTCAGTTGAACTAAATAAAGACTACTTTAGTGTTACATATGATGAAAATCTTAATAAAGTAGATATTATTATTAATAAATCTCACCCTGAATTAACTAAATTTAATTATAGAGTTAAAGATGCTTTAACTAATTTAGTATTTAGTCCTATTGGTTTTAATATTGATTTTGCTGTAGGTCATAATTTTTGGTTTGTACCTAATATATCTAAACAATATCATAACGGAGTTTGTGTAGAATTTTTTGATAATAATAATAACTTAATTCAAACAAATACCTTTTTACTTAAACAAGATAAGATTAATTGGAATCCTGATTCTTGGCCAACTACCGAAGTTTATTACCAAGGGAAAAAAATAGAATTAACTAACCATGAAAATGACACTTCCTCAGGTTGGTCTTTTTATGAAGTTTTTTTTAGTGAAGATTATAAAAATATTGAAACTAACGATGTTGTTGTAGATGTAGGAGCTAATCTAGGCTATTTTTCAATATATGCTGCTAAACAAGGAGCTTCTAAAATTTATGCTTTAGAACCTTTACCTGATACTTACCATTACTTATCTCAAAATGTAAAAGATCTTCCAATTATAGCTTTAAATTATGGTATAGATTCTACTACTCAAGAAGTAGAATTTTTAACAGGTGAAGTATCATCTATGTCTCGTAACACCTATTTTGATGATACCCAAGATACATACGGTTATAATAAAACCAATAAAGTAAAGGCTCAATTAAAATCCTTTAACAAATTTATTAAAGAAAATAATATTAACTTTATAGACTACTTAAAAATAGATTGTGAAGGAGGAGAAAAAGGTTTGTTTGAATCTATTGATCCTGACTTTTTAAAATATAAAGTTAAAAAAATAGCAGGAGAAATCCATGTTAATATCTTAGGCGAAAAAGAATACTTAAAAATCAAAAACCAAATCATTTCTTCAGGATTTGAATATACAGATAACTATAATTCAGGTGATACTCTAGCGGTATTTTATGCTCAAAGAAAACCTAAATTAAGATTAGTTCACTGTATGAATACCCCTGAAAAGGAAAGAGAACAATTATCTATAAGATCTTTAAAACAAGTAGAAAAATATGGAGTAGAATACATTCAACATATTACTCCTTTAGCTACTGAGTTTCCCTCAGATATACCTTGTAGTAGACCTCATTTATTATCTAAGGAACCTGGAGAATACTTACTAACTCCTAGTCATTATGGTTGTTATGACAGTCATAAGACGGCTTTTTTAAATTATAATGAAGGTTGCGATGGTTTAATTATATGCGAATGTGATGCTCTTTTAATAGAATCTGCTAAAGAAACAGTTGAAAAATTTGAAGCGACTTATTTTAGGAATATTAAATATAATTTAGTTTATACTTCTTTTGGTAAACAAATACCCAATGATCCTCATATTCACCTAGAAGATGACTTTTATTCAACCGAACTTACTACTGAAGCTCATTGTTATTTAACTAGTCAACCTTTCTTTAATTATATAGTTAATAAATTTAATACTACACCTTGGGAAGCTTTTGATTTGTGGCAATCTAATTATGTAAGAGATCACTGGAAAGGTATTTATAGAAAAGCTTATAGTTTACAAGCTAATGGGTATTCTTCTATAGACCAACATTATAAAGTTGGCCACACAGTCCATGATATATCAACTTGGTATGAACCCTCTTTACCAGATAATGATATATCAGTTTTAATCCATACCTGTGATCATTATAACCATTTTTGGAATGGGATGATTAAGTCTTTTAGAAGATATTGGAATTGGAATTTAGGTTGGCCCGTATACTTTGCTAACGAGGAATGTGATTTACCTTTTGATGATTCTAGATTTATCCAACTCAAAACTGGTAAAACCGAAGGTAAAGAAGGATTTAGTACTAGATTAAGAACAGCCTTAGAAAAAATCCCAACTAAATATGTTTTATATCTCCAAGATGATATGTGGCCCTTCCTACCAGTAGACTATAATATCTTTAAAAAATCTTTATATACTATGAGATATAATGATTGGAATGGTCTTTTAATGCATGAAAAAATATGGGGTAGTTATAAAGTACTAAAAACTAATAAATTTGTAAATAATTTAAGAATTTTAAAACTTAAACCTAATAGTGAATGGTTATATAATGAAAACGCTGCTATCTGGAATAAAGACTTTTTATTAAAACATATACAGGATAATGAAGACCCCTGGAATGTAGAAAGAACTGCTACTAGAAGAATATATGACAACGAAATTGACCATAAAATATATATGTTAAATCACCGTTGGTATTATCAACCGGGTGCTTCACAAAACGGTAAAAAAAATGAATTAAGTAGTACTTATGAATACTATTTAGAATTAACTGAAAATCTTAATAAAGAATTTGATTTAGGAATATTATGAAATTTAACAAAATATCTATAGTTACTCCTTGTTATAATGGAGCCTCTTATCTTAACGAATTAGCAGAAAGTATACTTAACCAAGCTTATGATAATTGGGAATGGGTTATATGTGATGATTTGTCTACTGATAATAGTACAGAAATTATTGATTCTTTAGTTGCTAAAGATTCTAGAATTGTTAGAAAAGATGCTCCTAGTAAAAAATACTATTGGTGGAACCCTCAAAAAGCAGCCTCAGGAGATATTGTAGTACCTTGGGATGTTGATGATAAACTATTACCAAATAGTTTAGAACTAATTAACTACTACTTTAATAAATTTCCTGAGGTACTTTTAATGCATTTTAATGGTTTTAAGTATCACGAACATTTACCTCAATCTAAAGAACAACATTTAAATAATTATGTAAACCAAGTTTATATTACTCCAACTAATGATTCATTTTTAGAAGGATTTTTAAATTTAGGAAGACGTAGTAACGTATTTGGTTATACTCGTTGTTGGAGAAATATCCCAATTGAATTCCCAGAACACGTTGATGGGGATGTTTGTTTGAGTAATGATGGGCAGTATATATTAATGTTAGAAGAACGAGGTAAATGGTTAACTATTCCTCGTACTAATTGTTTAGTTAGACAACATTTTGATTCTGAAAACTTTACTCGTTGGAATCAAAGAGGTGAAGCGGTTTTAGCTGAACAAGCCCAAAGAAGAAGAAAAGACTTAATTTTAGATCCTGTTAGGAAATTGTCTTATTTTGATGATATTTTAGAAATAGCAGAATGTACTTATACTTCTAAATTAAATTGGGAAGAATTTAGACAAAATATTTGTTTCCATAATTTTAATTTAAATATAACCCAAAAACAAAAACTCCAAGAACTATTTTTTGACCACACAGTTTTGTTTGATTCTTTTGAAGAAAATATATCTTACCACTTTGTTAATGTTAATATAAACTTTAGCCTTAACCAATTAAAACAAACTTTAGATAATATTGTTCATGGTGAAGTTGTAGTGTTTATTCAAAATACTCATTTTTATAGTAATAATAGAACAGGTGAAAATTATGTAGGAATATTAGATAATTACTTAAATTCTAATTACCCTCACTTTTGGAGTACTCAAGATAATAGAAAAATTTACATTTTTAACAAACAAAGACCAGATATTTTAAAAATAGCTCAAATTGAATTAGGATTTTCAATCCCAGTACCACCTAAAAAATGGGGTGGGTTAGAAGAAGTCCAAGGACAAATTATATTAGAAGGTAAAAG
>Ga0172367_10009145_pt1 | contig 10920 bp, 8 predicted proteins | sample Lak10m_FD_114542 | JGI IMG/M metagenome (GOLD analysis project Ga0172367, IMG submission 114542) | Freshwater microbial communities from Kabuno Bay, South-Kivu, Congo - kab_022012_10m | ecosystem: Environmental > Aquatic > Freshwater > Lake | place: Democratic Republic of the Congo: South-Kivu...
CGCTAACCAGCGTAGGATCTCGAGTTGGCGCGCGTAGTCATTGAAAATGAAGCCCGTGTAGTGCATGCCGTGGAGCGTGGTGACCATGGCGATGTCGCGCATCCACGCCGGCACATCGGTGCGTGCTTCCCACGGCACTAGATTGAACGCTCGTTCGATGTGCGCAAAGTGTGGAGCGATTGCGTCTTCGAGCGTCTTGGCGCGGCCGAGCACCCAACGCGGCACGGTTACGCGGGTATCGTTGCGCCAGGCGCCGTGTTCGTAGATCGCCTCGGTGCGGTAGCCGCGCTCGCCCGCCTGGAAGAAGTAGCGTTTGGGAAGGACGTGCGTGTCGCGCGAGGTGAGATAGTAGAAATCGTTATCGCCGGCCTTTACGACCGCGACGGGCGTGGACATACTGCGCGGTACTTGGCCGCCGTGGAGGTCACCGGCGCCAAAGGTGTATCCCGCCAATATGTCGTTGTCGCGCGTGTCTTCCAGCGGGCCTCCGGCGAGTGAGAGCTGGCCGCGCGGAATGTCGCGGATCACGGTGGTAACGGTCTTGATAGAGTGCGGCATCCGGGCGGAGATGTCCCATACGATGGCGTCGCCATCTCGTGCGAACTTTACCGTGACGGTGCCCGACGACTTCTCCTGGCCGCCCGCCCAAACCATGCCCGTGCACGTCAGCTCAAGCGCGTTGTCGTCGCCCGCGGCGCGCATGGTTGCACGGTCCATCGTGTAGGTATTTTCGTCGGTGAAGACCAGCACGCTGAAGCGATGCCCGCCAAAGACAACCGCAGGCTCGGGAAAGTCAAACGAGAAGCGCATCACCGACTCGCCGCGCGCCGGCGTGAAGACATCGCTCGTTGAATAGAGCTCGACGATGTTGCCGGTGGCGTAGACACGGCGCGCAGAAAGTGACGTCGTCATGGGCGACGCAGATGCGGTGGGTGTGTCGAGGGGAAGCAATGCGCCAGCGCTCGCCACGGTGACAGTCTTGAGCCAGTCGCGGCGAGAGTACGGATCGGTCATGTCGGCTCCCCTGGAGGAAGTGTCGAAACGCGGGCCGATTACTTGAAGTGAATCTCCGCCGTCGCATAGTGCGACTTCATTAGCGGACGGAATTTCGCCATGTCATCGGCGTTCATCCCCACCGGCGGCTTCTGGCTGTCCGGCAGCAGCGACCGATACGTCGAACCGGCGACTTCCTGCTTGAACGTCTCCTTGGCCTTGGCGAGAACATCGGGCTTGGTGAGGATGTCGATGATCGAGCCGGCCATCACCTTCGCTCCCACGACTTCACCCTTGTGTGCGATGCTCGTTGCCTCGGCGACCGCCGCGGCCCAATGATGGAACGGCACGCCGGGGATATTGGACGGGAACGTGATGCGGCCGTGCGGCACGGTCCACGTGATGTCGCCCGAATCGTTGGACGAGGTGCTCTGCGTGGCTTCGGAAAGCGGGCGTGTCTTGGTCTCGAGGCCGGACTCCTTCATGCCCGCGCTGTTCTGGATGAGTTTTGCAAGCGCGATCTCATCAGCCGTCCATTGCGGCATCCCAACGAGATCGATGTTCGCCTGCACCACCTCGGCCATCGTCTTGTTGTCGCGCGTCGGCCAGCAGGCGGAGAGCACGTTCTCCTTCCACGTGGTGCCGGTCATCAGCGCGGCGCCCTGCGCCACGTCGCGTGCCTTGGTGTAGAGCGCGTTAGCGCCCTCGTACGTGGACTCGCGGAAGTAATACCAGATCTTCGCGTAGTCCGGAACGACGTTCGGTTGCGCGCCGCCGTTCGCGATCACGGAGTGGCTGCGCTGGGTCGGCGGGAGATGTTCGCGGAGTGCATCCCACCCGATGTCCATCAACTTCACCGCGTCCACCGCACTCTTGCCCGTCCACGGCGCCTGTGCCGCGTGTGCCGTCTTGCCGAAGAACTCGTACTCGACCGACATCACGGCGTACTGACGCAGGCCGTAGCTGGTGGAGAGATCGGAACCGACGTGCGCATGGAACGCGGCATCCACGTCCTTGAGATACCCATCGCGCACGAAGAACGGCCGGCTGATGCCCTGTTCCTCGGCCGGCGCGGAAAAGAGCTTGATCGTCCCCGTCAGTTTATGAGCGTCGATGGCCTGCTTCACGGCGTACGCGGCGGCAATCCAAAGCGCGGCGTTGGTGTTGTGGCCCTCGGCGTGACCCGGCGCACCCGGCACGACCTGTTGGTGCTCAGCAACGCCCGCAGCCTGCGATCCACCCGGCAGCGCGTCGTACTCGACGTGCACCGCGATCACCGGCTTGCCTGAGCCGTAGGTTGCCATGATAGCCGTCGGAATGCCCGCGATGCCCGTCTCGACCTTGAAACCCATTTCCTTAAGGAGCTTCACGCACAGCGCCTGCGTCTCGAACTCTTGCATGCCGAGTTCGGCGAACGAGAAAATCGCGTCGCCGACCTTGGCTATCTCGTCCTTGTTGCGGTCAATCGCGGCGAAGGCGGTTGCTTTGGGGGCCGTGATCGTCTGTGCGTCGGCGCGCACCGCGATAAGCGAGGCCAACGCGAAGACGAACGATAGCACGCGGATTCTCACGACTCCTCCGAGAGGACAGCGAGTGAAGCGAACGATTACTTGCCGGGTACGAGCACGACAACCTGATCGGGCGATGTCTTATCGCGGCGCGGCAGGGTGAGTGTCACGCCGTCGGGGCTGGATGCGAATGCAACGGGAACGCCCCCGTCGAGGAGATATGCTTGCGCGATCTTCTTGGGCAGTGGCGGCAGGGCGAGCACGCGATCGAGCGTGTCGAGCAGGTGCACATAGACGGTGTCGCCGCGTTGTGTGGTCACACCCCATCGGCGGGGCGCGATAGGACCGCCGCGCGTGCCGTAGATGGACGAGCTGTTGACCTTCATCCACGCGCCGATCGCGCTCAATCGGGCGAGCGCTGAGTCGGGGATGACGCCATCAGGGCGCGGGCCGACGTTCAATAGGAAGTTTGCGTTGCGCCCGGCCGCTTCAGCGAGTTCGCGCACGAGTGTCGTAGCGTCCTTCCACTTGTTGTCTTGCAGGCGATAGCCCCAGCTCTCGTTGGTCGTCTCAGAAGTCTCAAGCGGGAGAGCGCCTATGGTGGTCGTGTTGAAACCGGCGGTGTTTGTGCCGGGCAGATCGCGTTCGAACGTTTGCACGTCTTCGCCGGGAAGCGGCGCGCCGTGGTGGTTGGGAATGATCAGCGCGGCCGGCTGCAGCCGATGAATCAGTGCGTACGTCCGCTCGAGCCGCCACTGGGCGTCGGGCTTGTCCCACATGCCGTCAAACCAAATGCCGCCGATGGGGCCGTAGCTGGTGAGCAGCTCGGTCAGCTGCGCGTCCATGTAGTCGAGATAGCGCGGCCAGTTGCCGTTGTCGGGGCGGCCCGCAGTCTTGCCCGTTTGGCCACGCGGCCAATAGTCAGGATGATGCCAGTCGAGTTGGGAGTAGTAGAAGAAGAGCTTGATGTCCTGCTTGCGGCATTCATCGGCCAATTGGCGCACGATGTCACGCGCGTAGGGCGTGCGCTTGGGGATCGTCCAGTCGCTCACCTGGCTGTCCCACAGCGCAATGCCGTCGTGGTGCTTGGTGATGAGTGTGATGTACTTCATTCCCGCGCGCTTGGCGGCGCTCACCCACGCCGTGGCGTCGAACTTCGGCGGGTTGAAATAAGCGGCGAGCGTTTCGTAATCGTGCACCGTGATGCCGCGATTGTTCATCACCCACTCGCCGTCCTGCAGCACGGACGAAAGACCCCAGTGGATGAACATTCCCAGTTTGGCGTCTTGGTACCACGCGCGCGCGGCAAGGTTGTCAGAAGTGGGGGCGTACGGCTGTTGCGCGTAGGAGAGCGACGAGAGCGTAAGCACGGCACACGCCGCGATACGGAAAGAACGGACGGGCACGAGTAGCTCCAGTAGGTCGGGAATGCGGCCGCGGCTCAAGTATCGCGTACGAAAGCGCCGCTGACGAGTCACACTCGCCAGCGGCGCTAGGGTGCCACACGAGTTAGCGTCAGTTGCAGACCGGCTCGGAGCCTCCGGCGGCAAGACCGCCCAGCGCAATCGCGCACGTCCTGCTCGTCGTGATGTGCGACGCCGAAGCCGACCACCCCGTAGCGGTCACGGTGCCGACGGTCACCGTCACACCACTCGACGCTTTGAAATTCGTTCCCAGCGCCGTCACCGTTGAGGCGTACGTGCTGTTGTTGTCCGCGAAGTACGCTTCTTCGGCGGTGACGAGGTTGCGCAAGTCGGACTTCATGGAAGCGACATACGCCTTTTCCTTGGTGTTGCTGAACTTCGGGATCGCAATCGCGGCAAGGATGCCAATAATGACGACCACGATCAGCAACTCGATGAGTGTGAAGCCGAGACGTTTGGCATTCATACGAGACGCTCCAGCGGCTGACGGCGGGTAAGGGGGGTGGAAGAGAAAGTGCGCATCTCCGGCCCGGGGCGCCAGCGCATCTGTCTAGAATTTCCAGGCTGCGCCGAGCCATGGCACCACGGTTGCGCTGCCCGAGCCGAGGACGGTGACGCCGCCGAAGTCCCAGGAGACTTTGTCGCCGATGGAGCGCAGGCCGAACGACACGAGCGGGTGATCCTGGACATTGGGAAAGATCCAATCCTCCGTGACAAACGCGAAGTGCCGCGACAGGCGCTTGGTGGCGCCGACCATCAACATCGGGTTGCGGGCGAGCTTGCCTTGGGCGAATCCGTACCCCGCGCCCAACGTGAGCGCGCCCTCCGTACCGCCCCAAGTTGCCACGCCATACGCGATGCCAAAGGTGTTCACGGTGCCGGCCGCATCGGAGAACGGCGCGCCACCGATCCACGCGCCGACGGCGACATTGAACGTATCACTCTGCCTGACGCCGAACTTCGGCGAGATGAAATACGCGTTGTCCTTGAGGAAGCTCGACGTGGGGAAGAGCGTCATGGTGCCGCCCAGTGTGAAGCGGTCGGTCACGCCAGCATAGCCATCCATGAACAAGACCCAGTGATTGGCGACATAGCCTTCGCCCTTCCTGAGCATCCGGCCGGTGGGGCCGAAGAAGAGGCGCGTGGCGTTCGGGTCTTCCGGCCAGTACACGCCGTCATGAAACGACGACGCCCGTGCGATCTTCACCGACTTCACGTCGGCGCGATGTAACGTCAGCGCGCCGGCCATGGACTCGACGCGCGCCGAATCGCCCCAGCTCGCTACGATGCGTCCAAGAACCGTGGAGCCATCGCGCAGCGTGATGAGCTGGCGGACGGAGGTGTCGGCGGCGACGGCGAGCACCGGAGCCTGGGTGCGCGCGGGGCGCGGCGCGACCACTGCGGCGGCCCACGCGGCGACGAGAAAGAAGCGGCAACTGGTCATGGATCCAATACCCGCAAGTTTGCCGGCCGTGTCAAGCGGGGTTTGTGTCGTTCGAGCACGAAAAGCACGAACAGCGGTCGTGGCAATCGATGAAAGCAGCCCGCCGGTCGCGTGCAACGCGACCGGCGGGTTAGTTAGTGCTACTATGCTACTAAATACTACTTCTTCGCGGCAGCTGCCATCAGCTCGTCGGTGATGCGCGTCGCCTTGTACACCTTCTTCAGCGCCTCGGTGAGGCCGGCGGTGTGCACCGAGACCGTGCGCGCCACGTCATCCGTGAAGATGAAGCGGTTCGGCAGCGACTCAATGTTGCCGTCGAAAATGAGCCCCACCACTTCGCCCTTCGCGTTGATCATTGGGCTGCCCGAGTTGCCGCCGATGATGTCGTTGGTGCTGGTGAAGTTCATGGGCGTGGTCATGTCCACCGTCGCGCGCGCCGCTTCCCAGCGCGCCGGGAGCTTGAACGGCGGCTTGTTGTCGAACTCGGCGCTGCGGCCATAGAGACCGTAGATGCTGGTCTTGTACGGTGCGATGGTGCCGTTGTACGGAAAGCCGGCGACGATGCCATCGCTGATGCGCAGCGTGAACGTCGCATCGGGGGGCAGGGATTCGCCGTAGGCGGCGTAGATCGCCTGGCCGACCAGCTCGACGTTGGCGCTGATGGTGGTATTCAGCTTGGCCGCGCGCATTGCGTGCTTCGTCGCGATCGGATTCACCGCGCGGGCGAAGACGATCAGCGGGTCCTTGCTGTCGGCCACCGCCTTGGCACCGCCGTCGAGGAGCGCCTTGCGGACGTCCAACTTGGTGAGCTCGGTGTTGTCGAGCAAGGCGGCCGCGGCGTCCTCGGGCGACTTGCCGTTCAGCGCGAGCTTGAGGAACGGATCGTTGGCCGGCAATGCGGCCTGCGCGCGCTTGAGCTGGATGGCGAGCAGCTTCTTGTCCATCGCCACGTCAATCGGCATCGGCGCGGTGATCTGCGCCTTGGCGCGGGTCAGCCCCGGACCACGATAGTTCGGCAGGCGCAGCGAATCGGCGAGTTTCTCCTGGTCCGGAATGCGCACGATGCCCGCGGCGAGGTTCAACAGGTTCGAGCCGCCGAAGCCCTGGAACGTGATCTCCTTGAAGAAGGAGCCAAGTTCCTTTTGAGCGGCCGCGATGTTGTCCCACGCCTTGCCGTACTTGGCGGCGAGATCGGGCTTGGCCATGATGCGCGCGCGGAAATCCTTCTCGAACGCGGCCTTGCTGGCCATGATCTTCCTGTCGAGCAAGCCGACGTTGTAGCCCGTGATCGCCTTCTGCGAATTCTCGAGGCCGAAGACCGTGTTCTCGTACATCCGCTTGTTCTGCTCGCTCTGCGCCATCAGCTCCTTGTAGAACGCGATCTGCACCTTGAAGGCAGCGAGCGTCGTCGGATAGCTATAGTCGCGCAGGTATTCCATCTGGGCCATCGTGAGCAGGCGGCCGGTGCTGCCCGGGTTGCCAACGACGAACGTCAGCTCGCCGTCCTTGGCGCCCTGCGCGTTCCACCGCAGGTAGTGCGGCGCCTTGAATGGCTGGTTGTTCTCATACACGCGCAGCAGCGTGAGATCGGTGTCGTAGCGCGGATAGGTGAAGTTGTCCGGATCGCCGCCGAAGAACGATGCCCCTTCTTCGGGCGCCATCACGATGCGCACGTCGTTGTAGCGGCGGTACTTGTAGAGGGAGTACTTGCCGCCCTGATAGAAGGTGACCACTTCGCAACGGAGCGCCGAGCCCTGGCAGGAGTTCTGAAGCTCGGCGATCGCCTTGTCACGCTGCTCAACCTGCTCCGCGGGCTTCTTGGACGTCACGGCGGCGCGCACCTTGGCGGTCACGTCTTCGGTGGAGACCAGCTGGTCGGCGTACATGTTCGGGCACTTCTTCTCGTCATTGAGACTCGCTGAGACGAACCCCGCCTCCTGATAGCTCGTGTCCTTGGGCGACACCGCGGTGATGCACGAGCGGGCGCAGTGATGATTGGTCATCACCAGGCCGTTGTCGGAGACAAACGACGCCGAGCAGCCGGGAATGCGGACGGCCGAGAGGCGCACGTGCTCGAGCCACTCCGCGGTGGGTTCGAAGCCGTAGCGTCCTTTCCAGTAGGCGAGCGGCGGAGCGTCGAACGTCCACATCGTGCCGAACTCTTTGATCCAGCCACCGGGGCCGGTCTCGACCTGAGCGGCGGCCGCGGGCGCCTTGGGCGCCGGCTTGGCCTGCGCGCTCACGAGCGCCGGAAGGAGCACGAGCGCGACGAGCGCGAGGAGATAACGTGTGAAGCGATTCATATGAAGACTGGGGAAGGGGAAGGGAGCAGGGTGTGGGAAGGGAAAGAGACGAATAGTGAATGCTACCCGCAATTGAAAACGGTTCCTATCGCGGGGTACCCTGACAAGATGTCGGGCGTTTACCGCCTTTGCAAAGCGTGGGGAATTCGTTGTCGTTCTGGGCACACGAAACTCCCGTTTTCCGGATCCCATCATGACAACGCTTCGCACCCTTGCCGCCGCCGTCCTCCTTGTCGCCGTTGCCGCACTTCCGGCGCAGTCGCAGGCCAAGAACTATGGCAAACCGCTCACGCTCAAGGAGAAGACGCCGATCTCCGCGATCCTCAAGGATCCGCACGCCTACCACGGCAAGCGCGTGCAGGTGGAAGGGACGATCGTCGAGGTGTGCGAAGAACGCGGCTGCTGGATCAACATCGCCAGCGACAAACCGTTCGAGAAGATCCGTTTCAAGGTGGATGACGGCGTGATCGTCTTTCCGCTTGACGCGAAGGGAAAGCAGGCGATCGTCGAGGGTGTGGTGCAGGTGAACATGCTCACGAAAGAGCAGGCCATGGCGCAGGCCAAGGAAATGCACAAAGAGCGCGGCACTCTGGCCAAGTTTGACTCCACCAAGTACACGAAGGACGTGATGGACGTGCAGATCAAGGGCGACGGCGCCCGCGTCCAGTAGTGCGCGACAACTGGCATTCTGACGACGCGCCGCCGGCGCGCGGAGCGCGCAGCATTCCCTGGCGGCGGTGGAGCATCGCGCTGCACCGCGACGTCGGGTATCTGGCGGTCGCCCTGACGATTGCATACTCGATTTCTGGTATCGCGGTCAACCACATCGCCGACTGGAACCCGAACTACCGTGTGACCAAGACGCTCGTCACGGTTGCGCCCATCGCGATGACGAGCGAGGAGGGGATTGTGCCGAACGTGATGAAGCGGCTCAATCTCACCGAGCCGCCGCGCAGCAGCTTCCGTCCGGACACCAGCACCGTGCAGCTGTTCTACAAGGGGACCACCTACCACGTGGACCTACCCACGGGACAGGTGATCGTGGAGGCCACGCAATCGCGCCCCGTGCTGTTTGAGATGAACCAGCTGCACCTCAACCACGCCAAGCGTGCGTGGACGTGGATCGCCGACGTCTTCGCGCTGGCGCTGATCCTGCTCGCGGTCACCGGGCTCTTCGTGCTGAAGGGGCGGCTCGGCATCACGGGCCGCGGGGCGTGGCTGACGGCCGCGGGGTGCTTGCCCGTCGTGTACTGGCTGATCTTCCTGCGGTAGCGCGCGTTCGGACATTTGGCCTTCGCGGTCACGACCATGACAGTTCCGCAGCGCATCATTCTCCTTGGCGCCTACGGCAACACGGGTCGGCGCATCGCGCGACTGCTCGCGCCGCGCTCCGATGTGCAGCTCGTGCTCGCCGGCCGCTCGCTTGAGAAAGCGATGCGCCTGTCGGACGATCTCGCCGCGGTCGCGGCGCATCCGCCGCATGCGACCGCGGTGGATGCGACGCAGCCGGCGGAACGTCGCGCGCTGTTCAACGGCGCCTCCCTCGTGATCGCCGCATCGAGCACGTCTGCGCACGCCGCCGACATCGTGCGGGATGCCGTGCATGCCGGCGCGGATGCATACGACACCAACCTTTCGCTGCCGGGAAAGACCGACGCGCTGGCCGCGCTCTCCGCCGTGACTGAGCGGATGGGACGCACCATCATCACTGATGGCGGATTTCACCCGGGATTGCCGGGCGCGATGGCGCGCCATGCGCTGTCGCTCGTGCCCGGGCTGACGACGATGCGCATCGGCGGCGCGTTCCAGCTGAACTGGAACGCGTACGAGTTCTCGCGCTCGACCATCGGCGAGTTCGTCGAAGAGCTCGCGCTCATCGGCCCAGAGTGCTACGACAATGGCCGATGGGTGCGCTCGTGGTCGGCGATGCGGCCGATTGACTTCGGCGCACCGATTGGCGAACGCCAGTGCGTGCCGTGGGCGATGCAGGAAATGCGCGAGGTGGTGGCCGCGGCACCGGCGCTCACAACTGCCGGGTTCTTCATCGCGGGATTCGGGCCGCTCATCGACTATCTGGCGATGCCGGCCGCGGTTGTGGCGTATCGCATTGCCCCGTCGCAGAAGATCCGTATTGGCGGCGCGTTCCTCTGGGCGCTGCGCCACCTTACAGCGCGCGACGAGTGGACGGTGCTGCAACTGGATGCCATGGATGGCGCGCGCGGTGAGCGTGTGAAACTCCGCGTGTCGCACGACTCCGGCTATGACCTCACGGCCTTTCCGGTTGTCGCCGGCGTCGAGCAGCTGCTCGACCGGCCGCGGCGTCCCGGCGTGTTCACACAGGCTGGGTTCGTGGAGCCCTCGAGTTTCTTCCACCGACTGCGCGCACTCGGCGTCTCGATACAGGTCTCCGTGACCTGACAGGCAATTCCCTACATCCTGTGATGTGAATCGCTGGCGGGACGGGTCAATGGGTGGCACTTTGACCCGTCATTGGTCTTCGGCCCCCCGTCCGTTGACCCCGCTCGCGCATGCACGCAGCCGCCCGTCTTTCAGAGGTGCGTCACACCGCCCGCCGCGTATCGTGCTGGTTGGCGGTGTCTGCGGCGCTCCTTCTAACGGTATGTGGTGAGCCGCCGACTGGAGTGTCGCGCGGGGCGGAGCATCCCGTCCGGCTCTCGTTTGCGCCGGTGATGAACCTCGCCGACCGCGCACTGCTGAGTCAGGTGGCCAGCAGCATCGACAACGTCCACATCGTCCTACGCAATGGCGCCGGCGCGCTCGTGCTCGACACCATTGTCGCGTTTCCCGCAGGCCAGGATAGCGTGGCGGTGGGCGCGAGCGTGAATGTGCACGGCGAAAGCGAACGATTCGCCGTGCAGTTCCAACTGCGCGCGGGCAGCGTCACGATGTTCGAGGGCATGCAGGAACTGACGGCCAAGCCAGGGACGAATGCGGTGCAGCCGGCGATTGTGCCGCTGACCTTTGTGGGGCCGGGGGCGCGGGCGGCGCGCGTGACCGTCACGCCAGCGACGACCACACTGCTCCCCGGCGCGACCGTTACCCTCACCGCGATCGTCGCCGATTCCGCGGGCGCGCCAATCCCCGGCGCAGTGATCGTGTGGAGTTCATCGAACGAAACGTCCGCGACCGTGAACGCCGCAGGAATAGTCACCGCGCTTGGCATGCGCGGCGCGGCCACTATCAGCGCACGCACGCCATCGGGCGTGAGCGGCTCGGCGGCGGTGAAC
>Ga0172367_10009147_pt1 | contig 10918 bp, 9 predicted proteins | sample Lak10m_FD_114542 | JGI IMG/M metagenome (GOLD analysis project Ga0172367, IMG submission 114542) | Freshwater microbial communities from Kabuno Bay, South-Kivu, Congo - kab_022012_10m | ecosystem: Environmental > Aquatic > Freshwater > Lake | place: Democratic Republic of the Congo: South-Kivu...
ACTATAATAATGATGATTGGTACCCAGAAACTCATGACGGAGTTAGCTTCTCAGCTTTAAATATAAGATATAGTAATGTTCCTAAACACAACACTCAAGAAACTATTGAAGTAGAAACTATTAGATTGAATACTTTATTAGATAATTTAAATATAAATAAAATTGATGTATTATCTATAGATACTGAAGGATGGGAACTTGAAGTTATGATGGGATTTGATCAAGAAAAATATAAACCTAAAGTAATTGTATTAGAAAATTTTGAAAACAATATAAAATATGAGTTATTTATGTTAGAAAAAAATTACATTAAATACACACAATTAGGATATAATGAAATATATATTCCTAAAAATACTCTATAAATTAAACGTGGAAATTTAAAATAAAAATATTATATTAGTTAATATGGCAAACGGAGTATATAAAATTACAGAAGAGTTTGAAGAAAAACTCGCCAATTATACTGGAGCTAAATACGCAATTACATTAGATAATCAATCAAATGCTTTATTTTTAGCATTAATGTATGAAAATGTTAAAGGATTAGAAATTACTATTCCTAGCAGAACTTATCCTTCTGTTCCTTGTGAAATTATTCATGCTGGTGCTAAAGTTAATTTTAAAAAAGTAAAAGGTAAAACCATTAAAGGAGCATATCAATTAGAACCAACTAACGTTTGGGACTCAGCTTTATCTTTTACAGCAGACATGTATAAACCAGGAACACATATGTGTATTTCTTTTACTGGTCCTTATAAACATTTTAAATTATCTAAAGGTGGAGCTATTTTAACAGATAATTATGAAGCTTATCTTTGGTTTAAACGAGCTCGTTATTCAGGACGTAGAGAATGTTCATATCATGATGATAATTTTGATATGTTAGGTTGGAATTTCTACATGATGCCCGAATTAGCAGCTCGTGGTTTATTACTTATTAATCAGTTTTATAATGTTGATGGAAGTAAAAAACATCAAGAAGACCTAGAATTACCATACCCAGACTTATCTAAATTTGAAATTTATACTAAATCTAATAGGGAATGAAAAAAGGTATTGTTGGAGCGGGTGGGTTTGGTAGAGAAGTTTATTGGAGTTTAAACCCAATTGAAAGAAATAATACAGTATTTTTTGTTGATGAGGAATATTGGGATAATACTAATAAAAAAATACTACCTATTTCTCAATTTAATCCTAATGAGTATGAATTGGTTGTTGCTATTGCTGATTCATACCATAGAGAACGTATTGTAAACAGTTTACCAACAAATACAAAATATTTTACCCATATCCACCCTACAGCTCAAATACATGGAGATGATGTATATGTTGGTGAAGGAAGTATAATTTGTGCTGGAACTATTATAACAACAAATGTAAAAATAGGAAAACATGCCCACATTAACTTAATTACTACTATAGGACATGATTGTGTTATTGGTGACTATTTTACAACATCACCAGGAGTACAAATTTCAGGTAACGAAACTATTGGTAATAGGGTTTATTTTGGAACTCGTTCCTGTATTAAACAAAAGTTAAGTGTTTGTGATAATGTAACTGTTGGTATGAATGCTGGTGTTGTAAAAAACATTACTGAACCTGGTACGTATGTTGGTACACCCGCACAAAAAATTTAAATATGAAAGACTTAGTTACGGTTTTTACATATTGCCCTGACGACGAAAGAAAAGTAATCCTTATTGAATTATTAAATAAATTACAAAATATCAGAAAAGATTTTGATATCTTAGTGGTATCTCATTCAGAATTACCAAATTCAATATCAACAATGGTTGATTACGTTTATATTGAAAATGATAATAAATTACTTTTTGATTTTGATATTACAAATAAATTTTGGTTTGGAACAGACATATTTAATGCCCATTCTAGTTTAATATATCCATTCAGTACTCATTTATCTATTTACAGTCTTATACACTATGTTTTAAATTTTGCTGAATTCAAAAAATATTCAAAAGTACACTGTATCGAATATGACATCAATTTTGACAACACAGAAATTGTAGGACTTGTTAATCAAAAATTGGATGAACACGATAACATCATTTTTAAATCAGATGATGGTTGGTGTCACGGAATCTATTTTGCATTCAAAATAGAAGGATTCCCTGAAAATTATTTTTCTTACGATGAGAATTTCATTAAAGATGAAATAAAAAATGTTGAAACTCGAATGACAGAACACTATACACCGAAATTTTTGAGTGTTGGGGGTCGTAAAACTTATTTTGAACACACAAGTAAAATTAATCTAAATGAGATTTTACAAATAAAAGACTCTCATGGTAATGATGATTTGAATTGGTGTGTACCAATAATTGATAATGGTGATAACACATTACATTTTATTGTTTTCAATGAGAAAGGTGGGAACTATAACATGGATATAATACTTGACGGGAAACATATACCGGTTAATATAGATGTTAGAGGTGCTTGGAAATTAATACCTCTCGGTAAATTTGATGAAATCAATAATTTTAAATTATTAGTTAATGGTAAAGTTAGACACGATATTACTTTTAACGATGAAAATAGAAATGTATTTAAACTTAATAATTTTTTTGTCAGAAAATGAAAGATTTAATATTAATTACATCATACTGTAACACGCCTGAAAAAGAAAATACACTAAGAAATTTGGTAAGTAGTATCAAAAAAGAAAAAGAATTTTTTGATTTAATGGTGGTTTCTCATTTACCAATACCAATTGATATTTCCCAAAAAACTGATTTTTGTTTATATGATAAAAAAAATGAAATATTAACTAATTGGGATATGAGGTCAACACCATGGTTTAATCCTGGTGATGAAAGACCAATCCTTTCATGTTTTACAGGTTTTTCTAATATTCATTTAGCAATTTGGAGAATGTTAATATTAGGGAATTCAATTGCTAAAAATTGTGGATACAAAAAAGTTCATCATTTAGAATACGATTGTGAGATTAGTGATTTTAGTGAACTAAAAGAAAATAGCGATTTATTAAATGACTTTGATGCGGTTACATACAATAAGGAAGAACTAACCGTAGACCCAATACTTTTTGGTACTTACCAATCATATAATATTGATAGATTGCACCAAGATTTGTTAAATTTAAATGAAGATAAAATCAAAAAAGAAATCTTAAATTCCGAGCACAAATCAACCGAAAAAATGTTGTTTGATTTATTAAACCACAACAATAATATTTTTGTTAAAAGTAAAAATTTGTTGGATTTAAATGGTAATAAATTTGGATTGAGTCATAGCGAATTATCTAATCAAAATACTGCGTGGTGTTTACCTTATTTTGATGAACTCACGGAAAAATTAGGATTCGTGGTGTGGAATTCAGAACAAATAGAAAAAGACATCTCAGTAAAAATAATTTACAACGACAATCAAATAATTAATTTTGGAATTGTAAAACCGAAACATTGGTTATTACGTGACATTGATGACTATGTAAATGCAAAAAAACTTATAATATTATTAAACGATAATGTAAGAGATGTTTTTGACTTTGAAAAAAACTATGAAGAATTTAAAAAAGTCAGTTATAGACAAAAAGAAAAAAAAATAAAAAATTATGATTAATATAGATTACAACAGAGAAACAAACACCACTAAAGTTTTAATTGGTGATACATCAACGATAAGTAAAAATTGTCAGTTGAAGTTAAAATTTAAAAATATCATCTCAGGTGAAATACATTACCAACAGGTATTAGGTTCTAATACATGGTGCACATGGTGTGGTGCTGAACTTATAACTGATGTTTTATTTTATGATGTAGATGATAATTTAATTTACAAACATAAATGGGATGTTATAAGAGATGGTGATGAAATTGAAAAACAATTATGGTTGTACCTGAAAAATAGAAAAAATAAAGGTATTTCATCAAAAGGTTTAGTTATTGGAACTCACGATGGAAGAAATGGACATTGGATTTATTCAATTAAGGAAAATCTATCAGATGCGTTATTAATAGATGGTAGTGAAAAACAGTTTTTAGAATTGAAAAAAAATTATGAAGAAGTAGTAAACGTGAGTATGGTTAATTCTATTGTAACTGTAGATGGTGGTACTGTTGAGTGGTACCAAGGTGGTGAAGGATATACAGATACGGTTGTTAGTGATTTAATTCACGATTGGTTAGATGATAGTCAGATAACTAAAGTTCAAAAAGAAAGTATATCTTTTAAAGAATTAATTAAAAATAATAATTTTGATTGGATTCATTTGGACGTTGAAGGTATTGATGGTGAATTAATTCTTTCACTCGAAAAATTACCAAATGTTATAATTTATGAAAGTATGAATTTGGATGAAAATACCACAACGGCACTAAAATATTTCTTTCAAAAAAATAATTACAATGTTATCGTATGTAATGGTAATACAATAGCTATAAAAAATGACTAATCCAAAATTATATGCTCATTGTTCCTATATAGGAACCACAGGTTACAATAACCATACAAGAGATTTTTTTAGAGAATTATCTAAATTTATTCAATTAAAAGTTAGAAATTTTACTGTTGGAAAATCCTGGAATGGTATTGATGATACTCCACATGATGGAGAAAAATATTTAGACGATATCGATAAATCTTTATTGTATAAACAACGATTATGGGTTGATAATAATAAAATGGAAGATTTTAAAATTTATTCTTCTCAAAATAAAGAATTTAATCATGATATTGATTTAGTTTTAAATGAAACAAATCATTATTTATTTTACCAAAACTATAATAGACCTAAAATAGCATATAATGTTTGGGAATCAACTCTTCAACCAGAAGAATTTTTTAATAAACTAAAAGAATATGATGAATTATGGGTTCCATCAAAATGGCAGAGAGATTGCTCTGTTGTTCAAGGGTATGATCCTGATAAAATTAAAGTTGTTCCTGAAGGTGTAAATGTTCATACTTTTTATCCTGAAGAAACTACTCATGAATTAACCTCCGATGGGAGATTTAAATTCTTTTTAGCAGGTAGATGGGATTATAGAAAATCAACAAAAGAAATTATTGAAACATTTCTTAAAACTTTTGATAAAGATGAACCTGTTGATTTAATAGTTTCAATTGATAACATGTGGGGTAAAGATATGGATGGGTTTGAAACTACAGAAGAAAGATTATCTCATTATAATTTATTAGATCCTAGAATTAAAATTATTCATTTTCCATCTAGAGAAGATTATATAAAAATATTAAAATCATGTCATGTATTTGTATCTTGTGCTCGTTCTGAAGGTTGGAATTTACCTTTAATTGAGGCAATGGCTTGTGGTATTCCATCAATTTATTCTAACTGTTCAGGCCAATTAGAGTTTGCTGAAGGTAAAGGAATACCTGTAAATATAATAGGAGAAAAACCAGCAGATACTAATTCATACGCTAGATATAAAATGAGTGATCTCCCAGGTAATTATTATGAACCTGATTTTAATCATTTATCTCAACAAATGAGATTTACTTATGAATTTTATTCTCAAGTTAAAGAAAAATCTTTACAAGAATCAGAACATATTAGAAATGATTTCAGTTGGGGAAAAATTGGAGAAATAGGTTATAAAACTTTACTAGAATTTTACAAAAATAATCCTTATATTCCTCAAAAAAATGAAATAAAAATTAGTTATATTGATGGACCTAAAGTTGAAATTGTAGGAGATATTGATGAAGAATATAATATTGAATTTTTAGATGAAAATAACAATGTTATACATAAAGATACCATTACGAATAACATGTGGACCTTATGTTCTAGAAAATATTACACTAAATGGAAAATTAAAATTAATGGGAATATTGTAGATGAATTTAATCTTACTAATAAACGTGTATTAATTGGCTTAGAATCAAAGGCTATAGGTGATACTGTTGCTTGGGGACCATATGCTGTTGAATTTGCTAAAAAACATAATTGTAAAGTAATTTTAAGTACATTTCATAATGAATGGTTTAAAGGATTAGAAACATATAAAGACATTGAATTCATAGAACCAGGAAGTTCTACAGAATGTCACGTTGTATATAGAATAGGATGGATGAGAGGAGACTCAGGAAAGTGGGATAAATTTGATTGCTATCCTAATTATCCAAATACTCAACCATTACAAAAAACCGCCACTGATATTTTAGGTTTAGAATTTAAAGAATTAAATTATGGAATAAATTTTACTCTAAAGTCTAAATCTACAAAAGCTGATTATATTGTTATAGCTCCTGAATCAACAACTGGTTGTAAAGAATGGCCTTATGATAGTTGGGTGACCTTATCTAAAATGTTACGTGAATTAGGATATACTGTAGTTACTCTTACAAGTAAACCATATGACATAAAAGGTAATTTAAATATTCACGGTAAAACATTAAATGAGTCTATGAATATTTTACATAATGCTAAATTTTTAATAGGACTAAGCTCAGGATTATCATGGATAAATTGGGCTTTAGGAAAACAAACAGTAATGATAAGTGGTTTTTCTCAAAAAGACCATGAATTTTTAAGTAATAATATAAGAATTCAAAATGAACAAGCTTGTAATTCATGTTGGGCAAATACAAACTTTACATTTGATGCTGGTGATTGGGATTGGTGTCCTATTTGGAAAGGAACAGATAAACAACATATTTGTGAAAAATCAATTTCACCATTAACAGTATTTAATAGTTTACCTATATGATAGATATTTCAAATTTTGATTGGGGTTGGATGAATGAACCCGTTACGTACAATGTTGATAGTGAGATACAATATGTGTGGCATATCAATCCTGATGGTACTGTTACACATATGAGTACTTATCATAAAAATTCAATCATTAAAGAAATATTTGAAGATAAGTGTTATGAAAAGTTTTTTGAGGTTGAGCGGGGTGATGTTGTATTAGATATTGGTGCGAGCGTTGGTCCATTTACATATTCTATTTTACATAAAAAACCAAAACACGTTTTCTGTTTTGAGCCGAGTAAGAAAGAATTCAAGACATTAGTTAAAAATACTATTGGCAATCCTGTAACTCAAATTTTTAAAGGTATTGGGCCTGAAAATAACATCATAGAAAACTCACAACTTTTTGGAGGTGAAAATGAAATGGAGTCTATTAAATTCTCAACGTTCATTGATTTATATTCTCTCGATAAAATAGATTTTCTTAAGACAGATTGTGAAGGTGGTGAGTATGATATTTTCAACGATGAGAATATTAAATACATTCTTTCAAATGTGAAAAAAATTACAGGTGAATGGCACCTCAATACACATGAAAATAAAAACAAATTTAGAAATTTTAGAGATAATTATCTTACTAAGTTCAATAAATACGAAATACATTCAATTGATGGTATTGATATAAAATGGGATCTATGGAATGAACATTTTATAGAATATTATAATGAAGTAATAATTTATATTGATAATCGTTAAATAAAAATATTTTTCAATAACGGTATTTAATTTTTTATTAAACATTTAGTTTTAATAGCATTTTATAGATTCTTTTTCATATTTATTACTAGAAACAATCTAATAAAATGGCAGAAGTACTATTATCTCCGGGTGTATCATTGAGAGAAAACGACACCTCTCAAATAACTTCAGGTCCTATTACAGCAGGATTAGCTTTAGTAGGTCCTACTGTTAAAGGTCGCGTTAATATTCCAACGCTTGTAACAACCTACAGTGATTTCCAAAGTAAATTTGGAGATCTTTTTGAAAGTTCATCAGCTAACTATGAGTTTTTAACTTCTATAGCTGCTTACAATTACTTCCAACAAGGTGGTGAAAGTATTTTAGTAACCCGAGTAACATCAGGTTCATATACTTCAGCTACCTCTAGTATTAATAACCAAGCTCCTGCAACAAATGGAGCTTACGCTAGTTGTAGCTTTACATTAAATACTTATCAAGACTTAACAGCTATTCCTTCAAGTGAAGTAACTCCTAATTTTCAAACAAACTTTATATTTGGAAATTCTTGGTATAAATTTATAGCAGTAAATACTTCAGGAAGTGGAATAATTCCTCAAGATGATGATGATGGGTTAGTTTACTTCTATGCTTGGAACAGTGGATCAGACAGTAGAGTAATATTAAACCAAAATCTCCAAACTAAAATGAATACTGTTTTAGGTTCAAGTGGAGCTGGTTTATTTACAGTTAACTATAATTCTGGTAATAATACAATTGCTATAACTGCTTCTCTTCAAGGCGCCGCTTATAATGGAGCTTATGTTACATTAGATGATCCAATTCCTTACTATGATGCTAATTATGCTCTTATTGGGTATGTTGATAGTGGTACAGGTTTATTAGGAACTTTAGCAAATGGTGCTAATGGAAATCCAGGATATGCCTTTACTTTAGAAACTATTTCTGAAGGTGTTATTATGAATAATAACCAAGGTGCATTATTGTCTAATGGTGCTTTAGTAAGTGGTAGTATGGATAACGTAAGATGGCAAGTAGTAAGCCCAGATACAGCTAGTGGTACATTTACATTATTGATTCGTCAAGGTGATGATACAACTACAAATCCTAATGTGTTAGAAAGTTTCACTAATGTAAGTTTAGATCCAAACCAACCTAACTATATTGAGGCTGTAGTAGGTAACTTTAAACAAAATGTAGCTTATGATAGCTCAGTAGGTCAGTACTATATTCAAAACAGTGGATCATATGCTAATGCTTCTCGTTACGTAAGAGTAAAAGAAGTATTAACCCCTACTTACAACTACTTTAACAATAACGGTACTCCAAAATCTCAATACTTCAATTCAATTCCAACAACAGGATCCGGTAGTTTTGGTGGTGCTACAGGAAATGATTTAAGTTATGTAACTAACTTATATCAAAATATTAGTACAATTACTCAAGGATTGGTAGCTGCTAATTATACAATAGTAGATGATATTTTATCTAACCCAGATGAATACAATTTCCAATTAATTTCAGCTCCTGGTATTACACAACAGTACCACTCAGCAGTAGTAGCTCAATATATTACTTTATCTGAAGAAAGAGGTGATTGTTTCTACATCACTGATTTGACAGGATATGGAGCCACAATTGCTACTCCTGGTGTTTTAGCTAACCAATTAAATACTAACTATGCTGCTGCTTACTGGCCTTGGGTTCAAGTATTAAGCGCTGCTACTGGTAAGTTGGTTTGGGTTCCTGCTTCAACAGTAATGCCTGGTGTTTATGCATTTAACGATAGAGTAAGTGCTGAATGGTTTGCTCCTGCTGGTTTAAACAGAGGTGGTGTTGGAGGTGCTTTACAAGCTGAAAGAAAATTAGGCACAAACGATCGTGATACTTTATACCAAAATAAAGTTAACCCAATTGCTAGTTTCCCTGGTGTTGGTTTAGTAGCTTATGGTCAGAAAACATTACAAACTAAAGCTAGTGCTTTAGATCGTGTAAATGTTCGTCGTTTGTTAATTAACTTAAAGAGATTTGTTAGAGCAGTTGCTGAAAGCTTATTGTTCGAACAAAATACTTTAACTACAAGAAACAATTTCGTTTCACAAGTTAATCCATACATGGAATCAGTGCAACAAAGACAAGGTCTTTATGCATATAAGGTAGTAATGGATGACAGTAATAACACTCCTGACGTAATTGACAGAAACCAATTGGTAGGAGCTATTTACATTCAACCTGCTAAAACAGTTGAATTTATTTATATTACCTTTAACATTACTCCAACTGGTGTAACTTTTGGAGCTTAACATATTTATAACAAGATAAAAACATAAGACAATGCCATTATTAAACCCTAACGAAATAATGTTCACAGCTTTTGAACCAAAAGTTCAAAACCGCTTTTTAATGACTATTCAAGGTGTTCCTGCTTACTTAGTTCATAAAGTAAAATTTCCTGATATTAACTTAAAAGAAATTAAAGTTGATCATATTAACGTATATCGTAAAGTTAAGGGAAAAGCTGAGTGGCAAGACATGACACTAAATCTTTACGATCCTGTAACACCTTCAGGTGAACAGGTAGTAATGGAATGGATTCGTTTATCACACGAATCAGTAACAGGCCGTGATGGTTACTCAGATTTCTACAAAAAAGACATTACATTGAGTGAATTAGGTCCTGTAGGTGATGTTGTAGGTGAATGGATTATTAAAGGTGCGTTTATTAAACAAGCCAATTTTGGTGATGGTGATTGGAGTCAAGGTGAATCGTTGAAAGACATTCAATTGACTATTGCTATGGATTATTGTATCCTGAACTACTAAAATATATACTCAAAAGGTACAAAGGAAGTCTGGTTTTTGCCAGACTTTTTTTGTTTGTATATATTTATTGTAAATAAGTTATTATGAGCGAATTTAAATTTCCAACAGAAGTTATTGATTTACCTAGTAAAGGTTTAATCTATCCAGAGTCTAGTCCATTAAGTTCAGGAACTATTGAACTAAAGTACATGTCTGCTAAAGAAGAAGACATTTTAACTAACACAAACTTTATTGAAAAAGGAATTGTAATTGATAAACTCTTACAAAGTATGATTGTAAGTAAAATTGATTATGATGAATTAATAGCAGGTGATAAAAATGCTATTTTATTTTCGGCTCGTATTTTAGGTTATGGGGCTAATTATGATATAGAACTTACAGACAAATACGGAAAACGAGTTAAAACAACTATTGATTTAAGTAAATTACAAAACAAATCTTTTGATGAAAAATTATTTACTAAAGGAAAAAATGAATTTAATTTTATTCTTCCTCAAAGTAAAATAACAGTTACTTTTAAATTATTGAGTTCTAAAGACGAAAAGGGAATTAATGATGAAATTAAGGGACTTAAAAAAGCTTATCCTAATGATAGTTTTGATATAACTACCCGTTTAAAACACACAA
>Ga0172367_10009148_pt1 | contig 10918 bp, 5 predicted proteins | sample Lak10m_FD_114542 | JGI IMG/M metagenome (GOLD analysis project Ga0172367, IMG submission 114542) | Freshwater microbial communities from Kabuno Bay, South-Kivu, Congo - kab_022012_10m | ecosystem: Environmental > Aquatic > Freshwater > Lake | place: Democratic Republic of the Congo: South-Kivu...
ATGCTGAACAAAATCACATACGAAACAATGAAAAAGGGGAGTGCGAACATGAAATCGGCTGAGTTCGCCAATGTCTGACTTTTCCACAAATACACAATGGTGAGCAAAACCGTCCAGAACAAGCCTTTTTTCAGATCGCGGACGAATAGCAATAAGTTGTTCATGAGGATATCAATTGGATGATGAAGCGTTCAGCTAGTTTAATTGTCAAGAACAAAGCAGCCATCGGGATTACCCTTTTTACCGGATTACTCCGATGGCTGCTTTTGTTGAATCATGTTTATTTTTCTTTCAGAAGAATTTTCTGGTTGTTCAGCACGAACATCCGGGTACTTTGCGTAAAGTCTTTTCCGAAGGTCGATTGGTATTTTAAGTCGACATAAAATGCTTTGAAGCCCGATTGCGGGAGGTCAACTTCAACTGTAATTTCCGGTTTTTTAGCAGCATTCAAGGTGACAGAGTTCCATTTTTCATCCCTGAAATCCTGATCAGTCGAAGTTGAAGTCCAAACAAAAGCATCAATCAGTTTCTCCGGAGTTGTTTTTACCGTAATGATCGCTTTGTTTCCATTTTGCGTGATGCTGTAATCGCAGATTGGATAAGGATTTTTTGAGGCAGTATTTCCGAGAAAAGCGCTCAGGGTACTAAATGCTTTTTGCTTGTCGCCCAGATCGTGCCCGGCATTTGGAGTGTAACAAATGTGATTGTTCCCCGGAATACTGTCGATGTAATTCTTAACGGCGTCGACCGGCCAGTATGGGTCGTTGGTTCCCATGAAAATCATTTTGGGCATAGTCAGGTTTTTGCGATACGAGTACGGATCGATCATTTTGGTGAGGTCGTTTCCTCCGGGAGTCCCTAGCTGTTGGGCAATTCCAAGTTTTACGTAATCTTCGATTTCGATGCTGTAATCGCCCCAAACCACTCGCTGGTAGTCAACATTCACCGGCATATTCAATACATCGATAACCATCGGTCCGATTGCAACCACTCGCTTGTCATTGGCTCCGGTCAGCCAGGTGGTCCATCCACGTTTTGAAGCTCCCGAAATGACAAAGCCGGTTACCTTTTTCCGGATTTCTTTTTTCGCAAACTCCTGAACGATATCCATTCCGCGGATGGCACTTTTGGTCATCGGGAAAAGTAATGGCCACGAAAAATCATGATCAGCCAGGTAGTTGTGCAGTGTCTTCGAGATTAGTGCATCTTCAGTCAAATCCTCATACAATGGCTGATTCGGAACTTGCCACAAGATTGAAGTGATGGTGTGATTGGTTTTGGCGATTCTTCCCAATTCAGCGGGCAAGTCGTCGGTAAATTTATGGGTATTGGGCGCACCATTTTTGTTGCTTCCGCCAGTAATAAAAAGCAAAGCTGTTTTGTACTTCAATTCATCGGGGACCATAATCATCAACTCGTGGCTCCATTTAATGGTTTGCCACGTTTGCGATACGAACTGGATTTGGTAAAAAGTCAGTCCGTCGCCTTTTAGCTGGTCTTTTACTTTCCAGGTAAACGATGCATCGCCGTTGTTTAAATAGGCCCGAAGGGCAGTTTCCGGAGTGATGTTTTTTTGCTGAGCAGAAACAGTCAGTGCCGACAAGCTGAGCAGCAAAAATAGCACAATTAAAAATCTCTTCATGGAATTTAAATGATTAAAAAAAACAGGCCTTCCAAGGCCTGTTTTTCAGTTGAAACAAAAAGATTGATTTAGTATGGTTTGTTTGTTCCTTGCAGAACCCACATTTTCGACCATGCGCTGTTGTTGCTTTGGTCGGTTCCTTTGTATTGTGTTGCTTCCAAACGGCCGATTGCTGCATTGGCATTTTCGGTATTCTTGGCAATTTCGTTGTCGTAATGATAGTACCAACGCAACGGAAGAGCAGCCCGCACGGCCGATGGCCCGGTCGTCAACACAGGCAGTCCGGTTCTTCTCCAGTCGAACCACGACTCCTGGCAGGTTGTCCAGCTGGCAAACCATTTTTGTTCCATAATGCTGGCAAGACCTGCGTAGGGTGCGCGCGTGATATAATCGGTGTATGAACTTCCAACTCCCCATGCATTCAACGATTGCTGAACTCCGGCAGCATAATAAGTTTGTGGTGTTCCCGAAATCCAGCCTCTGAAAGCTGCTTCAGCCAGAATGAGGTTCACTTCAGCAGCCGACATCAAACGCATCAGTACCAGCGGATCGCTTGTTTTTTTGTAGCGATCGTTCAGCTGTGAAGCGTGTGGATTCTTCGTGCCCTGTGCCGGATTGGCGAGGTTGAGGTTGAAAATCTGAACTTTGGGATGCGAAATGGTAACGCCCACAAAGTCCTGGTCAAAATCAACTTTCATGGTGTTGTCGGTTTCAAACTTGGTAACAATGTCCTGAGAAACTTCGCGTTTACCACTTACAACACGGTCGATTCCTGTTCCCTGAACGAGAACCAGCGGAGTTTCAACTTTGTTTGCCCAAACTGCCAGTCGCGGATCGTTGTACTTTTGAAGTGCATCAACCAATGTGATACCCATTTTTACCCTCATGTAGGCTCCTGAAGGATCGATGTCGTAAACGGTATTCAAAGGGTTCGAATTTTCCTTGGCGCTACCTACGAAATTTAAATTTGCATCGTCGGAAGCCAGAGTAATCAATGGATATTTAGAAGGATCACCTGTGATTTTTTTGATGCCCTGTTCTGCAGTTGAAGGTTCTTTAGCCTGCAATCTCATGTAATAGCGCAAAGCCAGCGAATTCGCAAATTTTCTCCATTTTTCAGGGTTACCACTGTACAATGGATCTTGTTTTGAAGCAATATTGGTGTATGCTGAAGTGCTTTTCGACAAAAGCGTATTGGCAGTATCCAGATCAGCTAAAATTCCAAGATAGATTTCTTTTTGAGGATCAAAAACCGGTTTGAAATAGTTTGAGCCCAATTCTGCTTTCAGTGCCTGTGAATAAGGTGCATCACCCCACAAATCGGTAATCAGTCCAAAAGTGTAGGCGCGCAAAACACGTGCAACACCTTCGTGAAATTCGAGTTTGTCTTTTTTTGCTTTTTTGAAGAATTCATCGTTATTCATCAGGATACCATAATATCCGCTCCAACTGTGCGATAAATTATTCCAGTCGTAATTGTTGTAACCTCCTTGCCAGCCGGTTTGCTGGGTGTGCTGCATAACTCCTGAGAAGGTTCCAAAGCCAATGCTGTAAACAGTCTGTCCGAGGCTGGTGACAGTTGTGGGCAATAAGAAGTTCAGGTCGGCTTTTGCCGGGTCGACCCCGTTTGGATTGATGTTTAGCTCATCGAGGTCTTTACACGATATAACGAAAGCAAATACGATCGTTAATGCGAGGATAAGGCTATTTTTAAATTTATACATGATCTTCAGTCTTTAAAGGTTAGAAAGTGAAACCTAATTTAAATCCTACCGGGATTACCCAAGGTTCGGCGTTATAACGTTCAACACCCTGTTTGAAACGTCCGCTGCTGTCTGATTGATATGCTCTTTCCGGATCGATTCCCATTCCGGCATTTTTAGCCCAAAGCATAATGTTGCGGCTGTAAACCGAGAAGTTCAGTGCTTCCATACCCATTTTTTTTGCAATGTTTGTCGGGAAAGTATAGCTCAACGAAATTTCTCTCAGTTTAATGTAGTCGGCATCAAACAGGTTTGCTTCTCCAATGTCCCAGGGATAACTGGCTACATAGGGTCTGATTTCAGTGCCCGGATTTCCAAGGTTTTCCTTTTCGAGGATGAATTTGCCATTATCGTCATAGTGACCGTAAACACCCGGAGCAAATACACCGTCGTGAGTTCCGATTCCGGTGTAATAATCGGTATAGAATCCACCAAAGTCAGTGGTTGGACCACCAACCGGGCGAGGATTGTTTGTATAAATTAACTGGTCAGCATTGGCCACAACCCAATCGCGCAGGGCCTGGCTCGGTTCTCCGCCCATTCCAGTTGGAGGAACAACCAGTTCGTTGATCCATGTGTTGGAAATAACACTTTCGGTGAGATATCTCCAGGTTTGCGATACATATTGGCCGCCGGCTCTCCAGTCAAAAGTCATACTTAAACTGAAGTTTTTGTAAGAAAGAGACGATTGAAGACCCATAATGAAATCGGGATTGTAGTTCCCCACTTTGGAATACTCGTCGGATGATTGCCATTCAGCATCTTCTCCTTCGGGCAACAACGGGTAGTTGTAATAGGGCGAATTTTCGTCGGTTACGCGCAATATTTTGCGGGTGTACAGGTTGCCCACCAATCCATCCTGACCTTTCGACGCATCCTTAACGTAGGCAATGTTCTTCACACGTGCTTCGTCCCAGAACTGAACAAAGTCGACACCGTCGGCTAATTCGAGCAGATAAGTTTCGTTCTTGGTGAAATTCACACTTAAATCCCAGGTCCAGTCCTGAGTTTTGATTGGAGTATAACCCAACATAAATTCCCAACCCATACTCTGCAACAAGCCTGCATTGACCATGATGCTGCCAAAACCCGTTGATCCGGCCAGCGGAACACCAAGAATCTGGTTTCGGTTATCTTCCTTGTAATAAGTACCTTCAAATCTGAGCTTATTATTAAAGGCTTTTACATCAAGTCCAATTTCATACGACGTTGCTTTTTCAGGAAGCAAATTCGGGTTAAGCAAACTTCCCGGTTTTCCTAAACGAATGGCATCGCCCCATTGGCCTGCATCGTAATAAGTAGCATTCAGACTGTAGGGCGATGTATCGTTACCTACCTGGGCATAACCACCCCTAACTTTTAATAAATTGATTTTGCTGCCCAAATCCACCATATTGTTGAGCATTAAGCTTAAAGATGCCGATGGATAGAAGTACGAACGATTTTCTGACGGAAGTGTACTCGACCAGTCGTTTCTGGCGGTAAGATCGAGATAAATCATGTCTTTCCAGCCCAGATTAGCCATTGCATAAACACTGTTGATTCCTCGTTGACTTCTGGAATTGGAGTAGTTTAAGGATGTGTTCTTAATGTTCTGCACTGTGTAGAGATAGGGGAGATTCAAACCTGAACCCGACTTCGACGAATTGCTGATGCTTGAACCTCTCGAATAAAGGATGTTTCCGCCCACTGAAGCCGTCAGCGAAATACCTTGCCAGTTGTCTTTATAGGTAGCCAATGCATCGATATTTCTTTCCAGACCTTCGCTGGTAAGAATACCATAGGCACCGTTGTTGGGTTCTTTCGAGTAACCCGGATCGATTTTCGTTTCGCGGACTTCGTCGGTTTTGTTCAGGGCATAACGTCCCATAACGCTTAACTTCGAGGTGATCTCCCAGGTTGCGGCAACGTTACCGATTAAGCGGTTTCGGCTGAAACTGTTTTGAATTCCGTATGCCAGGAAGTAGGGATTTTCGTATCCAGTACCAATTGTTAGTATTTCGTTACCTCCCAGTTTGTAATTTCTGAGTTTTTGAATGTCGACCATTGGAGGTGTGAAGGCAGCCCACTGCAGAGGGTTGGTGCCACGTTCCTGTGTCGAAGGACGGTTGTTGGCCCAGTTATGGGTATAATTAATGTCAGTAGTTACCGTTAAATTCTTTCGAACTTTCGACGATGCCGACAAGGTGATCCCGTTTCGATTTAGGTCGGAATTAGGAACCAAACCGCTGTTCGTCATGTTCGAGAAACCCAGACGGTAGTTCACTTTATCGGTTGTACTCGAAATTGAAACACCATTGGTGGTAGTAAATGCATTCTGATTGATGAAATTTTTAAAATTATCCGGATAGGATACCAATTCTGTTGGAATGGCTGCGCCGTTAGCGTCAACCGGGGCAAATGGTTGTATCTGCCAGTATCCTTTGTTTAGTTCGGGGCCGCCGCCTGCTGCTTCAGCCGGGCTGAACGGTGGTAAAATACCGCCATCGATGTCGGCAGGAGTATAACTTCTGGCACCAAATGCAAACCTGCTTTGAACGTCGAGGTATTGGCTCGGAATATCGAAAACGGTGTTGGAAACCACTTCTACTTTCATCCCCTGTTTGTCTTTTGCTTTTTTGGTTGTGATTAACACAACTCCGTTACCTGCGCGGGTTCCGTAAAGAGCAGCTGCACTTGGGCCTTTCAGGATCGATACGCTTTCGATGCTTTCAGGATCAAGATCAGAAATGGCATTTCCAAAGTCAACACGGTTGTCAGAGCCGAATCCGCCAACGTTATTAACAGTGCTGGCCATTGGAACTCCGTCGACAACGAAAAGTGGTTGGTTATCAGTACTCATCGAGGTTGCCCCACGAATAATCATACTTACAGTCGATCCGGCACCGCCGGTAGAGTTGATGGTTACCCCCGAGACTTTACCAGCCATCGAGTTCAATACGTTTTCCTGAACGACACGCGATAGGTCTTTGCCGTCAACTTTTCCGACAGAATATCCCAGTGATTTTTCTTCACGTTTGATACCGAGAGCTGTAACGACAACTTCTTCAATGGATTCGGTTGTTTCTTCAAGAGCAACATTGACGGTTGTTCTTCCTTTAACCTGAATTTCCTGAGTTGTGTATCCGATAAATGAGAATACGAGTGTAGCGTCGGATGGAACTGATATAGTGTATTTTCCATCGCTATTTGTAACAGTTCCTGAACTTGTGCCTCTTACAGCGATGCTTACACCCGGAAGTCCCTGATTGGTATTTGAAGAAGAAACCGTACCTGAAACGGTGATTTTTTGTTGGTTGGAGGATCCGTTAGCTGCATAAATACGCCCGTCTGGTAGCAACAAGGCAAGCGTAATCATCACAGAGAAAAGAATCACTTTTATCTTTTCAAATGAGATTGGATATTTCATGTTGTTTAATTTATCTTGATTATTTTACTACTTCGAAGCTTAAAATAAGCGCATGAGTATTTGCGGGGAAATACTGCTGTGCAGCAGCCATAAACATGATCAACTGCATTGAACTGTCGTTGATCTTGTTCAGGATAATTTTTCGCTGTACATCACGAAATCCGATGAATTCAGTACCTGTAAAATCGAGGGTACTTACATCTTTAAACGTTAGCTTTCCTCCGGCACCATAGACTGATGCAATGGTAAGGTCTTCTTTAGCGACGTAGGTGAATTTTGCCCCGGTCTGAGGCGTGTACTTGGCAATACACATTCCGTAATCTTTGCCATTCATATTGGTAACATCTTTCCCACCATTCAATACAATTTGGTTTAGCAGTGCAGAAAAGGAAAGACCATTATTATTGGCATTGCTATGGACATAGCTACCATCATTAAAAAAGGTAAATTCATCCTTATAAGCTTCGGGCATGCCCAATTGTCCGAATACTCCGTTGGGCAATGGTTTTGGGGTACCTTTTGCCGTAGTAAGAGCGGCGTCGCAGTTCGCCAGATAATCGGTATTGGTGGTATGGTTAGTGGTAAGTTTCCATTTTTTTCCCTTGTAGCCCGGGACCGTATGATCGCCTGTAAGTAAAGCATAGGGAGTTAATGCGATAGCAAGCGAAATTTCTTTTGTTACCGCGTTACCATTGTCGTCGGATGCCGTAAGTTTTGCTTTGTAATACCCTCCAGCTTCGTAAACATGCACCGGATTTTTTTCATTACTGGTTTTCCCATCTCCAAAGTCCCACGTCCATTTTGTGGCGCTGTGGGTCAGCGATGTGAAAGCCACCTGTTTGTCTTTCACGCTTTTAAAAATTTCGGCAGAAAGCGGAAAAACAGGCTTTTCTGTTTCTTTGGAGCACGCAGAAACCAGAAAAGCCATCAAAACGAATAACAGGATTCGCTGATGAACTGATGTTTTTTTCATGATTTTTAATTTTGGTTAGACTTAGACTATATACTTTTTCGTTAGATGGACATTGGCTTATTAGAGATACTTCACATTGTGTTATGTTATTTTGTTTGACTTCATATACCGATACTCATGTTTTATAAACAAAATTTTTATTCACCTCAAAAAGATTCGCTCGCAACAGATTATTTACTCACCCTACTAATTTAGTAAAACAAAATCGGATGAATTGTTCTTTTTTTGTTTAAATATGATTAAATTTTAACTTGAACTAATTCAATTAATCGGTTTAGCTTTTTCAAAATAGTTAAAATAGCATCGAAAAATGCAACGATATTTCAACTTGAAAAGAGGATTATTCGCTAATCTTGTCAGGCATGGATGTTCCAGAGGGTACGCGAAACACTTAAACGATAATTTGCCTTTTCTGGTTTTATCCAAAATCAAAATATTCTGACACACTCTTTTTTTTCTATGAATTTTAAAAGACGACATTCGCGGATTCGCAAAATTTTAAATGTTGCTTTGATCGTTTTTACGGTCAGTTGTCTTCTTTATTATATCGGATTCGAGTTTCCTTTTCGAGGCACTCCTTTTAATGCTCAACGCCACGGAAATCCACCATTAACCCCACCATGGGCGCTCGAATGCTGGCTTTGGGAAGACGATTCGAATACCGCAGGCAGAGTCGACACCCTTTTAAAAGGTTATGCAGAGCACGATATTCCTGTACGCACCATTTTAATTGACAGCCCATGGAGCCTGCGCTACAATGATTTTGAAATGGATACGGTTCGTTACCCCAACCCCAGAAAATGGTTCACAAACTTGCAGGATTCGGGCTATCGGGTTGTACTCTGGATGACAACAATGGTTGATTCAAAAAGTAAGGACACTCGCATAAGTGAGTCGGAAGATTGGTTTAACGAGGCTGCAACGAAAGGATACATTGCCGGGAAAGGCGATCAAATCAAATGGTGGAAAGGAAAGGGTGGTTTTATCGATTATACCAATCCGGAGGCGATGAAATGGTGGCGCGGTATGCAGCAACAGGTTTTCGACTGGGGCATTGACGGATGGAAGCTGGACGGCACCGGCACTCTTTTTTATACATTGCTGGGCCCTGTTCCGCTGTTTTACAAAAGCACTTCAGAAGGAATAATGACCACCCGAACTTATATGGATCATTATTATCGCGACGAATACCGGCATGGATTAACCCAAAATCCGGAGTTCGTGACCTTGTCGCGTGCAATCGATAACTGGTATCATCCCGAAGGATTTTCCCCGATCGATGCATCGCCGGTAAACTGGGTCGGCGACCAAAAACATACCTGGGAATCGACTGGCGAACAAACTGAAGAGGACAAGCAAAACAGTGATATTGCAATGGATGGCATCGACGGTATTGAAATGGCCATTCAGAATATTCTGGAAAGTGCCCAATTAGGTTACAACATAGTTGGTTCCGATGTTGCCGGTTTTTCAGGAAGTACAATACCACTGAGGCTTTACATTCGATGGGCCCAGTTTTCAACTTTTTGCGGATTGTTCCTGAATGGCGGTCACGGTGAACGGGCGCTGTGGAAACGTACTCCGGAAGAACTTGAAATTATCCGGAAATTTTCGTGGCTGCACACCGAAATGATTCCATACATGTATTCGTATGTGGTAACGGCACACAATGGCGGGCGCGTTCTCCAGAAACCAGTGAAAGGGAAATATCATTATCTGTTCGGCGACGATTTTTTAGTTGCACCAATTTACAAAGATCAGTTATCGAATAAAATCAAACTTCCGGAGGGAAACTGGAGGTATTTTTTCAACGATAAGAAAGTATTAAAAGGTCCGGTAACCTTTGATCAGGAGTTCCCGCTCGATGAGTATCCTGTTTATATTCGCGACGGGGCAATTGTTCCACTCGATATCAAAAGGGATTATACCGGGTTGGGGACGAAGGAATCGGAAGGGTATCTCACCTGGCTCATTTATCCTGACGAAAAAAGCGAGTTCACGGTTCATCATCCGGATAAAAGCGGGAGTACGACTTTAAGGGTCAACAATCAGGCTGATAAAGTTGAAATTTCGCTGGACGGTGTGAAGAAGCCACATATACTTCGGATTCATATGCCAATAGCGCCGCGCACGATCGAACTCGACGGGATTGTGTTGGCAGATACAGCGTATTGCTATTTCGACCCGCAAACCGAAAAATTAACGATAAAAACCAGTAACTATCAGCAAGGACACTACACGATATACAAATAGAATCAACACTAATTTAAGCCAGTATGAATAATTTTTCACGACGTCAATTTCTGACGACCGGAGCAGTATTAACTGCGGGAACATTGTTTATCCCCAATCTGCTCAGTTGTTCGAGGAACAATAAATTGAATATTGCATTAATCGGAGTCGGTGGGCGCGGTGCCGACAACTGGGATAAATTGTTTGCCGATCATCCGGAGGATGCCAGCAAGCCTGAAGATCAGCGAAGAAAAGTACTCGCCGAAAATGTCGTTGCCTTGTGCGACGTCGACGACAACCGCGCTGCCCAGGCTTTTAAAGTATTTCCGAAGGCTAAACGATATAAAGATTTCAGAGTCATGTTCGACGAAATGGCCCATGAAATAGATGCGGTAATGATTTCGACTCCCGATCATACACACTTTGCGGCAACAATGGCCGCTATGGAACTGGGTAAACATGTGTATGTTGAAAAGCCGCTTGCTCACAATGTATGGCAACTTCGTACTTTGAAAAAAGCGGCCAAGCATTACGGCGTTGTTTCGCAGATGGGTAACCAGGGGCATACCACCAACGGCATTCGGTTGATTAAAGAATGGTACGATGCCGGAGTGTTGGGTCAGGTGAAAGAAGTTCATGCATGGTTCGGTCCGTTCGATTTTAAACCGGGTGGTTACTGGACAAAACCTGATGCATATCCTCCATCGGCACAGGACATTCCGGCGCATCTCAATTGGGATCTTTGGCAGGGACCCGTTGCCGAACGTCCATACAACAGTGTTTATGTGCCAAAAGCATGGCGTGGTTTCTACGATTACGGAAACGGCATGCTGGGCGATTGGGCCTGTCATACCATCGATGCACCGTTCTGGTCACTCGAACTCGGAATGCCGCAATCG
>Ga0172367_10009150_pt1 | contig 10917 bp, 19 predicted proteins | sample Lak10m_FD_114542 | JGI IMG/M metagenome (GOLD analysis project Ga0172367, IMG submission 114542) | Freshwater microbial communities from Kabuno Bay, South-Kivu, Congo - kab_022012_10m | ecosystem: Environmental > Aquatic > Freshwater > Lake | place: Democratic Republic of the Congo: South-Kivu...
GCGCCGCCACGAGCATTAGGACTAGGAGCACGAGGCTTAGTACCAGTACTAGCTTCTTCTACTTGTGCTTGAATTTCTTCCACCACCGCAGCAGTATCTGCTGATACAGCTTCTTCTACTACCACTTCTTCAGCAGCAACAGTTTCTTCGGGTTGGATATTGTTGTTTTCTTCTGACATTAGTTCTCCTTAGAAATTTAGACCAGCCTTACGTGCTGCATCAGCAAGCGCTTTGATACGTCCATGATAACGATTACCACCACGATCGAAGACTACATCTTTAACACCACCAGCTATTGCTTTCTCTGCTATCGCTTTACCGATAACTTCAGCACCAGATTTATCTGAGCCTTTAATTTTGCCTCTATAGTCTTTTGAGTATGAGCTTACGCCGCAGACAGTAACGCCTTTGGTGTCATCGATTACTTGCGCTGATATATGCTTATTAGAGCGCTGAACCGCTAATCTCAAACGTGACTCAGTTGCCAGAACTTTTTTGCGAGCTCTGAAGTGACGTTTTTCTCTTTGTTCTCTTCTATTTAATGTTGCCATGATTATGCCTTAGCTCCCGATTTACCTGCCTTACGTCTGATCTTCTGACCTTTAACTCTTATACCTTTACCTTTATACGGCTCTGGTGGTCTTATCGCGATAATATTAGCTGCAATTTGACCCACTAGCTCTTTATCGTAGCCAGTAACGATAATGTTAGTCTGATCTTGTACTTCAAACTTAATTCCAGTAGGCGGTACTACTACAACTGGGTGCGATTTACCAATCTGGAAATCTAGATTAGCACCAGCAAGTTTAGCCCTGTAACCAACACCATGTATCTCTAGTTCTTTTTTGAAACCTTGAGTAACACCAGTAACCATATTCGCTAGTAGCGAACGGCTAAGTCCATGAAGAGATCTTGCAAGCTTGTTCTCAGAGCTGCGGCTAATAGTGATAAGGTTATCTGCTTTAGCGATTTTCACTTCCGGACGAAACTGACGGCTAAGCTCACCAAGAGGACCTTTGACTTTAACAGTCTGCCCGCTAGCATCTTCAGTGATAGTCACTTCTACTTTATCTGGGATCGCTATTTCTTTTTTACCAATTCTTGACATGATTTTGTACCTTAGAGTTTCTTACCAAACTTGACAGAGAAGTTCTCCTCCTACGCCCTCTTTACGAGCAGCTCTATCAGTTTTAAGTCCTTTGTTAGTAGTAAGCACGCTGATACCTAGTCCGTTATAAACTCTAGGCGCTTCTTTTGCTTTAGAGTATTTGCGCAGACCCGGGTTAGATACGCGTCTTAGACCGCGGATAACAGATCTACCAGTATCGTTGTACTTAAGAGTAAGCTCTAAGCCTTTTCTTGCTAGCTCATCTTCATTAACGATCTTAACGTTAGATACGTAGCCTTCTTTAACCAATAGCTCAGCGAGCTGCGCTTTTAGTTTGCTGTATGGCACCACAACAGACTTCTTATTAACCGCAAGAGCGTTACGCACTCTGGTTAAGAAATCGCCGATTGGGTCATTAGATACTCTGTTGTTCTTAGTTTTCATATTATTACCAACTTGCCTTCGTTAAACCTGGGATTAGTCCTTCGTGAGCCATTTTACGAAGTGCGTTACGACATACGCCTATATCTCTGTGGAAACCTCTTGGTCTGCCAGTTAGCCAGCAGCGATTGCGATGACGCACTCTTGCTGAGTTACCCGGAAGGGCTTCTAGTTTCTTCTGGATTAGCATGCGCTCCTCGAAATCCAACTCTGGATTATTAAGTAGCTTTTTGTATTCAGCGCGTTTTTTAGCGTGCTTAGCTATAAGATTGCGCTTGGCTTGAGTTTTTTCTGTTGATGATTTTTTTGCCATATATATCCTTTTTAGACTACCGCCATTGGTCCTCTACGTGATCCTCCTGCTCTCTTGAATGGCATACCAATAGCATCTAATAATGCTTTAGCTTGCTCGTTATCAGGCGCTGTAGTACAGATAGTGATATCCATACCTCTTACTGCATCTACCTGATCGTATTTGATCTCAGGGAACAGTAACTGCTCTTTAAGACCAAGAGTGTAATTACCACGACCATCGAAGCTCTTAGCTGAAACGCCTTGAAAGTCACGAATCCTTGGCAGAGCTACGTGAATAAGCTTAGAGAGGAAGTTATACATACGCTCACCGCGAAGTGTAACTTTAAGACCTATAGCTTGCTGTTCACGAATCTTAAATGTAGAAATAGATTTCTTAGCTCTAGTGATAATGGGCTTCTGACCAGAAATCACTTCCATGTCCTTGATAGCTCTCTCCAAAGTCTTAGCGTTAGATGCTGACTCACCAAGTCCGAAGTTAATAACAACTTTGTCTAGGCGCGGCACAGCAAGATCATTAGACAGACCTAGCTTAGACTTAAGTGCTGGTTTTAGTTCTTCTAAGTATTTTTGTTTAAGCGATTTCATAACTAGTCAATTTGCTCCCCACTTACTTTTGCAATGCGAACACGCTTGCCATCTTTAAGAGTCTTAGTACCGACTCGGCTAGCTTTTTTCTTGGTCGCATCCCAAATCATTGCTTTAGACGCGAAGATAGGACACTCTACGCTCACTATCTCACCGTCTCTACCCGGACCTTGGGCTTTAGTGTGCTTCTTACGCACATTTACACCCTCGACGATAATCTTGCCTGCAGCTCTAAAGACTTGAAGTACTTTACCAATTTTGCCTTTGTCGCTACCACTGATGATCACAACAGTATCACCACGATTTAGATGCATCTTAGCTTGAAGATTAGATACACCCTTCTTAACTAAAGCAGCAGACGCTAATTTAACACCGCCCTTCTTAACGCGAGCTTTGATCGGCGCTTTAGCGTAAACTATTTTGCCGCGAGACTTAGGCTTGTGAGTTCTAGACTTACGAGTTTTACGAGTTACTTTTAGCTGAATATACGCCATATTACACAACCTCCTGAGCTAGAGATACTATTTTCATGTATCCTGCTTCACGCAGCTCACGCGCGATAGGACCGAATACACGAGAACCTCTCGGGTTACCGTCCTTATCGATAATCACGCAAGCATTATCATCAAAATTAATCCAACTGCCATCAAGTCTCTTGCGGCGTTTCTTCATACGCACAACAACAGCTCTAACTTTCTCAGATTTCTTCACTGGCATGTTAGGGTTAGCAACCTTAACAGCACCAACAAATACATCACCCAACTCAGCTGCGTCTGAATTGGCTTTAAGCACACGAATAATTCTGACGCGCTTCGCGCCAGTATTGTCTGCTACATCTAGTTCGCTTTCTTGACCTAACATTTTATACCGCTCTCTCCACTATTTCTTTAAGGACCCAAGTCTTAGTTTTACTGATGGGTCTAGACTCTTGAATTACCACTGTATCGCCTTCATTAGCTGAATTCGCTTCATCATGCGCAGCAAAACTCTTAGTAAAATTGATTACTTTGTGATAGCGCGGGTGGGTTTTACGACGAGCAACTTGAACGATAATAGTTTTATTACCCTTATTGCTTTTTACTGTTCCTTTAAGTTCACGTTTAGGCATTTTCTGCTCCCTCTAAAGCTTCTATAATTTCTTGCTCAGTAATTAGCGTGCTAACTCTAGCGATGCTAGTGCGCAATGATTTCAATAGACTTGTGTTTTCAAGCTGACGCGACTTAAGTTGCATTTTTGCTTTGAATAATTGTTCTTGCAGTGAAGCTAGTTCAGTCTGCAATTCTGTTTTAGATTTATCTCTTAGATCTTTAGTCTTAAGTAACATAATTATGCGCCCTCCCTTCTAATGATGCGGCATCTAACTGGGAATTTCGCTGACGCTAGTTCAAGCGCGCGATTAGCAACCACTGGATCTACACCCTCGATCTCGAATAGCACTCTACCCGGCTTAACTACAGCTACCCAAAACTCTGGGCTGCCTTTACCAGAACCCATGCGTGTCTCAGCTGGTTTCTTGGTGACTGGCTTATCAGGAAACACTCTAATCCAAATACGACCACCACGTTTGATGTGACGGCTCATCGCTCTACGCGCTGCCTCTATCTGACGAGAAGTGATCCAGCCTGAATCGAGCACCTGAAGTGCGATATCGCCGAATTGACAATGAGCACCACGAGTCTCATGACCCTTCATGCGCCCTCTCATCTGTTTTCTATGTTTAGTACGTTTTGGTTGTAACATGTTTAGACCTTCTTATAACTAGACTGCTGCTGCCATCTCCTCTGTAGTAGAACCTGCTGCTGCTTTGAGGTTAGGTTTAGATTTCTCACCCGGCTTAAGAAGACCACGGTTAATCCAAACTTTGCAGCCGATGATACCGTAAGTAGTCATCGCTTCTGCAAAACCATAATCAATATCAGCTCTCCAAGTGTGACATGGAACGCTACCTTCGTGATCCTTCTCGCTACGCGCGATCTCAGCACCACCTAACCTGCCTGACACAAGAATCTTAATGCCCTTAGCACCAGCTCTCATAGTACGTTGAAGAGCTTGCTTCATCGCACGTCTAAACGCTATGCGGCGCTCAAGCTGCTGGCAAATAGACTCAGCAACAAGGTTAGCGTCGATATCAATCTTATTAACTTCAAATACATTAATGACAAGCGAAATATCAGATCTATGAATAAGCGCTGCAAGTTCTTTGCGCAGTTGATCTACACCTTCGCCCCCTTTACCCAGAATAAGACCAGGACGAGCAGTCACTAGACTGATCTGGATTTGACCGGGTTTACGCTGAATAAGTATCTTACTGACACCAGCGTTCTTAAGCTTACGCTTAAGCATTTTGCGGATAATAGTATCTTCTTGAAGAAGCGAAGCTAATTGACCAGATCTAAATGCTGAGTAGTAAATCGAATCTGCTGTATCGATTACCCCTAGTCTATTTGCGCGTGGTGATACTTTTTGACCCATGAGATTATTTGCCTTCCTTCTTATTGTTCTTACGATTGCGCGGCGAAGTCGCTGCGATATGACGAGCATAATCAGCAGGCTTAAGTTCACTTAGTACTACTGATAGCTTAGATGTACGCTTAAGTATTGAAGCGGCTCTACCTTTCGACGCTGCTCTCCAGCGTTTGAACACTGGACCATCATCAACACAAATTTGAGAAATATATAAATCAGAACCATTAGCGAAACCATGGTTAGCCTCAGCATTAGCTATTGCACTTTCGATCAGCTTGCGCACTGGCTCAGCAGCTGCGTAAGGCATGAACTTAAGACTAGTAACTGCGTCACCAGCTTTCATTTTGCGTACCAGATTAGCGGTACGACGCATCTTACGCGCGGTCTGTCTAACGAAACCTTTTTTGGCGATTGATGTTTTTAGTGTGTCTTGTGCCATATTATTCTTCAACCTCTATTATGCTTTTGCTGGTGCTGCAGGTGCTGCTCCCGGCACTGCTGCTTTTTTGGTGCCTGCGTGACCCTTAAATGTACGAGTAGCAGCGAACTCACCTAATCTATGACCAACCATAGACTCTGTGCAATAAACTGGCACGAATTTACGACCATTGTGCACAGCTATGGTAAGACCAACGAAATCTGGAAGTATCATAGATGATCTTTTCCAAGTCTTAATTACTTTGCGCTCGCCTTTCTCTTTTACTTCTTTGACTTTCTTCCAAAGAGACTCATGAACATATGGACCTTTTTTGAATGATCTTGCCATCTTATATACCTGCTACTTTTGTTCCTTTACGACTTGTAATAATCAAACGATTCGAACCTTTCTTACGACTACGAGTCTTAAGACCTTGACGTTTACCCCATGGGCTCTTAGGTATGCCACCAATAGGACACTTACCTTCACCACCACCATGCGGGTGATCTACTGGGTTCATCACCGATCCGCGCACTGTAGGTTTGATACCCCTGTGACGGCTGCGACCAGCTTTACCTAGAACTGTGTTCTTGATATCTGAGTTGCCAAGCTCACCAATAGTCGCGAAACAATCAAGAGGAACTTTGCGCATCTCAGCTGACGGTAATCTAAGCGTCGCGAACTCACCTTCTTTAGCTAGAAGCTGAGCTGCCAGTCCAGCGCTGCGTACCATCTGTCCGCCACGACCCGGAGTCATCTCTATGTTGTGAACAAATTCACCAAGAGGAATATCTCTAAGCGCCATAGCATTACCAGGCTTAAACTCAGCCTCTGGACCAGAGCTTACTGTAGCGCCGATGCTAAGACCTTTAGGAGCTAGAATATAACGCTTATCGCCATCAACATAGAAAAGTAATGCAAGGTGCACGTTACGGTTAGGATCGTACTCGATCTCGCGCACAGTAGCTGGCACGCCAATCTTATCGCGCTTAAAATCTACTAAACGATATTTCTTTTTGTTACCGCCACCTTTATGACGGCAAGTTATGCGGCCTTGGTTATTACGGCCAGTGTTCTTCTTAAGTTTCTTCACCAGCGATTTTACGATGTTCTTACCTGAATGTTTCTTAGTAAGATCCGTACGGTCGAGAAGTATAGTTCCGCGACTGCCAGGTGTTCTAGGTTTAATGTGTTTTACGGCCATGGTTATAAATCCGCGCAATAATAGCGGGGTCCTTTTTATAGGACGGGTTCTAATAATAGCAAGCGGGATAAGGCTTTTAGGCTCTGCTAAAGGTTAAGAGTTTATAAGGTCTCACCGCCGTCATTGCGAGCCCGCAGGGCGAAGCAATCCCCATGCCGCCACTAATGGATCGCCACGGCAGCTTCGCTGCCTCGCGATGACGCATTAACCTGCTCTTAACCTTAATAGTGTTTACTAGGGCACGGGGGAAATATGGGAGCTACAGATATTCGCGATCTAATCAACAAGAGACTAAATAAAGAAAGTTCAGCCTTCGCTGAGCTGATGCTAGCCGAGAGGTCAGCTACAGAAACTATCGCACCAGCAGTAAAAGCAGGGGCTAGGCTTAAATATCCGCGCTTAATCGAACCGCGCAAGATAAAAGCAGATCGCAGAATAATACCTAGGTATCTCAGCAAGGAAACAAGCGAGAAACCCGTGGAACTTGCCGTACGTAATGGCAAAGGCTTCGCCAAGACGCCAACGCTGGTGGCGAAGTTATTACAATAAAATTATTACTTTATTATAATTTGCGATAATAAAAATAGTGATATTTATTATCCACGGCTCAGATATATTTAGAAGCAGTCTAGCTGTATCTAAGCTGCGTGCTGAACTGGTAGAACCGGGGCTTGAGAGCCTGAATTATATAACCATAGAAAGCCCAACTACGGCAGAATTAATCTCTACTATATCTACGCCCGGTTTCGGCGGACGCCGTGTCACCCTCGCGCGCGAGCTTAAGCAGCTTGAAGCGAAGATAGATGACGCATCAGAAATCGAACTTATACTCGAGGCACTAACTAATATGCCAGAAGAGTCGGTGCTGATAATCTCGAATAAAAAAGTTCTAGGCACTATTAAGTTAGTAAAAGAAATAAAAAAATTAGCTTCAGTAAAAATTGAAGAATACCAAGAATTCAATGACTGGGAAGCAAATAAAGCTGCTGACTGGATAGTCTCGCTTAAGGAATTTAAAATCTCTAAAGCTACAGCTCAGTATTTCGCTGAACATATAGGATGCTCAGATAGCTCTAGGTTATATTCTGAGTTGCAGCGCCTCAGCACTCTATCTAGCAGCATCACTGAAGAGCTGATAGAGAGTGAATGCCGCGCCCGCGATGATGTGTTTAAGCTCGCGCGCGAGCTAGCTCTCGGCAAGCGCAATAACGCCGTGACTGAACTAAGTAAATTAATCGCTAATGATGAGCTGCACCTTGGCTCGCTTGCAGCTATAAGTTCTAGTGTTAATCGCTACTTCAAACTCAAACTAATAGAAACAAGCCCCGAGCATAGGGGACAAGAAGCGCAGCTACTAGGGATAAGCCCGGGTAGGTTGTATTTCATGAAACAAGAAGCGGCACCAATGCGCGCTGATAGACTAGAAGCTCTTAGCGAAAAACTACTTAATATAGAACGCGGGGTTAAGACCGGCAGAATGCAGTTAGAGACTGAGCTGAGACTGCTTGCTTGCAGCTAGCTGAAAACCCTTAACCCCAGCTTAATAAGCCGTGAGTATAATATAGCTATGAAAAAATTATTGATAGTAATAGCAGCTGCAACACTAATGAATTCGGTGTCAGCAACAGATCTCTCCAATAAATACGGCGTCATCTCATCATCCTACTTATATACCGGATTTACGGTTGTAGGCAATAAAGCATATTTTGTGACCCCCAGCTACGAGGATGATGGCTACACAGAGATTAGCCGCAAAATAGATCAGTATGATTTTCCTAGTCTTAGCTACCTAACAAGTCTCACCCTCACACTTGGCGACAACGACTACTATCAAGGAATTGACGCTCAAGAAGGAGGTCTACTAGTATCTAAAGTCAATAGTGACAGTGATCCTACTTACACTGACAATGATGACGGCACTGTAACTGTTACTTACACAGACGTACTCACCAGTACTAGTTACGACTCTAATCTTATTAAGATGAATGAAAAAGTCATTGAGCAGACATCTTCGTATATAAGCTACCCTGAGTATCTAGGCTACGACTATCTCTGCCCAGATGACGAGACCGCCAAAAAAGCAGCGGCTCGCGTACTCGCTAAGAAAAAAGGCGGCAAGAAAGGTGGCGGTAAAATCAGCTGCTCTAAAATTAAAGTTCTTAAGACCAGAGTAATTAAATAAACTAATTAAGCTCCACCCCTAGAACCTTGACTGGCTCAGCATTCTCTAGCTGCGGCAGTTCTTGGACTTTAGAGAGTTTGCGCTCAATATTACGCGACTTAGAAGCAGCTTGCTCGATAGTATTACCGGCTTCTTGAAGCTTCTTATGGGTCTTGTCGAGTATATCACCGAAAGCTGAGAATTCTTTCTTGATGGCAGCAAGTAGCGCCCAGACTTCACTGCTGCGCTTCTGAATAGAGAGAGTGCGAAAACCAATCTGCAAGCTATTAAGAAAAGCTGATAACGTGGTAGGACCGGTGATAATAATACGGTACTCGCGCTGCAAACTACTAGCAAGATCAGCGCGGCGCAATACTTCAGCATAGAGTCCTTCAGTAGGCAAAAACAAAATCGCAAAATCTGTAGTTAGTGGCGGACTGATATATTTATCGCGTATGCTCTTAGCTTCTTCGCGCAGTGCACGCTCAAGCTGCTTCGAGGCTAGCTCTACCTGCTCAAGATCGCCGCGCTCCTGCGCCTCGATTAGGCGCTGGTAATCTTCTTGCGGGAACTTAGAATCTAGTGGTAGCCATAGTGGCTCATCACCCTGCCCCGGCAGTCTTACCGCAAAGTCCACTCGCTCTTGGCTACTAGCTTTGACGCCGAAGTTCTTAACATACTGCTCAGGTGTTAAGAGATCTTCAAGCAGCATAGCCAAATGCACCTCGCCCCAAACACCGCGGGTCTTGACATTAGTCAGCACCTTCTTAAGATCACCAACACCAGAAGCTAAACTCTGCATCTCGCCTAGTCCTTTATGCACTTGCTCAAGACGCTCGCTAACTAGCTGGAACGATTCACTCAAACGCTTCTCTAATGTCGAGTGCAGCTTCTCATCTACAGTCTCGCGCATCTGTTCAAGCCTGCGGCTATTCTCGTCTTGCAAAGATTTGATATTGGCTTCTATAGTCTCGCGCATCTTACCCAGATCTTCGCGGCTTCCTTGCCCTAGATTAGAGAGCTGCTGCGCAAAAGTATCTAGCTGTTTATGCTGTAACTGCGATAGATCACGGATATGCTGCGAGAGAGTATCGCTGAACTGCTTAAGGTTAGTACTTTGCTCAAGGCGAGAGTCACGACTACCTTGCAGCATCTCATCACGGCTGCGCGCTATCTCCTCACGAATAAGTTTCTCAGTGCGCTCTTGATCACGCTGACTATTATTCAGCTCTTGCTGCAAACTCTCAATGCGTCTTGAGGAGCTGTATACAAGCCAAGCAACTATAGCAAGCAATAGAGAGGGGATTAATATGTTTATCATTGTAATTTAAGTGTGAAGCTATCAACAAATTTATTAAAATTAGCTTTCTCAGATTTAACCAGTTCAGCATCACCAAGCATCTTGAAGAACCAAGTCTCGTTTCTTAGTTCAACCAAAGCAACTGTTAGTGCTTGATTTGCAAGCTCAGTCTTAGCACTGCTTGGATCCATAGGGTTACTAGGTTTGAGGTAAGTACCACTAATACTAATCATAGTAATCGGCATATCACCTAAATTAAACTGCTCTTCGTGACCGACTTGCTTATGCGCGTCGTCTCTGAACTGGGCTGTCCAGCGAGAGATATTAGAATCAACGCCACCAGCATGCCCCGGAAAAATATATACCGCAACAACAGCAGATTGCTTATGACTAGCATCCTGCGAGCTAACCTCATATTCATCTATGCGCATTGCAACAGTTGGAGCAACAGCGTGCCAGTAACTGACAGGAACCTTATATTCGATACGTCCATTATAAAGAGCGCCATTATTATATGGGCGGCGTTCATGTGGGTCGGCTTTGCGCAAGGGCGAGCAAGCAGATAATACTGATAATAATATTGTTATAACTATGGATAACCGCTTCATTACTAGTATTCTAGCGTAAGTTTTTGAGCATTTTAATTAATCCTGTCTCAATTTTAGGCTTACTAGGATTAAGTCTATTAATCTCCTGCAAGCAAGTCGGTGAGGTGATATTAATCTCAGTAAGTTTGCCGCCGATAATATCTATGCCTGCAAGTACTATGCCATGCTGCTGGCAAAATGGTTTAAGTCTCGCGCAAATATGCAAGTCTGCTGAACTAAGCTGGGTATCAGCAAAAGAACCACCCGCAGCCATATTGGCACGAAAGTCACCAGCCTTAGGTATGCGCAGAAGCTGTCCGGCAATCTCGCC
>Ga0172367_10009152_pt1 | contig 10916 bp, 14 predicted proteins | sample Lak10m_FD_114542 | JGI IMG/M metagenome (GOLD analysis project Ga0172367, IMG submission 114542) | Freshwater microbial communities from Kabuno Bay, South-Kivu, Congo - kab_022012_10m | ecosystem: Environmental > Aquatic > Freshwater > Lake | place: Democratic Republic of the Congo: South-Kivu...
ATAACCCGGTTATTGATGTTTTACAAAAAAAATCAAACACAGAAATAAAAATTTTAGATGTATTTGAAACTCTTCAGATTATGTTAGGATCAACAAACATAGCTACTTCCGGAGTATCTAGTTTTGGTATTGCTTGTGCTTTACTTTCAGAAAACGTAAAAAAACTACATTGCTCAAATCTTTTTATTCGAGAAATATTAAACTATAAAGACTTGGAAAATTCAGATATCGAAATAGACATCACAAATATAGATCAAGAAAGGTATATTAAATGGAATGATTGGAGAAATACAGATGAACAGAGAAAATTAATGATAGAATATGTTTTATAGCCAATCAGGTGAGGATAGAGCCCTATACGATAAATACTTGAATTACAGGGATGGATTTTTTATAGAACTAGGTGCTGGAGATGGCATTCTATACTCGAATACACTTTTTTTCGAAAAGAATCTAAATTGGAATGGTATTTTGATAGAACCAACGAACCAATACCAACATCTTCAACAAAACAGACCAAAGTGTAACAACTTCAATTGTGCTGTTACAAAAAACAAAGGTCGCGTCAAGTTTCTAGGAAATGGTCCAGTTGGTGGTGTGGTTGATACTATGCCAGATGGACATAGGGTTGGAAATAATATACAAGGAGAAGTTTATGAAGTTGATTCTTCACCCATATCTGATCTTATTAAAGATTTGAAAATACAAAAAGTCGACTTATTCTCAATAGATGTTGAAGGTGGTGAGCTTCAGGTTTTGGAAACTTTTGATTGGAATATACCAGTATATGTAGTACTTATAGAAATGTCGAGGTACGTACCTCAAAAAGACGAAATGTGTAGAAACTTTTTAAGAACGTATGGATTTGAACATGATCAATCAATTGTTCTAAACTATGGAGTAGAAGAAGTTTGGGTTAATAAAAATAATAAGAGAATATGAAAATATTAGTATCTGATATCTATCTTAAAGGCAGAGATAACCATGATTGGAAAGATGGGTACCAACTATACTACGCTCTTAGAAATTTAGGTCATCACTGCGATATCGCTGGAAAAAACGCAGAGATACCAGAAACAGAAATTCCTTTTATTGCTAATGACTATGATTTGGTTATTATATCTGAAAATTATCCAGAATATAGCCAATGGAAATGGTGGAACTGGAAAGAAATAAAAATACCAAAGTTATTTTGGGCTATCGATACGCACTTGGTAGATTTTACGCATTTCATAAACACACACCATATTGACTACGTTGCTTTCAACAACAAAAGTGATATGAATAAAATAAACTGCTCCTCTAAAAAGATCTGGATGCCTTATGGAGTATCAAAAAAACACTTTGATGTTAATTATGAAGAAGAAAAGATTTATGATATCTCTTTTATTGGTGGTCTAACACAAGATCGCGAAAAATATTTGAAGAAATATAACATGAACCATAAACAAGCTTTTGGTCCTGATTATGTGAGAGAAATGCAAAAATCAAAATTATGTTTCAATAAATCCATTTCGCATGATCTCAATGCTAAGAATATGGAAATAATAGGATCCGGAACTTTCATGTTATCAAATATGAATCAAGACTTTTTAGAATTTATGGACTATAACGATAATATCAGGGAGATGCTCTACACAGATGATCAGAATTTAGATAATAAAATAAACTTTTATTTAGAAAATGAAGATTTAAGAGAGGAGATGGCTAGAAATGCCAGAACTTATATTTTTGAAAACCACTCTTATGAAAAAAGACTGGAATATTTAATTAATAACTTATAGAAAAATGAACAGAATAATTTACTTACTGAAAAATGACAAAAAAGAAATTGGTATGTTATTTAAAAGTTTAGAACTTTTGAAAAAGAACTTTCTACCAACTAATGACTATCCTATTTTTATACTTCACGACGAAATAATTGAAGATAAAATATTTGAAAATCTAAAATCTCATTCAAATACAGATTTCACAACCATACTAATCAGTTTTGAAGGAGAAGATTATAAAAGTAAAGCATTAAATGCTCCTGAAATAATTTATGTACCAGGAGTAGATAGAGGTTTTGATATAGGATACCGACATATGTGTAGATTTTATTCCTATGGTATGTACCAAATACCAGAGCTTCAAGATACTAACTATTATTTAAGGTTAGACTGTGATTCTTATTTTACTAACCCGGTCACACATGATATTTTTAATCATATGGAATCAGGTGAATATATCTATGGATACAATCAAATTACAACTGATAATCCTTTGGTTTCGGTAAATCTATGGGAACTCAGTAAAGATTTCGCTAATACCACGGAAGTGTTGAAAATTCCAATTGATCAAATACCACAATATCGTGTTTATTACACTAATTTCGAAATTGCCAAATTTAATTGGTTTTCGACATCTGGTTATAAAAACTTTTTTGATTTTTTAGATGAAAAAAATGGTATATATTTGTATAGATGGGGGGATCATTGTATAAAATATTTAGGTGTTGAAATGTTTCTAGAGGATCGAAAAAAGACACTTTTAAATTTACCATACAATCACGGAAATATTTTCGAAATAAATGGGTATGAACAATTTAATAGTAGGTAATACCTCACAGTTATCTTATTTTTTTCCTGATGAAAATTTTGTTAAAATTTCCTCGAGAAATTTAAATTTAGAAAATTTGACTAAACAGGAGTGGGGAAAAGTTTTTATCTGTTTCGGAGAATCTAGAAAATTTATTACAGACATAAACTTACATGATGATATTAATTTTTATTTTACTATTAAAGTAGTGGACGCCCTTCTTGAATCTGCTGAATCAATTATTATTTACTCGACCTGTGAGTTATGGAATAAATGTGAAGGTCAAATATCATTAGATTCAGAATTTAATTTTTATTCTACTCCTTATACACAATCTAAATATAAACTTTCTCAGTTTGTCCTATCTAACCGTCAAAAATACAAAAATGTTATAATACTTTATCCCTTTAATTTCAACTCAATTTATAGAAGTGTGGATTTTCTTTTTGGTAAAATATTTCATTCTATTGTTAATAAAAAAATGATAGAAATAGGCGATACATATTTTTATAGAGATATAATACACCCTAAGTATGTAGTAGATCAATCGTTGAGTGCTAAATCAGATAATATAATAGGTTCCGGTAGAAAAGTATTTGTTAACGATTTCATTCGCGATCTTTATGATTATTTCGGATTAAGGTATCAAGATTTAGTTCTAGAAAATTACAAGAAATTTAATGAATACTCCAAAAAAAATGAATACTATCTGGGATCTAATACCTGCACCTACAACTATAAGGAGTTATTTGAAGATACCGTAAAAGATATAAAATTAAATATACAACATGGATATCAAATATTATGATGATAAATTATTCAAATCTAAAAACTCATACACTTTTTACGAGGGTGTCGTGTTGAAAAATAAAATAAATAATGACTAAAGTATTGTTAATCCATTCTGGAAATGAATATCCATATCATATAAATGATTGCATTAAGCAATTAATCAAATTTAATTTTGAAGTTCATTTAGTATTAAGTGAAGCTCTACATAGTTTTGTGGAACAAAGTAAAAAAATTATACTTTCTTCAATTGAAGAAAATAGTTGTAATCGATATGAGACTTTTACTGTGAATCATGATCTATCTTTTAGAGATGCTTTTTGGTTAAGAGTTTCTAATAGATTTTTTATCATAGATAATTATGCAAAAAAAAATAATTTAGAAAACTTTATTTATATAGAAAATGATGTACTACTATACAATGATTTTCAAAAAAATATAGAGTTGTTGAAAAAAACAAACTGTGAAATCTGTGTATCTGTTGATTCTGAAAGAAGAGCCGTTCCTTGCTTAATTTACTTTAGAGATAATTTAGCAACTACAAATTTAGCAAATCACTACTTTGATAATAGAAATTGGAATGATATGGAAAATCTTTTCATTTATTTTGATAATAATCGAGATAAGGTAATCAACTTTCCAATTTTACCACCAGACTCCCACATAAAGTTATGTAGTCAAACCGGTATTGAATATTCTGGAAAAATAAATTATTCTAATCTTTTTGATGAATTTGGATGTATTTTTGATCCACAAGCAATTGGTCAATATATCGGTGGTTTAGATCAAAGAATTCATCATCATAACACAATAGGGTTCGTAAATGAGACAACAATCTTTGATGTATCGAAATTTGAATATATCTGGGTGGATACATTACCTTACATGAATTTTAACGGTCTTAAAATACCTATTCATAATATACACGTACATAGTAAAGATTTGAAAAAATTAATGAATATACAATGATTGATTGGATTCAAGGAGATAAGTTTTCGTCATTAGTTTCAGAAAACGTTTTTTTTTCAAAAACAGAAGATGTAAATAATTTTTTTGAAAATTGCGAAAAAAATAGACTCTTCATATTAATCTCCCATAATGGTGATGGATCGATTACAACGAATCCCAGAAAATCCAATTCTTTAGAGCCACATCACCACGCAGATGCCAGGTTAGTGCCAAAAAATTTACAAAAGTGGTTTGGATGTATGGTTGAAACGGTAGATCCTAGAATAATCTCTATACCATTGGGTGTTGAGAATCAAATTTTTTTTGAGAACAAACAACAGATAATAAATAATATAAAGGATGAATATATAGAAAAAAAAGAGGATAAATTAGTTTACGTAAATTTCAAAATTTCAAATAATTATTCAGAGAGAATTTCTTGCTATAACTCTGTTAAACAAAGTAATTTTTGTACGTTTACTAATAAGATGTTCACAGAAGAACAAATTAATCCACCAACTGAACTTTTTCCGGATGTCTACAAAGAATCTTATGAAATTTTTGCAAAAGAAATTAAAAGTCATAAGTTTGTTCTTTGTCCGGTTGGAAATGGATTAGAGTCACATCGGCTTTGGGAAACCTTATATTTAGGTTCTATCCCAATTACAAGAAGAAATGTGAATTATTCCTTTTATGAGGATAAACTACCGATACTGATGGTTGATGAATGGCAGGAAATTACTCAAGAATTTCTTGAAGAAAAATATTCTGAAATTACAAACAAAAAAAATAAAAATTATTATAATATGGATATGTTGAATTTTTCTTATTGGCAAAATTTAATAAAGATTGAGTCCTGTAAATAAATGTCAAATAATGAATTTAGAAATTGAAGTACCCCCGGTTGGAGGTTTATCTACTCAAATACATATGGCTCTTTGTATAATATCGCAAAATATTTCAAACATTTATGATATAAAAAAATTTAAAATTAAATTAACGTCCGAACTTTTTAACACCGATTTATTCGAACATATATATCACTATGATTCTGATTGTGATTACATAAAATTGTCAAATGAAGACATAACCACCACTTATATGAAATATATAGATCTCTATGAGTGGTCCAAATCCTTCAAAGAAGCAAATTATTTACTAAATTTAAATAAACTGAAATCTAACATATTCTCAAAGATCAATGATTATGTAGTTGGTAAAAATATCAATGAAAATACACTTGGATTACATATAAGATTGACCGATATGAATGTAATTCATGGGTCTCAACACGGTTCTAAAACCTACGAAGATTTCATAAAAAAAGTAATGGAAGTCTTACAAAAGAATAGAAACATAAATAATATATTCATATCATCTGATAATCATGAATCAATTCTTAAAGTTTGTTCCGACTTACCAGACATAGAAATAAATTATATATCTGAATTTGTGAGATGTGAGAAAGAAGATTCAGACAATTTACAACTACAGATAGAAAACTTAAAGGATAATAACTACTGTATCAATACTTTTATTGAAATTTATCTTTTATCTAAATGTGGTTATCTTGTGCATAGAATTTCTGGATACTCATTATGCTCAATTTTATACAGTAATACACTAAAAAAAACATATCTTATATAAGTTATATGAAAAGAATATACTCAAAAGTTGATACATCTAAATTAATATCCTCTATAATATCATTAGAAGATATTAATGATTATAGAATAGATATTTGTCCAGATACAGAGTTTTTACAAGTCAGTGCTAGGTCACTTAAAAAAGATATACACGTCAAAGCGCATCAACACAAACCGGTCTTAAGAGAAACTACCATAACACAGGAAGCTTGGATAGTACATAGAGGGAAAATAAAAGTTTTATTATACGATATTGATACAACCTTGTTAGAGGAAATTATTATAAATGATGGTGGATGTATAATACTTTTTCGTGGTGGACACTCTCTGACTGCTATTGAAAAGGACACAATTTTTTATGAAATAAAATCTGGACCGTATTATGGTTATGAGAATGACAAAGAAGATATCTAAGTGTTTGATTTCGAAAAAAGATATTTACCAAATATTGGATTTTGGTATGCAACCCTATGCCGATACATTCATTAATAAAAATCAGTTGAATTTGAATGAGCCTGTGTTCCCTCTAGAAATTTTCTTAAATCCAGAAAACGGTATGATTCAAGTAGGAATTGTGACAAATGATTTTGATAGATATAATCTCTATAGTTATTCATACACTTCATCAAACTCGGATCTTTCTAAAAATCACTGGAGAGATTTATATAAAAAAGTAAAAGATAAATTTAATCCAACAAAAAAATTTATTGTTGAAGTTGGATCGAATGATGGATTTTTAGTAAGTATGTTTGGTGATAATAACAAAATTTTAGGAATCGATTCTTCAAAAGAAATGGTTGATATATCGAATAGAAATGGAATAAAATCTATTCATAAAATATTCAACCACGCCACCGCTAAAGAGATTGTAAGTAAATATGGGACCTGTGATATACTTTTAGCTAATAATGTTTTTAACCATTCAAATGATCCTGTGGATTTTGCTAGAGGGGTTCATCACATGATTAGTAACGATGGTATTTTTATTTTTGAGTTACCTTATTGGATGGATACTGTTAGAAGTGGTAAATTTGACCAAATATATCATGAACATATCTCTTACTTTACAGTTAAATCTGCATATTATTTGCTAAAAGAGGCAGACTTAGAAATATTCGATATCGAGTTGGTGGACTATCATGGAGGTAGTTTACGAGTTTATTCGAGAAAATCGGACAATGTTAAAATGAATAAACTTGTTAGAGATTACATTGAATCAGAAACACAGTTTGGTCTTTTTGAATTTTCAACTTATGATAAATGGCAACTAGAAATAAAGAGAAAAAGAACTGAATTTCTAATCAATTTTTTGAAAATAAAATCTGCCTCTCCCAATTCTCTAATAATAGGTGTAGGTGCAGCTGCTAAGGCAAATACTTTTTTAAATTATTATAGACTAGATAATAGTTTTATAGATTACATAACGGATGCTTCTCCACATAAAATAGGGAAATTTACACCTTTGACAAGAATACCAATCGTTGAGGATGAAATATTTTCTAAATACGATGATGTTTATGCCTTGATATTATCTTGGAATATATCTAGTGATTTGAGGAATATTCTATTGAAAATAAATCCAAAAATAAAATTTATAAGTATATGAAAGTAATTAATGTATTTGAAAGTGGAAATGAAAACTTAGAAATACACATTGATGATAGAGGATTAATAGCTGATGTGTTCTACAATACTAATGTAGAACATGTGGCTATAATAAAATCAGAACCTAATACAATAAGGGGTAACCACTACCATAAAGAAACAACACAATCTATGCTTATGATTAGAGGTTCTTTGGAATACTGGTATAAACAAGTGGGTAGTGAAGGACCGGCTAAGATGTATTTATGTAAAGTTGGTGACTTAATAACAACACAACCTTACGAAATTCACGCATTGAGAGTAACAGACGAAGGAAATGAGTTCATCGTTTTCTCAGAGGGAAAAAGAGGGGGGAAGGACTATGAGTCCGATACTTATAGGGTTGATTCAATAATAAGTCAATAGTATGATAATAGGGAAGGATGTTATAATCGACACGGATGTTGTTTTCAAAAGAAGTCATCTGGTATCTATTGGTAATCATGTGTCTATAGATAAAGGTTTTTATTGTACTACCGTTTTGAGTATAGGAAATTACGTTCATATATCACCTTATGTGACCTGTATTGGTGGTGTTGATGGTAAATTTATTTGTAAAGGATTCAACAATATTATGTCTGGTGCAAGAATAGTTTGTTCCTCAGATAGATTTGATGGAACGGGTTTGTTTGGTGCCTTAATACCAAAAGAATTTAAAGGTAGACAAATTACAAAACCTGTTATAATGGAAGAGTTTTCTAACATAGGTACAAATTCAATAGTTTTACCCGGTTCAATATTAAGGAGGGGTGTTTTACTGGCAGCTGGTAGTTTGTTGATGGGTGATACAGAAGAGTGGGGTATTTATAAAGGCAATCCTGCTATTTTGACTAAGAAAATAGATCCCTCCAAAACAATAGAAAATGCAAAAAAACTGGGATTTGAAAATGAATAATATAGATTTTAGTATAGTGTCGGAATTTGAAAACCAAGTATCTCTCTTTTTCGGGGCTAGGTATGGGATCGCTGTTGATTGTTGCACACATGCAATTGAGTTGTGTTTAAGGTATGTGAATGCTAAATATATTTATTCACCTAAACAAACTTATATTTCTGTGCCTTTTCTTTCGAATAAACTCGGTATAAGTTTGATTTGGAACGATGAAAGGTGGCAAGATTGGTATGTTGTTTGGGAAGATGAACACAAAAAAATAATAGATTCAGCAGTTCTTTGGAGAAAAGATAGCTATATATCTGGAACTTATATGTGTCTTAGTTTTCAATACCAAAAACATTTAAGTTTAGGTAGAGGGGGTATGATTTTGTGTGATGATGAAGAAGCTTCGCGAGAACTAAAAAAAATGAGCTATGATGGTAGATTACCAAATATTCCTTGGAGAGACCAAGACATAAGTAGTTTTGGGTATCACTATTATATGACACCAGAAACTGCGAAGTTAGGTTTAGAAAAATTACAAATAGCAAGTGTAACAGAACCCAGAAAGTGGACTATAAACGATTGGCCAGACTTGACAAAAATGAAAATATTTAAATGAGTAAAAAAGCCTTTATTACCGGCATAGCTGGACAAGATGGGTCATATCTATCGGAATTTCTTCTGAGTAAAGGTTATGAAGTATATGGAATAGTTAGAAGAACGTCAGTTTCTGAAAATCAACTCTCGAGACTGAATCATATAATTAGCGACGTTAATGTAACATATGGTGATTTGATGGATCAAACTTCAATAGAGAGAGCATTGACTGACATAAAACCGGATGAAATTTATAACTTAGCTGCTCAATCACATGTCAGAATAAGTTTTGATATACCGCAGTATACTATACAAACAAATTCTGTAGGTGTTGTTAATATACTAGAGGCTTACAAAAGAATAGTCCCTGAAGCTAAATTTTATCAAGCTTCGAGTTCGGAAATGTTCGGTTTGAGTGTTGATGATGATGGATATCAAAGAGAAACAACTCCCTTCAACCCGGTATCTCCATATGGATGTTCGAAGGTTTTTGCATACAATATGGTGAGACATTATAGAAGAGCTCATAATTTACATGCTGTAAATGGTACACTGTTTAATCACGAGTCACCGAGAAGGGGTAGTAACTTTGTTACAAGTAAAGTTGTAAAAGAGGCTTGTCTTATAAAACTGGGTCGTGCAAAAATATTGGAGCTTGGTAATATGGATGCTAAACGAGACTGGGGTCACTCTAAAGACTACGTGAGAGCGATGCATAGTATATTGAATCACAACAAACCAGATGATTTTGTTGTCGCTACTGGTGAAACAAAAAGTGTTAGAGAAATGTGCCAGATAGTTTTTCGATACTTGAGTTTGGATTACAGAGATTATGTGGTTCAAAATCCTAAATTTCTCAGACCAGAAGAACTACCTTATCTCAAAGGCGATAGTACCAAAATGAAAGAAACTTTTGACTGGAAACCTATCTATACATTCGAATCGTTATTATATGAGATGTGTGATCATTGGATGGATATACTACAAAATAAAATATCTTTGAGGTGATAACAGCTAATTTCAATAAAATAACTTCTCAAAACAATATAGCACTCGGTAATCATCTTTTTCAATATGTTTTGTGTAGATTAGTATCTGAAAAAAAGGGATATAACTTCTATCTAACACCTGAAAATTACATAGTGAAGTGCTTCAAAGATGTTGAAATTGGTGTAAATGATGGTGAAATACAACATGAATACATAGAAAACTTTACTCAAGCACACGATAGTTCAATTTTTAATTTACATGATTTTACTAATTTAGTTGGATATTTTCAGACAGAGAAATATTTTTTAGATGATGAAGATAATATAAAGTCTTGGTTTAAGGTTGAAGTAGACAGCGAAACTCAAGAAGTATTAGACAAATATCCATTAGAAAATTACTGTTATATACATTTACGAGGTGGTGATTATAAAATAACAAACCAGTTATTACCTAAAACGTATTTTATTGAAGCTATGAATCTTGTCAAAACTAAATATTGTCAGCTATCATTTGTGATTATTACTGATGATATCGAGTTATCAAAATCTTACTTTCCTGAAATCGACGCTATTTCCAATGATGTTGTTACCGATTTCAAATCACTTTATTTTTCTAAATATTCCATAATATCAAATTCTTCATTTTCTTGGTGGTCTTCGTGGTTAAGTGATAAAATAGTGACTATAGCTCCCAAAAAGTGGTTGAACTATAACCAACCTAGTATGGGGTGGCACCCAATTGATATAGAAACTAGTAAGTTTATTTATATATGAAATACGATTACCTAATAGTTGGTGCTGGATTTTTTGGATCAATCTGTGCCTATGAACTCACAAAACTTGGAAAAA
>Ga0172367_10009154_pt1 | contig 10913 bp, 10 predicted proteins | sample Lak10m_FD_114542 | JGI IMG/M metagenome (GOLD analysis project Ga0172367, IMG submission 114542) | Freshwater microbial communities from Kabuno Bay, South-Kivu, Congo - kab_022012_10m | ecosystem: Environmental > Aquatic > Freshwater > Lake | place: Democratic Republic of the Congo: South-Kivu...
CCAATCCCACTTGCAATCGCATCCGAAGGAGAACGCCACCGTCTTAACTCGCCATGAATCAAAATCTGACCAGAATCCGGTTGCTCCATTCCATAAAGGATCTTCATTGTCGTCGACTTGCCTGCACCGTTCTCGCCGATCACGGCATGAATCGTGCCCGAATCGACTAACAAATCGATGTCAGAATTAGCAGAAACCGAACCAAATCTCTTATGGAGTGCTCGAAGCTCAACAGCTGCTGTCATGGATTTTTATAATAGTCCGGAACTTTAATTTTTCCGGCAATAATGTCATTTTTAATCTGATCTGCAACTTTTCGCACCGTCACCGGAAGAACCTTGTCATTGTAAGCATCTACCGCGTAATCGACTCCTTGATTCGCTAAACCGTATCGTTTTGTACCCGCCGGATAACTTCCCTGCGCAGCCTCTTTACACGTTTCAAATACGGCAACATCGACTCTTTTCATCATGCTAGTTAATACAATTCCTGGCTTGATGTAGTTCTGATTAGAATCGACGCCGATAGCAAACTTACCCCTCTCCTCTGCCGCATCAAAAACACCTGAGCCCGACGCCCCTGCCGCCACAAAGATCACATCAACTCCGGTGCCATACTGAGAAATAGCAAGCTCTTTAGCTTTAGCCGGATTATGCCAAGCTTCACCAGTCACCCCAACAAAATTTGAAATAATCTGAGCCTGTGGGTGGATTTTTTTTACTCCAGCTAGATAACCTTTTTCAAAACGACGAATCAGCGGAATATCCATCCCACCAATGAAGCCTACCTTGCCGCTTTTACTGATCGATCCAGCGATCGCACCTACGACGTAAGAACCTTCGTGTTCCTCAAAAAGAAGCGATCGGACGTTAAGAGCATTGACCTCAGCATCCACAATCGCAAAGTGCTTTTGTGGGAATTGAGCTGCAATCTTCTTAATCGGGTCTGCTTGAGAAATCCCAACTCCGATAATCAAATCAAAGTCTTTTTGAGCAAAAGACCTCAAGAGCGGTTCAAACGAATTATCATCAGTGGCTTCAACATATTTTATGAATGATTTCAGCTCATCCTTAGCCTTCATCGCGCCTCGATAAGCAGCGGAATTAAAAGAACGATCATCTTTTCCTCCTTTATCAAAAACCAGAGCAATTCGCAGATCTCGCGCAAAAGCTGCTTGCTCGATCCAACTGAAATACCCTAGCGATAAAATAGAAAATAAAAATAAAATGAAGAACTTAGAGCATACGATTTTTCTGAATGCCATAATTTAGAGTTACCCTAAAACCAACGATGATTCAAACCTTGCGCACTTGCCTTCTTCTCCCCAAACTCTCGTTGACTTTAAGCGTGCAGAGCGTTAATGACATTCCTGCATGACCATGGTCCACTTTATCCCGCCTTGCCAGAGACGATTAGCCATTCTTGCGGCGCAAGCGGATTCAGCGCCAGTGCTCATTTCAGGCGCCAGCGGCACAGGGAAAGGGGCAATCTCTAAGTGGATTCATAATAATAGCCCTCGTTCTGCAAAACCTTTTACCGTCGCCACTCTCGAAAAAACTTTTTCAACTCAAATCATTTCAGCTCAAGGCGGAACACTTTTAATCTCTGAAATCGGCGCATGGCCACTGGGTGAGCAAAAAGCGATCCTCAATTTTCTAAAAATGAAATCGATTCCCCATCCAGAAAGTCATCAAACACGACTCCTTCTGAATGTTCGAATCATTGCCACTACCGATCAAAGCCTAGAAAAGAGATCTCAAGGAGGCCTTTTTAATGGGGAACTCCTCGAAAAACTCAATACTTTCCGGATCGAAATGCCCCCCCTTTCGAAACGAATGGAAGAATTTGATGATATCGCTCTTGGAATCATTAACGAAATCACTCGTGAACTACACAAAGAGCATCTCAAATCACTTTCAGAAGAGACTTGGGCTTCACTTCGAAACTATGAATGGCCCGGAAATTTGCGAGAATTACGAAACGTCCTTCGTCTAGCGGTAGTATCAGCAAAAGCAGATCCTATTCAACTCACTGATTTTCCAGAGTTAAAACAAGATAAAATTCATTTTCGTGCTACTCGTGAACAATTCGAGAAAATTTATATCCTTGAACTATTAAAAACTTATGAATGGCAGATTGAAAAAGCCTGCCGCATCAGTCAGCTCGATCAAGCCACTTTGATGGCAAAAATCAAAAAATATGAGATCGAACTCGACCCTCACTCTACTCAAACGACTTCAAATTAAATCCTTCAGGAGCCTTTTGAAATCCCAATAGAAGAACTTTTGAAAGGTCTTCTTCAGGAATAAGAAAGGCATTCAGCGACCCTTCTGGAGCTCCGCACACCATAATATGCATTTTTCCGTCTGAACCTTTTCGAGAATCCAAAATTTTCACCCCTGCGCTTTTAAGCTCCTGAGCTACCTCTTCAATGGACTGACCTTCTTTCATTCCGCAGCTTTGAGCGCCATCAGTTCGAACCACCCACAAAACTCTCGATGAATTTCCGGATGGCATCTGTCGCCCAAAACTCCAAGCAGTCCATGCCAAGAGAAAACCTAAAAGGAAAATAAATCCGGATCGACGTTGACTCAATTTAAATGGATTCATGACAAGACAATTTAGTTCAATTTAATCCATTCGGCAAAAGAGATTCTTTCTACTCTGAATCTTCTAACGATTGATGAAGCACGAGTTTAAATCGCGAATCATAGCGTCCGCCAGCATGCTTCTTACAACACTGCGCACAAGCCAAGGGACCGAGTTTTTTTCGAGTGGGAAACTCTTTAGTGCAGGAATCACATCGATAAATGTAACGAAAAGGTCGAGTCCTAGGCACTGGGTTATAGCGACTCACTCCCATCGCTTCCATTTTTTGGTAAAATTCGGGAGTATGGCCATAAGGCCTGCGGCGCACCCAAAGCCAATAATGAATCATTTCATGACCCAGGGTATCGTTAATCAATGCAATGGCTTGCTCTTCTTCTCTCAAATAAGTCGCAATTTCAATTCGAGGAGGGTATTCGCTCAGCCATTTTCGACTTCCGGGACGAAACCTTCCAGAGCAAGAACGAAGACGCGAATTCCACTCCAAAAGCGGAACATCTAAAAAACCGTTAAAATGAGCCAGATTAAGTTGATCAAACAAAACCTTTAAAAGTTGTTGAGGATCTTGAATGGACTTCAAAGAATCCTCTGTAGAAAGACTAAAAAGCGAGCCCTGCTCAAAATCTGGCATTCTTTCAAGATGAAGGAGAAGCCCCATTGTGTCAACTCCTGCGCTTATGGTAATCGAAGCCTATGAACTGCTCCGAGCGAGCCGCCTATACACTCGAGTGGAAAAGATTTTTAGAGTTAGCAAGTCGAGAAGCCCGCACAGAACGAGGCAAGCGACTTATTTTATCTCTCGAAAAAAATACGACATGGGCACCCGATCCTTCTACCGCGATTCTTTTACAAAGTGAGACTCAAGAGGCAAATCAACTCTTAGATCGAGATGGTCTCTGGGGCCCTCTCACGGATCTCATCGATCCATCAGAGATCACGGATCGTCTTCGACGAGGATCAATCCTGGAACTCTCCGAACTCATTTGTTTGCGCCAATGGTTATATGCACTGGACTCTTGGGTTCAAATCCCGCGAGACGAACTTCGCGCTGATCTTTTCAAAAAAGCTTTATTACAATTGCCAGATCCATTTGGAGCCCTTGGCATTTTGGAACGCGTCATTACTCCAGAGGGAGAACTATCCGAAAAAGCATCTCCTCGATTATCTTCAATTTATTCTGATATTCGTTCTTTCAAACGAGAAATCGGCATCGTCCTCGACGGCATTCTGAAATCCCTGACCCAAAAAGGAGTTTTGCAAGAAACCTATACCGACCTTCGAGATGGTCGATATGTAGTTCCAGTAAAAATTTCGTCGCAGTCTGAAGTGGATGGAATTATTCACGAGGCTTCGGCAAGCAAACAAACTGTTTTTATCGAGCCAAAAGAGGTCACTCATCTCAATAATCGCCTCAGACAAAGACAGAATGAACTGCTTCAAGAAATTTACATCGTTCTGCAAGAAACTTCTAAAAAACTACAGCCTTTTGCTAACGAACTGAATTTAGCCGTCGATATTCTCTCTCATTGGGATGTAGTACAAGCGCGCTCGCGACTAGGTCGACAATACGCCGGTAAACCCATCCAAGTCTCGACTCATCGCACTTTTCGAATGCATCAAACAGCGCACCCCCTTTTGTGGTGCTCACTTCCTCCAGAGACCATTGTCAGAAACGAAATTGACTTTGGAGATCCTACACGCACACTTCTGTTGACTGGTCCTAATACCGGCGGAAAAACAGTACTTCTCAAAACACTCGGATTAGCAGCCCTTTGTGCACGTACAGGTTTTCCTTTTCCAGCCATTGATCACCCGGAAGTTCCTTTTTTTGAATCGATTTTTGCTGACCTAGGAGATCCTCAATCGATCGAAGAACACCTCTCGAGCTTTTCCGGCCATGTTCTCAGATACAAAGAAATCCTTGAAAATGTAACCGACAAAAGCCTGGTCTTAATTGACGAACTCAATTCAGCAACTGATCCTGAAGAAGGGGCCGCACTCGGTCGAGCATTCCTTGAAACAGTTATCTCTCGTGGCGCAATCATCGTCACAACTACGCATGACCCTCATCTTAAAGCTCTTTCAATTTCAGACGCTCGAATCTTAAGCGCCAGCATGCAGTTTGATGATCAGGCCCGTACTCCTACTTATCGAATGCTCCTAGGAGTACCCGGCAGATCGCGTGCTTTAGAAACTGCCGAAAGATTGGGCATTTCTACAGACGTGATTGCTTTAGCAAAAAATTATCTTTCGCGAGAACATATCGAACTCGAGAAAGTTCTCTCCAAACTCGAAAGCGATTCGAAAGAGGCAGCTCGCGCAAAAAAAGAAGCAGTCACTCTTCGAGATGAAGCAGCTCAACTGAAAAAAGAGTGGACCGATCGAACTGAAGCTTCGGTCAATGAAATGCTCAATCGCACTCGACAAAAACTGCGCAGAATCCTTGAACAAGCACAAGATGAAGTGCGGGCTTCTGTCAAAAAGCTGGATGAGATGCGAAGTCGCAGAGACATTGACCTCACTCGCTCTCAGGTCACTGAAACCTTAAGTACGGCCACTGAACTCGTAGAAGAAGCTCTTCAAGAAGAAGCACCTGAAATTGCAAAAGCTCTCTCTCGAAAGAAAAAAGAAAAACTTTCAGAAGGCAGTTCTGCAGAAGGAGAAGGAATCCTATCGATTCAGCCGGGAATAACCGTCAGAATTCCAAAATGGAAAAATACGGGCACTGTTCTCGAAATCTCTGGGCAACGAGTCAAAGTTGCCATGGGTACCCTTCAGATGACTTTATCGCTCAATGAAATTGAAGCCATCCAAGGAGCAACACGAAAAGCACCTCAAACATATATCGCTTCGGTGTCTGCAGCCGAAAGCGTCCCGAACTCACTTGATCTACGAGGGGTTCGCTTTGATGAAGCCATGGCTGAAGCCGAACGCTACCTGGATTTGGCCGCACGCTCTGGATCACCTATGGTCACGATTATTCATGGCCTAGGAACAGGTGCTATACGAGAAGGCGTACGCAAACTCCTTCATTCGCTTCCTTACGTCAAAACTTTTCGCGACGGCGGAACAGGGCAAGGTGGAACTGGTGCGACAATCATCGAGTTCGAGCGAAATTAAAATCGCTATCTTGAACGAATTATAAACCGAGAAAAATAAATGCAAACCACATCACAAACCCAGAAATCACTGGAATTGTGAAATTATCGTCCATATCGACAGGAATTAACTCAACCAGTCCTCCCGCAATTCCTCCGATTAAACTAAGCAAAAAAATCAAAGACGAAGGAAATGAAAGGCTATGCAAATAAATCAAGGTCACTAGAACACAAGTAGTAACTCCCGCTAATGTTCCGATCAACGATTTTCCGTTAGAAAATCGAATACTCTTATCCCCATAGAGAATCCCCACCAAAGAAGCAATCGGGTCACCACATGCAAGATAGAGAATGCTCAAAACCGCAACTGGCCGTGGAAAAGCAGCAATTGATACGATCGAAGAAGCTAAGTAAAAAGGAACCCCTGTGCATCGATCCACTTCACAACTACGCATCACTGGGCGCCAAACGCGAATCATAATCTCATTAAAAGAGGGAAAACGAAGGCGGATCACTTCAACAGCTAGAGCAAGAGTAAGAAAAAGAGAAAGAATCACTACTGAAATACCGGTTGCAAGACCTGCTTGATAAATTCCAGCAATCACTAACCCCATGCCCATATGCCAAAACTTCCGAGCCAGATGAAGATCTGTTCTCAATTGAAGTCGCACAGGAAAAAACGTTCTAGGATATTTCAGTTCAGCAGTCCGCTTCATAATTAACGTCCTCGTCTCTTCTTCTCAATTACACCCAATAAAAGAGACGGGGTGCAATCGTTGAATCATCCTTGTGAACCGCATAAGATGCCAGGACAATGCCAGAAAGATCGAAATGAACTAAAAAAGAGATCCTTTTTTTGTTAGATTTTCTTTAATAATTTCAGAGGGATACATAAAAACAAAATAACGCATTGCAGCTAAACACCTCTTTCTTGCTGTCATAAATCTGTCACTCGAGAAAATCTTTACGCATTTCCCAAATAAAGTGCGTAAAAGACTACACATCCCAAAAGACCTAACCCAAAAGACCTAAAATGAATAGCTTGACTTCAACTAAAAACAATTCAATCATGAAATGAATAGGGTCGACTTTTGCGAATCGACCCAGCAGTAACGAGTTAGCGCACAGGATGTGCCACCAAAAAAGGACGATCCATGAAGGGAAGCGTCAAAGGAAGTCTAGAGCCGGGACAAGACCTCTACTCGGAAATCGATGAGACTCTACCTCTGCAAGAAAAAGCCAATTCTTTTCAAGAAAAGGATGCTCCCTCTTTCTTTCAAGGAAGCGAATGGGAAACACCTTTTTCCTCTGCTGCTCTCGAGACAGATACTTTTGCATTTGATCACATCGCAGTCCCTGCAACACAACGATTCAAACAAGTCTGGGCAATTGGCGGCGGCAAAGGTGGTGTAGGAAAAAGCCTGGTTTCTTCGAGTCTTTCGATTGCTCTCACTAATCTCGGCCACCGTGTGATCGCTATCGACCTGGATTTAGATGGTGCCAATCTTCATACCACTTTAGGCATCGATATCCCAAAATACACTTTAAGCGATTTTTTCTCAGGACGTACGAGCACAATCGAAAGCTGTATTGTCCCCACCTCTATCCCAAGACTGAGACTCATCAGCGGAGCTCAAGACTCCGTAGGAATTGCGCAACTCAAACTCAGCGACAAAATCCGACTCTTGCAACAAATCAGTGAACTCAATAGTGACTATGTCATTATTGATCTGGGTGCAGGAAGTGGAGAAAATACCTTAGATTTTTTTCTGTATGCAGACTTAGGAATCGTCGTTCTTTTACCCGAACCCACATCTATTGAAAATGCCTACCGATTCATAAAAAGCGCATATTATCGCAGACTCAAAGTTTCTCGGCAACTTCGAGAAATCATGCCCATGATCGATGCGGCAATGGATCCCAAAAATCCACTTGGGATCAAGTCACCTTCGGATCTCTTTACAGCAGTGAATCAAAACTATCCTGAAGCAGCCATTAAACTGCGACGAGAGATCGAAAAAATTAAACCTAAACTTGTCGTAAACCAAGTTCGCACACAAACTGATGTCGATATTGGATTTTCTGTAAAAACAGTGTGCAAAAAGTATTTCGGTATCGAGATGGATTACATTGGCTATCTCGATTATGACAGTAGTGTTTGGCAGGCATTGAGAAAAAAACGACCTCTCATGCTCGAATTTCCTAATTCAAAAATTGTCGCAAGTATGGATCGAGCAGCCCAATATCTAGCCAAACGCTATGGTCAAATACGTAATGATTTATTTTAATCCGACTTGAGCGAATGCCATGATACTAAACAAACCTGATAACTATTACGAAGTCTTTAATCTCGAGCCAAATGCATCTACTGATCAGATTAGGCAGGCTTATTTACAAGCCAAAGCTACTTATCAAAAAGATGGCGCTGCACTTTACACTTTAATTTCTACAGAAGAGCGCCAAGAAACTTTGCAAATGATCGAAGAGGCTTACAAGATTCTTTCAAGCCCTCATCGACGCAAAGAATACGATCTCAAGCACGGGCTGATAGAAAATACATCCGGTTTTGAATCACCTTTTCACCCCTCTCCTTCTCGATTCTCAAACTACTCCTCTAAATTTAGCTCGATCGAAAGAGATTCTTTTTTTGAAAATGAATCCACTCACGAGGACATACTCATCCCTCCCTCTACCGACACAGTAAGTTCAACAAATAGTTTCCAAAACACCGAAATCGTGCGACCAGAACCCTCAGCGCTGGACGCATTAAAACAAGAGATTGAAGTCGAAACGGAATGGGCAGGAACCTTTCTAAGAAAAGTCCGTGAAACACAAGCTTTGACAGTCGAGGATGTTTTCAGCGATACCAAGATCAACAAGAACTACATCGTAGCGATCGAGGAAGAAAATTATCCTAAATTACCGGCAACTGCTTATGTCCGAGGCTTTATCTCTCAAATTGCGAAGTTTTACAGACTCCCCGTTGAGAAGGTCATCCAAGGCTATATGAGCCGCCTTAATCTCATACGGGAAGCAAAGAAGAAATGAATTGGACTACATGGATTTGGGAAGTTCAGGCCGCTCAAGAGCGGGCTGATGTCGCTATTTTAAAAGCGATGGAAGCAGGCACAGGAAACTGGAGTGGAAATTCGATTTCCTACTCAAGAAGCCAACTCAAAAGACTCATCGAAGAAGGTCATGTTCTGATCGCTGAGGGGAATCCAGGTTCTTCATCAGCCGGCTTTACTCCTATTCGAGCCAATCAAAAAATCCGACCAGGAGCCCAAGTCAAAATCAGCTTTCCTCCCCCAAAAGAAGTCGATGTCATACCAGAGGACCGACCCATTGATATTCTTTTTGAAGATGAACATCTAGTGATCGTAAATAAGCCACCTGCACTCACTGTTCATCCTTCGACCACTCAAATGAATGGAACATTGGTCAACGCACTTCTTCATCACATTGATGATCTGAGTGGCATTGGAGGCAAGCTGCGGCCAGGCATTGTCCATCGTATCGATAAAGACACGAGCGGTGCACTCGTTATATCAAAAACCGACGTATGTCACCGCCGTCTGACTGAAATTTTTTCAGAACATGCAATCGATCGTGTGTACTGGGCTTTGGTTTACGGTGCTCCAGCCGGCCCAATTAGCTCTTCAACTCGTCAGACAAAAACTCGAATTGAAACACAAATTGGAAGAAATCCAAAAGATCGAAAAAAAATGGCTATTTTACCGAGTGGAGGTCGACACGCTGTCACTTACTTTCAAAAGATCGAGGAATATGCCGTTAAAACTCAGCCATTTGCTAGCTTTCTCGAAGTCACTCTCGAAACAGGTCGAACTCATCAAGTACGGGTTCACCTGACTTCTATTGGCCACTCGCTTTTAGGAGATCCTGTATATGGAACTCCTACCGAACGACAATACAAGTGGACTTTACTTCCTAAAAAAGTGCAAGAATCCGTTCGGCAACTTCCAGGACAAGCACTACACGCACGAGTCCTAGGATTCGAACATCCGATCACTGGAAAAAAAATTCGAGTCGAAGCAGAAGTACCTCAAGCATTCGGGGACCTTCTCGGTGAGCTTCGAATACATTCTAAATAGCTGCAATTTATCATGTATGGCTACGGCGAGGTGTTACTTTTGACCATGAGAAACTACAAGAAGCTAAGATGCTATCATAGCAGATAAAATACATCGAATCAATGTCTGATCTTTTGGTCAAAGAAGCCAAAAACATCATTGAAAAAACAGGAAAATCATCAAAACATTTCGATAAAATATGCGAAATTGAGCCTTGCAGAAAAATTGAACTGAAAATATTCTCCGTTGAGGAGACATGGTCAGTGACGAAAAAGAAAACCATTCAAAGGAAGCGGGCTCGAAATCCTGAGAAAAAAGCAAAGCCAAAAACAGATACACCTGTTCATCCCTGGCGAGCTTGTCCTTACGGGGAGCATCAAGTCATTACTCATTCGAGACATAATCCTCCCAGTAAGGCCCATCCTGAAGGTTCGATCTCCACTGTTCATTGGCATTGCGCTCGGAATCCTTCAGGAAAAGATCAGCTTTACCCAGATGAAATTCGTAGAGTCGCCAGCCAGTATTTTCAAGGCCTGAAAAATAAGCCATGCTCTTTAACCTTAGGGTTCTCAAATGGCGCTAGGTATGACGCTCAAATCGCGGGTTGGACTCAATATTGGAATGATGTGCTCAAACCCTCCGATCCCTTAGATCCAAACTTCGTCAAAGCGCTGATAGCAACTGAATCCGGTTTTGATCCCGACGTTCTTGCGGATAAGAAAAATCAAAACAGCGCTCGCGGGCTGATGCAGATCACAAATAGCACGAGAGAAATACTGGGAGATGATGGTGGGGAAATCAAGGATCATTGTATAGCAACGACCAGAAGTGATCTGAATGATCCAGATGTGAATATCTGTGCTGGAGTGCGATGGCTATTTCACAAGAGAGGTCTGCTCTCGAGCAAAATAGGGCGTCAAGCAACTTGGTTAGAGACAGTTCATCATTACAAGGGGACTTCAAAAACTACTAAAAACCGTGAAAATGAAATCATAACACTCCTGTCCGGTTCGGAGCGGAGCGTAAAAATAGGTAAAGCCTGATTTCTCGATATGGTATGAGAGTTTTGGACAAAAAATTCATTCCTATCAGGAGACCAGGCTTTGGGCTTTTCTAC
>Ga0172367_10009155_pt1 | contig 10913 bp, 12 predicted proteins | sample Lak10m_FD_114542 | JGI IMG/M metagenome (GOLD analysis project Ga0172367, IMG submission 114542) | Freshwater microbial communities from Kabuno Bay, South-Kivu, Congo - kab_022012_10m | ecosystem: Environmental > Aquatic > Freshwater > Lake | place: Democratic Republic of the Congo: South-Kivu...
ATGCCTTGTGCATAAGCATTACGGCAGTTTCAAGCAGCCTGCTCATCCTGCTGACCATGGACATGTTAGCCGCCAATGTCTCTAGCCTGCTTAGATTCTGTGCGGAAGTCATAGCCGGAGGCATAGGCTTGATGCTGGGCGGAGTAATCGCGCGTTACCTTGCCATCAGAATGCCGGCTATGCGCTTTTTAGTACGGCGTACACCGCGATTTGCCAAATTATTCCCCAAATTTTCATAAAGATAAGAGGATTTCAATGCGTTGGTTTTACATTCCAAACGAAGGCACAGAAGGCGATCAAATCGGCCCGCGCATGGCGTTTGAGAAATTGCATCGTGAAGGTGTGTTTTCCGACTACCAAGCCTATTCCTATTTTGTTAGGCAACAAGCCCTTGCCAGCCATCAACAAGCCTTAGCCGAACTCCTTGAAACCGCCCGTGCCTTTGGGCCGGATGTGATCTTTATTCAGCATCCCAGCAACCGTTACCCTATGGAGAGAGCGTATCTTCAACAGCTTAAAGCCATCCCCAGTAAGCCAAAATTAGTAATCTTTGAGGCAGACCCATACGGTCAAATAATCAAGCGCATGGATGAAACACTTTGTGCTGTGATTGCAGAAACAGATATTTGCTATTTGGTTGGTACTGGTAGTTTGGCCGCTATGGCACGTAATGCCGGGGCAACTACGATACGGTTTGCCCCACACTCTTACGATAGTCAGCGCTTTGGCACACCGTGGCAACCGACACTAACCAGGCAATTTGATGCCGTGATGATAGCCAATCTAACCTGCCTCAAACGGATACCGTGGTTATTTATGCCTGGAGGCCGCAGTCGCAAACGCACGGCGCAGCTACTGCATCAGCAGCTTGGTGACCGCTTCGCGGTTTATGGCGGCGGGCAGGGTTGGGACAATGCGCCATATTGCAAAGGCAAAATTGCGTTCAACAAACAAAGTGAAGTAATTCGTAATGCCTGGATGAGTGTTAATTGGGGGCAATTCGACGAAATACCTATGTACGCATCTGATCGATTGCCGATTAGCCTGGCCTGTGGCGTACCCCACATCACCAATTATCAACCGGGCTACGAGCATGTGTTTGCCAACATACCGGGTTTATTCATCGTTAAAAGCCCAAATGAAGCCAGGGACGTTGCGCTTTATATTCTTAGCCTGACCGTCGAGCGGCGTAATGAACTGGGCTTTCAGGTGGCTGAATATGCCCGTAAACATCTTGAAGCGACTGTGGTTTATGCCAATATGGTTAAAGTGATTCAAGCACAGTTATTTTCTGACCTAGTGTAAGCACGTTAAATAGCGCGGCCAAGGTCAAAAAATTCATCCGTTCTAAGTAAATTAATGCATATGAAAAAACCGGCACCGCAAATGACCATTGGCTTAATGGGGCCAATAGAAACCGCCGCGTTTCAGGATATGTTACCGCCGGCGGGCGATAAGCCTTATCCCAAAGGATTGGGGGGTAGTCCGGTTAATCTGATGGCAAGAGAGTTGCTGCGGCGCGGTTACAATGTGATCCTCTATTCCCTGGATCGAGATGTCGATACCGAAGTCAACATTATCGGCGATCAGTTAAGTATTTATTTCGGCCCTTACCGGCGCAGGCGTGCGTTAGATTTTTTTGCCAAGGAAGTTAAATGGCTTGCTCAGGCCGTGCTTAATAATCCACCTGACTTTCTGCATGCGCACTGGACCTATGAATTTGCTTTAGGTGCACAAGCAACAGGGTTGCCGCATTTAGTTACGGCGCATGATGCGCCCTTCAATATTGTAAGACTCGATTTCAGCCCGTATCGAATCATTCGCACTTTAATGGCCTGCAAAGCTATCTGGAAAGCGCGTTATCTTTCGGTTGTTTCACCCTTCGTCGCTGACCATTTAAAACGGCTAATGTTTTATCGCCGACCGACTCGGGTAATTACTAATGGCATGCCAGACGCAAATTTCAACCGGGTAAGACCCACAAAACCAGCCGATGCTCCAATCACCTTTGCCACCATTTTGGTTGGCTGGTCGGGATTGAAAAATGGTTTGGCCGCTATTCAAGCCTTTGCCAAACTGCGCAACGCTCAACCTAACAGCAAGCTCATCATGTTTGGTTCCGGACACGGCGTTAACGAAGAGGCCGAACAATGGGCCACAAGCCAAGGCATTCAAGACGGCATCGAATTTGTCGGCCAATTATCTTATGAACAACTCATGCTGCGTGTCTGCAATGAGGTGGATGTTGTTGTGCATCCAGCTCTGGAAGAATCGCAAGGCATGGCATTGATCGAGTCGATGGCGATGGGCATTCCTGTCATTGGCGGTCAAAACAGTGGTGCCGTACCTTGGACACTGGATAACGGTAAGGCGGGCATTTTGGTAGATATAACCCAGCCCGATCAAATTGCCAACGCCATGTTGGAACTGGCCAACAACCCAGAGGAGAGTCAACGCTTAGGACAAGCCGGGGTGAGCAATGCCAAACAGCGCTTTCATATTAGCGTGATTACCGATGCCTATTTGCAGGCGTACCAAGATATTTTAAACGGGAACTGGGCATGAAGGTTTTGCACATTCTGGGCGAGCTTAATCCTTCGGGCGCGGAAGTCATGCTGGCTTCGGCTGGACCATTATTAGGCAATTACGGCATAGACGCCGACATTTTATCCACAGGTTTACAACCGGGGCGTTACGCTGAACAATTGGCACATGCCGGCTTTACCCTGCATCACATCCCGTTCAGTAAGAACCCGATATTTTTTGTAAAGATTTATAGGCTTTTAAAAACCAATTCCTACGATGTCATTCATTTACATACTGAACGTGCTAATTTTTGGCTGGGACTGCTGGCATTGCTTTCTGCTAAGCGTTGCGTACGTACCATACACAGTAACTTTGAATTCAAAGGGTTGTTAGGTTGGAAGAGAGGCGTACAAAGACGACTATTAGCTAAATTCGGGTTAGTGCATGTCGGTATTTCTCAGTCGGTCGTTGATACTGAACAAAAATATTTTCGTTTGTCTACCCAACTCATACCTAACTGGTACAACAGCTTACGTTTTAAGTACGTCAGCGATCCACAAAGACAACTTGCAAGACAAAATCTAAGTATCACGGAAGATGTTTTTGTATTGGTGAGTATTGGCAATTGTTCCGAGGTAAAAAATCACACTGCATTGATAAGGGCGTTGGCTGATATAAACCATCAAAAGCTCTGTTATCTTCATATTGGAATTGAACGAGATAATAGTGAACAGGTGCTAACTGAAGAACTTGGCTTAACAAATAAAATTCGATTTTTAGGCTTGCAGGCCGATATTTTGCCTTATTTAAGTGCCGCCGATTTATACGTGATGCCGTCGCTATATGAAGGATTTGGCATAGCCGCGCTGGAAGCGCTTGCAACCGGTTTGCCAGCCTTGCTAACCAAGGTAACTGGCTTGGCGGATTTGCAGCAGCATTTTAACGGCTTGTTTTACTGCGAACCGAATGCCGTATCACTTACACACCAATTAACAAGCATCATTAACATGCCCTCTACGGCATTGCGGTCTATTACGGGTAACAACGCTGTAATGGCTGAACAACTTTTTGGCATAGAACGGGGGTTATCTGCGTATGTCGCGCTATATAAAGCTGAGTAGCTTTCGAAATATAACTATTATTAAGCACTTTGATTGATATGTATAACAATGCCTTGCCCACGCAATATAGATTCAGGTATTTAACCCTGCTGGTTTTTTCACTCTATGTTTTTTGGGGGTCGTTTGGTATTGATGTTACCTTAAATCCGGGGGCTGAGCGCATGCCGTTTCACCGTATATTTTTGTTTTTAACCGGTTTTATTTTTTTATTTAATGCCTCAGCCGTGCTTTCGGCCTACTTTAAAAATAAGTTGTTAATCGGATTGTTGTTTTACGTATTGCTGACTGCTGCCTGGGCATTCAAGCCAGTAGATGTGGTTAAAAATTTTGTTTTTCTTAGCTCGGTAATGATTGTTTCTATAATGACGACGCTAGCCTTTGTTAATAATAGGATAGTATTGCTGAGGGCATTGTTTTGGTTATTACTGATGATGGTGCTAGCAAGTATTATAACTGCTTTAGTTTGGCCGCATGTTGGGCTTGATATACGTAATTTTGCCAAGCCCCGTTGGATAGGCATTACAGCGCATCCGAATGGACTGGGCACCCAAGCTCTTTCGCTTATTTGGTTATCGGTTAATCTGTATGTTTTAACTAAAAATAAATTCGAGCGTAAAATAGTATTATTTGCTCTTGCGGCAGGTTATTTTACTCTCATCAAAGCAGATAGCATGACCAGTTTTGTTGCTTCAATATTTGTAATTGGTTCTGTGGGTTATTTTTATTTTCTAGGGAATCTTCAGACTGGGGTTAGGGTGGTCTTTTTTGTGGTTATATTCATCGTATTTTTGGTGATTACGACTTTTTATATGAGTGCGACCGAGTTAGCAAGTAGTACGCTAGCCTCTACCGGGCGTGATACTACCTTGACTGGGCGTTCGCTGATTTGGGAAAAGGGCTTTGATGCGGCATCTGAACAGATCTTGTTCGGTTATGGATTTGATGATCTGAGTCAGCTGACAAAGAAATATCATTTACAAATGTCGCATTTACATAATGGTTATATCGAAACCATGGTTAAGGGTGGTTTGGTTGCCGAATTATTGTTGCTGATGATTTTGTTAAAAACCTATTTTGCGCAATTTTCTATAAAACGCATTGATAAGCAGGGGTTTGTTTTTTTAAATACTGGGCTGATTATGGTTATGTTGCATAATCTTGCAGAATCCTCGTATTTAAGAGGGCTGAGCACCTTGAATATTATTGCTATTTTCATAATAGTCTCTACCAGTATTTCAGAAACTACGCCTAGAGCTAGAGTAAAGTCTTTATCACCCCCATGAGCGGGGCGAGTTTTGTAAACCCGTCCTGAAGGTTTTAAACCAATCTTGAAGGCAAGGCAAAGGTTACGGACGGATTGAATAATTCGCCCTGCAAGAGAATACCCTGAGCGGGACAGGTTTTGTAAACCCGTCCGGCAAGATTAGTACAACTCTGGTTCCTGCTTAGCGAGGAACCTGTTTCGGCAGGAGGCGGGGCAGAATGCAAGCTGCAAACATAGGCTGCAATACGCTGTAGCTATTGCACTTGATGGCTCTATAATGCCCCGTTAATTCTTCCTATTAGAGTTGCCCATGAAAACTGTCAATGTTAGTGGTTTAAAAAACAACCCCAGCGAGGCGCTGCGGATGGCGCATGATGACATGGTGTTGGTTATGAATAGAAACGAACCGGATGCCGTCATGGTGGGGCTGAAGTTAGCCAATATAATCGGCATGCCGGGCGTGCGCAAAGCGTTGGCAACAGCGTTGTTTAAGGATGGCAATTTATCGCTGGCGCGCTCCGCGAAACTGGCCGACATACCGTTGGCCAGTTTTATTGCCCATGTTTCGCGTTTGGGGATTCCGGTCATCGATCAAAATGCCGAAGAAGTGCAAGAAGACCTGGATAGTTTTGAGGAATGGCTTAATCAAGCCTAACAAGGTATGACGAAAAAGGTTGTCATAGATGCAAGTCCATTGATTGGCTTAGCATTGGTCAATGGCTTGATCTGGCTGCCGAAACTCTTTGGACAGGTGTTTTTGCCCGAATCGGTTAAACAGGAAGTGCTGCCTGGCAAATCCGCGCCGGGGGAAGAATGTATTGCACAGGCCATTGCCGTAAGCTAGATAACGGTATGGCTTGATGCCATTCCCCAACAATTCGATGTTGACCTGGATGCTGGTGAAACTGATTGCATCAATATTGGCTTATGCAGCCCCGAAAAGACTTTATTGATCATGGATGAGCGCGCCGGTCGGGCTGTTGCCAAGGAAAATGGACTTCGCGTTATCGGAACCGCAGCCATTATCGGGTTAGCCAAACAACAAGGACTGATTCCTTCAGCCCGCGCGGTTTTTGAGGTGTTACATCGTTCGGATTTTCGCATTGCCTCGGCAGTGATCAATAAAATACTGCTGAGTATCAATGAGTAGCAGACAATTGAGCTAGTACCGCTAACTGATCAAGGACGGCATAGATTGGTAGTCTTCATCTTGTAACTTTTAATGGATTAATATTCCCTCATGAAAATCTGGATTTGTATCCCCGTCTTTAATCGTAAGACCTTCACCTTGAATTGTCTGGCTTCGCTGCAGCGGCAGTCTTATGCCGACTTTACCGTGGTCATTTGCGATCACGGTTCTACCGACGGCACCTCTGAATGCATCAAACAGGATTTCCCCGAGGTTATCGTGCTCAATGCCGATAGCAGTTTGTGGTGGACCGGGGCGATTAATCGTTGCGTTGAATATGTGTTGCAACATGCTGAGGCAGACGATTATCTGTTGACGCTGAATAACGATACCGAGCTGCCAAACGACTATTTGGCCGAGCTGGCGGCGCATAGCGTTAAATATCCGCATGCAGTGCTGACTTCGGTCATTCACGATATTGCCAGCGGCAAACGGGTTAGTGACGGCTTTCGGCAAAGTTGGTTGGGGGCTAAGGACAGGCCGGTGAGTTTTGAACAGCACCATTTGCCGGAGGATGAAGATGTGATTGCAGTCAGTCTGGCTTCCGGGCGGGGGACGCTGTTTCCGCTAGAGGTTTTTCGTTTGTTGGGTTTATACGACGAGCAGCGCCTACCGCACTACGGCGCCGATTACGATTTCAGCCATAAGGCCCAGCGCGCAGGGTTTCCGGTCTATGCCTGCAAGCGCTGCCGGGTGTTTTCTTATGTTGAAGCCACCGGCATGACGACGGTGCGGGATCAATTAACCTTAAAAGGCTTTATCAATTTTTTTACCAGTATTCGCTCGCCCGCCAATCTTAAGCGGCGTTGGTGGTTTGGTTGGAATAATTGCCCAAAACTGCTATTGCCTAGTTATTTGATTTTGGATGTATTGAGGTTAGCGGTTGGTTATTTCAGGCATTTTTTAATGGCTAGATCATAAAATAACAGTATTAAGGGATTTAACAATGAAATTACATATTGGCGCGTTCGATAAAAGTATTAACGGTTGGCATAATACAGATATTACTCCGCACCTGTGGATTGCACGCATTCCGTTGCTACCGCTGGTGCTATATAAGCTTGGAAAAATGACCGCGGAGCGTTACGCGCAACATCAAGCTAAGGTCTTTAATAGCCTGCATTATTTGAATTTGACCAAGCCGTTACCGTTTGCCGATGATTCTATCGAGGCTATTTTCAGCTCGCATGTATTAGAACATCTGTTTATGGATGAGGTAGAGAAACTGATTGTAGAGTTTTACCGCACCTTACAAAAAGGCGGTGTTTGTCGTGTAGTGGTGCCTGACTTGGAAAAGATCATCACTAAATACGATGTCAATGACCCCAGGGCGTTTTTGACGGATATTTTTGAAATATCGAAACGAGGTGAGGTTAAAAACTCGCATCACTGCGGTTTTACTGGCAGTTTCTTAATTAAGTTGTTTAAAGAAGCCGGCTTTTCTAAGTGCGATATTTACGATTACCAGCTAGGAAGTTGTCCTGATATTGATCAGTTGGACACTAGGCCGGGTTCGATATTTTTTGAGGCTATTAAGTAGCGCCTTGCCCATTCTTTCCAAGTGGATAATTAATGCTGAATGTCTTATTAGCCGCTGCACGGCGGTTACAAACCCGGCTGCATGTGCTTAAAGCCAGAAAGATTTCGCACGTTGGAAAAGATCTGCACATCGGAGCACGAAGCCATTTTTGGGCGCCGGAAGCTATTACTATCGGTAATGGCGTATATATCGGTAAAGATGTGTTGGTCGAATGTAACGCGGAAATCGGCGATTACGTCTTGATGGCAAATCGAGTGTCCTTGGTCGGGCGACATGATCATGATTTTCGAGCCATTGGAATTCCTGTTCGGTTTTCACCGTGGATCGGGAGTAAGTCACCGCCCAGTCCGTTTAAATCGGAAAAGGTAGTCATTGAGTCCGATGTTTGGCTTGGGTTTGGAGCTGTTGTGTTATCTGGTGTAACAATTGGTCGAGGTGCGATAGTCGCTGCAGGGGCTGTAGTTACACGCGATGTAGGGGCTTATGAAATTGTGGCGGGTAATCCGGCGCAAAAGATTGGTATGCGCTTTAAAGATGACATCGCTATCCAGTGCCATGAGGATTCAATAATTTCCGGTCGATTTGTATCTTCCGAACGCGGTTACGATCATTGGCTTGTAGAGCCTGGTTCTAAGGTTTGATGCGTTAAATAGCTAACAGGTATTAACATGCATAAGGTTGTAATTCTGCAGCATCGCTTGCTGCATTACCGGTTAGGTTTCTTTGAAGGTTTACATAGGGTTTGTGCCGCAAGGGGGGTTGAACTGCATTTGGTACATGGGCAGCCAACCTTACGAGAAGAAAAGAAGCGTGACGTTGGCAGTTTACCCTGGGCCGATGTGGTGGTTAATCGCTATCTTTCTATCGGCAATAAAGACGTGCTTTGGCAGCCGTTTCCGGCCAAGCATCGCGATGCCGATTTGGTGGTGCTGATGCAGGAGAACCGCTTGTTGTCCAATTACCCCTGGTTGTTTCTGCGGGGGTTGCATAAAACCAGGCTAGGGTATTGGGGGCATGGTCGTAATTTTCAGTCGACCAAGCCGACGGGCTTTCTGGAAAAGTGGAAGCAGTTGTTGGTGGGGCGGGTTGACTGGTGGTTTGCCTATACGGATTTGACCAAGGATATTCTGCTGGCTGACGGTTATCCGGCTGAGCGGATTACGGTGTTGGATAACGCCATCGACAATGAGCGTTTTGTGGCCGATTTGGCGGCCATTTCCGATGCGCAGCTTGCGCAATTGCGCACTGAACTCGGTTTGCCGGATGGGGCGCAAGTGGGGTTGTATTGCGGTTCGCTGTATCCGGACAAACGCTTGGATTATATGATCGCCGCCGCGGATAACATTCAAGCGGCGCTGCCGGATTTTCATTTGCTGATTATCGGCGACGGCCCCAGCGGCCAAGACATTAAGGCGGCCGCAGCATCAAGGCCATGGCTGCATTGGCTTGGCGTGCGCAAGGGTTTGGAGAAGGCGGCATATTTTCGTTTGGCTCAGGTGGTGTTGAATCCGGGCTTGGTTGGCTTGCATGTGTTGGATGCCTTTTGCGCCGGCGTGCCTATGGTCACGACGTCCGATGCCCGTCATAGCCCGGAGATTGCGTATTTGAAAGACGGCGAGAATGGTCTGGTGGTAACGGGTAATGCGGATGTTTATGCCGATGCCATTATCGCGTTGTTACAAGATCCGGCTCGCTATGCACTGTTGCAAGCCAGGGGATTGGCCGATGCCCAGCGTTACACCTTGCAGAATATGGTGGAAAACTTTGCAGAGGGCATCGAGCGGTGTTTGCGGATGGCGCGGAAGGGGTAACGCTTGAGCAGGTCGGGTTTTGCAAACCCGTCCTAAATGTTTCAAGCCAATCTGGATGGAAGGTAAACGTTACGGACCGATTGAATATCCATCCGCCAGGTGGGATGCATTGGTTTTGCGGATTTTGCGGTATCAGTACCGGTGGTTAAGGTAAAACAACAATATCTAAAGAGGAAACATAGTGTGACGATGTCAGTTAAACGGATAATGGATATTCCGGTTTATTCAGGTCCGCATGCCGCGGTATTGGCTGAAATGGAACGATGCATTACGGAACACCAGCCGGGCGGTTATATTTCTATTACCAATACCGAGTCGATGTACCACGCTTTGCGGCGCCCGGATCACTTGAAGTTTATTCAAGGCGCTAATTTTTCTTTGTGCGATGGCGTTGGCGTGATTGCCGCGGGTTATTTTTGGGGGTTGAAGATTAACCGCTACAACGGCCCCATCCTGCAGTTGGATTGCAGTGAATATGGCGAATCTCGCGGCTGGCGCCATTTTTTCTACGGTGGCAAGGAAGGTGTTGCCGACTTGATGGCCGAAAAACTCAAACAACAATTTCCCCAGTTGCAGGTGGTCGGCACTTATTGCCCGCCGTTTCGCGCGTTAACTGCGGAAGAAGATGAAGAGGTCGTTCGCATGATCAATGAGAGTCAGGCGGATATTGTTTGGGTCGGCCTGGGGCTGATTAAGCAAGAGGCTTGGATCGCCAGCCATCTTGGCCGGGTGAAGGCACCTTGGATGGTTGGCGTTGGTGCTTCTTTCGACTATCACTCTGGGGCGGTGCCGTGGGCGCCGGCGTGGATTCGCGCCCTTGGGCTAGAGTGGGTCTTCCGTTTGATTATTCAACCCAAACTGCGGGCCAAGCGTTATTGGTGGTCGCTGGTGTTTGTGGTTGAAGCCGCGTTGGCCGGGATAAGGCAGCGGTTCTGCAGTAAACGTCATTAATATTTGGAGCTAATTGTGATTAGGATTGCTGTTGTTGGGCTTGGGAAAATGGGGTTGTCGCACCATTCAATTATTAATGCGCATCCCGGCGTAAAGCTTGCCGCGGTTTGCGATGCGGCCGGTTATGTGCTCGATGTCTTGAATAAATATACCGGGGTAAGGACGTTTACCGACTACGAGGCGATGCTGCGCGAAGCCGAGCTGGATGCCGTGATTATCGCCACGCCGTCGAGCATGCACGGACCCATGGTGCGCGCGGCGTTGGACAAGGGCTTGCATGTGTTTTGCGAAAAGCCATTCAGTGTGGATACCCAGGAGTCGGATGAGCTGGCCGCTTTGGCCGCCGCAAAGGGTGTGGTCAATCAGGTGGGCTATCACTATCGCTTCGTCGGTGCCTTCCAGGAGGTGAAACGCTTGTTGGAGTTGTCGGCGATCGGCGAAGTCTCGCATGTGCTTGCCGAAGCCTATGGGCCGGTGGTAATGAAACCTAAAGGTAGTTCGTGGCGCACAC
>Ga0172367_10009157_pt1 | contig 10910 bp, 14 predicted proteins | sample Lak10m_FD_114542 | JGI IMG/M metagenome (GOLD analysis project Ga0172367, IMG submission 114542) | Freshwater microbial communities from Kabuno Bay, South-Kivu, Congo - kab_022012_10m | ecosystem: Environmental > Aquatic > Freshwater > Lake | place: Democratic Republic of the Congo: South-Kivu...
ACCATCGGGCTTAATTCCAGTCGTATCGCGGTAGGTTTGAACGGTCTCAGATTGGATATCATCAAGATTCCAATTGCATTTCCCTAACTTGGCAGCAAAATTTACTAAGGACTTGAGAGCAGAAAGACGACGATTAATAGTTGATTCCTTTAAGCCTTGAGCTATTAAGTCGGATTTGTATCGCAACACGATCGCGATCGCTTCAAATCGATTTAACTGCAAGAACTGGGCAATCACTGGCTCCGTCGGCTTTTGTCCATAGGCGGCAAGAAAAAAATAACGCAAATCCTTTTCATAGGCGCGTCTGGTGTTAAGACTCCGTTTGTCAGCTAGGAGTGATGTGAGAATGTCTGGATTAAATTCTGTCAGAGCGTAAGGAGCTTTGCTTATTTGAGTCTCATTAGTATCTAAATGAGTCCTATTTTGATTCTCGTGTTCTGGATTTGATACAACAGTTAGTCTTAATTGAGTCTCGCTTGTCTCAATTCTAGTCTTATTAAGTGTCTCAACATCTTGAGATAAGGCATATTTTGCTTGGCTAAATCTCAATTGTTCAGGTGCGATTGCGTCGCTAAGCCCTGCATTAGCTGCGGCACGTTTGACAATGCCATAGATGGCGGTTCCAGTCAGTCTATGCCCATAACTAGCACGATCCAGAGATATAAATAGTGGTGCTTGAGATTCATCTTTATGCTCGGTTTCAAGATGAATCAAATTTAGCCAGTCTTGTAATGCGTTGGCTGTGTCTAAACTGAGACTAATAATTTCCGACTGATTTTGTTGACCTCGACGTTTATAGCGCCGTTGCACCTGAAGCGATCGCCCCTGACCATCAAAATCCTTAATACTAATCGCCGCTACCTGTTGCCGCTTTAGCGAATTCTCGATCAATAATTGCAAAATTGCATAATCACGTTGACCTGCCAATGTGTGGCGATCGCAAGCCATGAGAATTCGACTTGGGAGATCATCAGTCATATTGGCTTATGATTTAAAGACTTTGTAGGCGATCGCTCCTAAAAGTACTAACCCAAAGAAGGGAAGCCAGTTATATCTAATCCAATAGAGTAAATTATTAAAAAAGAGGCTGGCTTCGCGAGATACCCATGTTGCAATTAAAACAGCCCCTACAAACATCGCGAAATACATTAATATTTTCGTCATTTGGTTTTCTCCTAAAGAATTCTTTTTAAAAATGAGTCAGCCATAAAAGCAATACAGATTAATGTCCAAATTCCATACTGTTCATGAACACCAAAGCTTAACCATTTAAGCACTTGTGATATCGCAGGTGCACTAGCAACAGGACTGCCCGTGAAAAACATCATAATATAAAACACAAGGTGGGCAGTAAGAATCGCTAAGACCTTACTTATTAGTTTCTTGTTCATGTTTTATTTATGCAATTATCTGTACTATAACAAAAATATCATGCCTCAAACTACTCCATACCAGCCTGTTCTTTTGCGGTTATTGCATAATGCGATCGCCATCTTAGTCTTCGCTTCCTTAATTACAGGCTTTATGGTCTATGACCGATTTGACAAAAGGTTTGGGACTCTGAACTTACCGATAGTTCCCAATACCCAAGGGATTCACGGTACGATCGCTTTAACATTCTTAATTCTCTTACCAATTTTTGCTATATATTGCTTTCATCTTGGCTCACGACGCTTAGTTCAAGCCCAATCATTTAAACAGCTTGCAGAAGTGGGTAAACCAGTTTGGTGGATATCGCTACAACGTCTCACCAATACTTTGATTCTTCTATCTGCGACCTTTGCAGTGATTACAGGTCGAATGATGCAAGAGATATGGCTACCTAGTGAAGAATTGAACCATGCTTGGTATATCGGACATTTGATTTCATGGGGATTAATGATTGTTGGTATAGCAATGCATTTACTGATGAGTGCTAAGGTGGGTGGCTTACCACTATTGCTATCTATCTACAATTGGAAATTACGTGCTGAAGATATGCCCAAGTCTTGGTTTAAAGGATTTCAAATCAAACCCTCTAGCACGATTCTACTTATCTTTGAGATTTTGGTAATCGGTGGTATTGCGATCGCCTTTGTTTTACCCGCATTCTCCCAAAAATAAAGCAATGCTCATTATTAAAATCGGTTTTTTGAAAGCCCGCCGTTGGCGGGCTTTCAAAAAACCGATTTTGGTGTTTCCAGCGCCTTCGGCGCTGGAAACACCAAAATCGGTTTCATAATGAGAATTGCTGGCTTTTATGAAAAAATAAAATAAAGTAGAGGAGGACTCAGAGCGTCCTCCTCTACTTTTATAAAAATATGAGAAAAAAAGACTTAACTTTACGTAGCGATCATAGCTGGGAGTCAGAAGAAGGATACAAAATCTTTGTTGCTGATCGTGGAGCGGTGAGATTTGATTTTCCTAAGGATTGGATTGTCAAGTTTAAAGAAAAGTCTGTTAGCTTCCATGACTTTGAGCCAACCGACGATACAGGCGCATTAGAAATGTCCTTTAATCGCTTACCCCCCCACGATTGGAACACATTTCCCCTCAAAAAAGCCCTCCAACAAATCCTTGATAATGATGATCGCGAAATTCTTGCCAAAGGTAAAATCACTAGCGCTAATCGAGACGGCATGAAGCTCGTATGGACAGATCTGCGCTACATTGATGCCACTGAGAAACGGGAAGCCACCTCTCGCATCCTGATTGGCATTGGTGGTAACGTTCAAGTCCTCTTTACCTTTGACTATTGGACAGAGGGCGAAGAGCAGATGCGCCAAGTCTGGGAAGTAGTATTGCGATCGCTACGGTTAGGCTTATTTATTCCTGACCCTACTAGAGGACAGGTGGTTAATCCAAATTTAAACTAGAACTACTAGACAACAAATAATAGAGGTGATTTAGATATAGTGATGATTTTTTACCGATTACTTGGCGGTCTAATAATGTATTGTTAATTCACTCAAAATGATCAAAAAGTAAAGGCTCTCATAGTTTAGGCTCAGGTTTTAGGCTCAGACAGCCTCACTTTAAAAATCTTTAAAACTATATTTTTGCGGATATTGAAAGTAATGGGAAAAGTAATAGCAACAGTAAATATGAAAGGTGGAGTCGGTAAAACCACCTTAACTGTCAATATTGCCACCTGCTTGGCGAAAATCCAACGCAAAAAAGTTTTAGTCGTCGATTTAGATACCCAAATTAGCGCTACGCTCAGCATGATTTCACCAGCCGAGTTTGCTAAATGCCGCAAAGAAAATCGCACATTGCGAAATCTAGTCAGCCAAGCGATCGCGCGTTACGGTGTCCAAATTAATAATCCAGAGGAAAAAGTATACCAAATCAAGGATCTCATAATTCCCCATGTCTGCAAAGTTCAAGGCTTGGATCTCTTAGTTGGCGATATTGACCTATACGATGAGTTTCTCGTATCAGAAATGCCCTATAACCGATCGCTCCTATACGAAGAAAAGCAAACCTTTCAGCAAACTTGGAGTAAGTTCGAGCAAACCTTAATTAAAGGAATCCTTGCTCCTGCTCTAAAAAGTTATGATTTCATCATTCTCGATTGTGCCCCTGGCTATAACTTAATTACGCGCAGTAGTATTGTGGCAAGTGATTTTTATCTAATGCCTGCAAGACCTGAGCCTCTCTCTGTAGTAGGTATACAGCTATTAGAGAGAAGGATTGAGAGACTACGTGAAGTTTATCGAGAAGACAATTCGGTTAATATCCAACTTTTGGGAATTGTCTTCAGTATGTCGGCTGGCTTTACCCTGAGCAGATATTACCAAAAAGTAATGGATCGCGTAGCCGCAGACTTTAGTACTGCCAAGATTTTTAAAACTAAAATCCCCAATGATGTAAATATTGCTAAAGCTGTAGATAATTTCATCCCCGCATCTTTATCTAATCCCAACTCAGGCGGCGCAAAAGCCTTTGCTGAAGTAACTGCCGAGCTTCTGAAAAAGCTAGAAGTCTCTCTAGGCAAGAAAGAACAAACCTCAAGATTGAGTTTAGTCGATTTGGAATAGGTTTCTCTTAGCACATAAAATGAACAATCATCAAATATATCGAACCTGATTTTGCATCTCTTCTGAAGTAACTTGATTGAGAATTACCATTAGTCTCCGTGCGATCTCTTGTGGTGAGCGACGAACAGCAAAAATTACACCGTAATGCGTTTGTCCTGAATCAAAGTAACTTTGGAAAAGTTCTTCAAAGTCAATTCTATTATGGGTAATCAGTGTTCTTTCTTGTCTTACTGCATAGGCAAGTTGTTCTGCATCTGATGCTCGGAGTTGTCCTTCATCTCTTGCAGTAGTAACATCAAAGCCTCTTACACGCAATAATTCTGCTACCAAGACATTGACATCCTCATCAAAATACAAACAAATTAATAAGTTGCTCACAGATCTCTAACCAATGGGTCAATTAATTCGTTAGGGATACGGTTTCGCTCAATATATCGATTGATTTCATCTCTATTATCGCTATAGTAAGTCAAAGCTCCAAATACCTGACCTAGAGTAAGGTGAGGCAATCCCTTAGGGATTTCTTCTGGTGCAATTCCTAAACGCCAAGTCTCGACAATTGCTCTAACAGGTGTACGAGTACCTCGAATAATCGGTTCTCCATGAAGAATCTCGTCATCTCGGACAACATAAAGATATTCTGTTGCTTGAACCATGACTATCTCCAGTTACATACATTTTTCATTGTATCATCCATATTAATCTTAGCTTGTAATAAAATGCCCACTGAAAACAAGTCAACAAGTGTATCTTTTTCTTGGAGAAGTTTCATCTCTTGAAGGCTCTCAAATATGAAAAATCTGCTTTTTAATTTAGGCTTAGCAACACTTTCCACCCATGAACTAGATGCTGTTACCCAGTCAGAGTGGCATCTTCTCTATATTTTGAACAACCTCCCAGAACAAATTGCAGCAAACACTTTTGTGGTTGCCCATGTTCCATTATTTACGATTATTTTTTGGTTAGGATTTAATGAAAATCTGAAAGTTAAGAAGTGGACAAGAATTATCTTTAGCTTGTTTTTGATTATTCATGCAGGATTACATAAAGCTCTCGAAAATCATCCTCTATATACTTTTAACTCACTGATTTCCAAATGTTTGATTTTTGGAGCAGGATTAATTGGGTTTCTGTACTTAGTAGCTCTAATTTGGGAAACTTACTCCATAAAGAATGAGACTCAAATCTCCATGAATTAACTCTACAGCCTATTGAGGCTTTTAGTAGTACAGAAATATTTTTGAAAGTGGCGCTTTGTGCCACTTTCAAAAATATTTCTGGGTTTAAATTAAGCGTAAAGTGCTATATAGCCTATATCAGGCTAGTGAAGTACAGGTTTGTTTCCCCGCCGAAGGCGGGGAGACAAACCTCTGTACCTCGCTTGATTGAAAAACGCTATATGAATTAAAAAGTACTACATCAGAATGTGAATTACCATGACAATAACGCTTTCTGTAGAAGACTTTATTAACCGTAAAAAGTACAAGGTGAAAACTGACCAGGTATTTTTTTTGTCAGGGCTATTATGGCTAGATGAAAAGGAAGCAAGACTCTATAATTGGCAAGATGACCAATCTATACCTTTTGCTGATGATGAAACCTATGGAAAAATGCGATCGCATTTTTCTGGTGATTATCTGGGTGAAGCATTATTACAAACTTGGGTACGCGATCGCGATGATTGGTTAGAAATTTATCATGTGTATTGGGTTGCTTTTAAAAATAAGGACCAATTCCAATGGAGTGATAAGATTTCTGTGCGACCAGTGCCACCCCAGTATGAGTCTTTTCGCTAATTCTTGTTATCTCATTGAGATATGATGCTATAACTATGCACAATCATTTCCAAAAATCAGCAAGCGATCACTCTTCTCTCCAACCCACTAAACCTTGTCACCATTGTGAAGGCAAGGGCTATATATCAATCCGAGATTGCTCTGGTGAAGTTCAACGCGAAGAAAATTGTTCATTTTGCTATGGCTCTGGCAAAATCGAAATAAAGATTTGACTTTAGATATTTTGACTTTAGATATAAAGTTCACTTGCAACCTTCTTGTCGTAACTCTGTCAATATCTGTGAGAATACAGTAAACCTTGGGTTAAGATATTTTAATGAAAATTTCCGTGTTGATTTTTGTTGTGGCGATCGCTCTAGTTAGCTGCAAATCTCAACCAAACTCTGCACCTTCAGCACCTAATGCTTCTGTAGCGATTGCTACGTCTCAGCCTAAAGCAATTCAAGAGAAGGCGATCGCGAAAGTATCATTGGTTGAAGAAAAGCCAGTGTCAGTAATATCAAAGAAAGATAACAAAGAAACTGATGCGAACCTTGGGATGGGGCTATATGTGGCTGATAAAGTGCGAACACAAGGAAAAGGAAGGACTCAAATCGAATTCGATAATGGGATAGGATTGCGGATTGGTGGTAACTCAACTGTACAGATTAAACCAAACAATCGACTTAATCTTACCGAGGGCGAGATGCTCACTTGGGTAAAACCAGGTTTAAAAGTCCCAACTGAAATATCTACAGCCTATGCTACAGCTACAATTCGAGGGACAACAGCCTATGTCGAAATTCCTAAAGACCTCAGCAAAGGTGTTAGGTTTTTCTCTTGGGAAGGGACGGTGGTAGTCAAGCTAGCCAATCAGTCGAAAGAAATTATTTTGTTAACTGGTGAAGAAGTAATTGTTAAGCCTAACTCCACAACTCCGCCTGTTGTCAGACGCATGAATCTAAATGAGTGGAGAGAAATCTCTAAAACAAGTCCGTTGTTGAGAAGCTTTGCTTCTCCCTTACCTACCCAAAATATTATTGATAATCTTGTTCCTGGTCAGGCGAGCCTTGATCAAAGTCCTCCAACTAAACAACCTAAAGTTGAGGATATCCAAGGAAGTCAAGGTAATCAAGATCAAGGTAATCAAGATATTCAAGGTCAAGGTAATCAAGATAATTTGGACAGCCCCAAAGACGCAGATAACGACAGAGATGATGACGACAGGGATGATGACGACAGGGATGATGACGACAGGGATGATGACGACAGGGATGATGACGACAGGGATGATGACGACGAATAAACTGATCCTTCTGCTCGAAACCACGGGTAATTGCTTACAGCAAATCTGTTAATCACTGAGAGACAATAGACTGGCTCCGTAAAGCAAAGCTTATTAAATCACGATGCTTGCGTAAATAGCCATTATCGTAAGCTTAACTATCTAGCAAGCATTTTAAGTAAATTCGTAAGCTTTGGTTTGAATTCAACGCTGAGGCATCTCTATCGAGTCCAACAACAAGATTTTTTGTCAGTCCTGACGGCAAATTAGTCTTGTATTGAGACATATCACCTTTTACTGAGTCTAGAAATAAGATATAAGTTCTCAAAAATAGACAAAAAGTCTTCTTGAAGATAAACATAAAATGAGAGACAAACTTTTATATCTCACTTATTTGAAAGGTGTTACGGTCTGTTGAGGTACAGAAAAATTTTTGAAAGCATCGTGAAGCAATGCTTTCAAAAATTTTTCTGGGTTTTAATTTAGTGCAAAGCGCTGTATTAGACTGAGCAAAAAAAATGGTGCATTGCCCCACTTTTCTATTTAGATTTTGAAAGGTTAAATTTTAGCTGTTGCTTCTTAATCCTAAGCAAACCTATGATGAAATCTAGATAAACTCTAATTTGCGGAAAAATTTTCATGGCTAACATTCGTGAAGTAACAGGTGATCCAAATGAATTTTGGAGTGAGCTAAGCTGGGCTGATCTCACTACTGATGAACAAGCTCTCTGGACTCAGCTAGGCTGGAGCGAGGAAAGCTGGGATGAGGAGGAGGATTTTCCTGAATGGGATGACTTATCTAGCGAAGATAAAAAATTGTGGGGTATCCTTGGTTGGACTCAAGCTAGTTGGGAAGGAGAAGATGACATTCCCGAATCGGCTGAAAAATTTTGGGAAGATCTCACCAGTGAGGAACAAGTAGCGGCAACACAGCTTGGCTATACCCCAGAAAAATGGGACGACGAAGAAACAATCTAAAACTACAAAAATATAGTCAGCAACTAGTTGCTGGCTATGTTTTTGGGGCGATCGCAATAATTTAAAAATTTCTGATCATAAATTTACCAATTTCGCGTTAAAATAACAAAGCCCTTTGGGGGTATGGCGGAATGGTAGACGCTACGGACTTAAAATCCGTTGATCGTAAGGTCGTAAGGGTTCAAGTCCCTTTACCCCCACTTCATGGATCGAAAAGCGATCAGAAAAGATATTTAAAAAGTATTTCCAAGCAATACTTTTTAAATATGGACTTCACAAAAAAGAGACTGCTGTGCAAAGCACAGCAGTCTCTTTTTTGTGAAGCAGTTACCATGCATCAATAATTTTCTGCATAGTCTTCTCAGCAAGTCCTTGGACATTGATCATTACATCTTGAATTGACAGAAATTTTTGATTTGGTTGTTGTAACCTGAGTTCATCGATTGGACGAGCAAACTTAATATTAGTTTTTGCTGATTGGGCTAGTTTACGCTGCAATTCAGCAAAATTAAGGTTATTCAAGTCATTAAGTACCTGCAATACTTTTGGATCATTATCGTCAATGTTTTTAGCTTTTACGGTTGCTTTAGTTGTTTTAGAAGTCTCTGCTTTAGGTTTATTAGTCTTGGTAGTATTTTTAGATTTGGTTGAGTTCTTAGGTTTGCTAATCTTTTCTGGTAATGGTTCTGAAACTAAAGTATTTGGCTGATTACTATTTTCAAGGACTGTATGCATAGGAACAAGAGATAGTGACTGACGAAAATCGGTTAAATGGGCATCTAGTTGTTTAGTCACCTGTCCGACAATTGCTTGCAGACTAGCACTGATTCTTTCTTCAATGGTTTTCTCGATCGCGGCAGTTAGTCTTTGCTCTAATTGATTGGCGATCTCTTCTTGGATATTGGCTAAATCTGGAGAAGTTTCACGATTCACTGGTGGAGGGGTGGGGGTAGGTATTGGCGCAGAATGCGATCGCAAAAACTTATACTGCTCAAGAATCGTTAACTCTAAATCGGGCGGCACAACATAGGCGCGAATTGCCGTGAATTGCTCATCCATTTCCTGAGCCTTCATTGCTGCGTAATATTCAAAATGACCTTCTAAAACTTCAAAGGCGATCGGTGAGATTTTGCGAACAAGAATAGGTCTAACAGTATCACCTGCTTTTAAAAATAAATTCGCAAGGTTCTCAACTTGATGAACTGGGAATTGAGAATTAGTTGTTGCTGGCGGCGTGATTGTATCAAGGTCGATGGAAGAAGTTAATAAACTCATGTACTTAATCCTACTTTTTCAAGAACTTCATTAGCTAATTCTTCAAACTCAGCAGCAGATATGGAATCTGGTTTAAAGTCAAAAATAGATTTAGGGTCAGGAATTTGGCGATCACCTTCAAATATAAAATTATCAATGGCTCTTGATAAGTCTTCGCGTTGGAAGATTCTGGTTTCCAACACAGGGAATCCATAGCGCTCTTCGACAACTTTTTCTTGCTTAGGCAAAGTTGCTTTGATGTAATTGGCATTAGTCAAGATTTTAGAAGGTAATACTCCTAAAACAGCGATCGCAGGTTTATTGATAAAAGAGCGAAACTCATCTATTTCTTCGATAAAGTTTTTGACATTGCGTAACCCCTCATTGGCAAAGGGCTTAAGGTCAGAGGGAATGATTAAATAATCACAGGCTATGAGCGCGATTTTGGCATAGAGATTCAGAGATGGTGGCGTATCGATGAGAACCACATCATAGTCATCTTTTACCAATTCTAGTTTCTTGACTAAATGCGTTTTAGAGCTATCTTTATCAACCAATCTTGCTTCTTGCCAAATCAAATTAATATGCGCGGGAATCACATCGACTGGGGGATAAGTAAAGGTACTCTTGAGTGCTATTTCAGGAATATAGTTAGATTTGGGATAGAAAACAACATTATAAATATTGCTATCTTTGAGTGTATCTTCTTCTTCCGTGTCAAATTTCATTAGCCCTGCGGCATAGGTCGTATTTGCCTGACTGTCGAGGTCAATGATGAGAACATTCAAACCCTTGCGGATGATGGCAGCAGCTAGATTAATCGTAGTCGTGGTTTTGCCCACGCCACCTTTGTTGTGATAGATCGCGATCGTTTTCATGGTTCTTACTTTTGGGTTAGGAATAGCAATTGTAGTTTGTAGAGATTGTGGCGGCGTGATGTCAACTGATTGCTTCGGAGGTGGACTAAATTTATCTGCGGAATTAGAGTCTCTAGGTTTAATTTCAGCTAATTTGTCTCTGCCAATAATATCCTTGATTTTTTCGATCTTGTCGGTAATTTCTGCACCTTGGCATTGAAAATTTAGCTTGACCTGATCGCCCACAAGCTCATAAATCCGAAAATCCTTGCCATTGGTTAACACCCCATACACAACATGTAAGCGCTTTATATAACGACTCAACCGTCGCACATGGGAGTCAAGATTGTGCTTCGGGTGTTTCGCCTCCATCACCACACAAACCTTGGGTGCAGAGTCAGTAATACTGGGGAAAACTTGCGAAGTGAGGGCTAAGAAATCTAGACGAACGCTTCCTAAAGCAACTTCTTGATGCCATTTACTCGCGTCATAACCAAGGGTAGGCAAAAGATACTGGACAATTAATTTACTCTCGACTTCGCTCTCATTGCGACAAAGCTTTGGATTGAAACTCACGACAGTACCATAATCCCCAAAAAATTAGATTCTTATCAATTATATCTACTTGCAGTCCCCATTTCACTAAATATTCTCCATCTCCTCCAGTAATTATCGCCTTACCAAGCGGAAATCGCGATCGCCAATCATCGATATAAGCTTGCAACCCTGCTAAAAATATATG
>Ga0172367_10009159_pt1 | contig 10909 bp, 8 predicted proteins | sample Lak10m_FD_114542 | JGI IMG/M metagenome (GOLD analysis project Ga0172367, IMG submission 114542) | Freshwater microbial communities from Kabuno Bay, South-Kivu, Congo - kab_022012_10m | ecosystem: Environmental > Aquatic > Freshwater > Lake | place: Democratic Republic of the Congo: South-Kivu...
TACCTCTCGACCTATAAGGCAGTCAAACTATCTGGACAACGCACTACTCGATGGCTAGAGCGATGTAGGAAGGCTCACGATCGCAAGAATGATCAAGCTTTATTTGGGATTGTCCAAGGTGGCGTTTATTTAGATTTACGTCAACAGTCAGCACGAGAATTAATTGAATTTGATTTACCAGGGTATGCGATCGGCGGTGTAAGTGTTGGTGAACCACCAGAATTAATCGAAAAAATTGTTAAAGCCACAACCCCACTTTTGCCAGCCGACAAACCTCGCTATCTCATGGGCGTTGGTACATATAAGGAAATGGCTCAAGCCGTAGCCGCAGGAATCGATCTATTTGATTGTGTCATTCCCACAAGATTTGCAAGGCATGGTGTGGCTCTAGTCAAAGGCGAACGTTGGAATCTTAAAAACCAAAAATTTAAGCGTGATTTTGCGCCCATAGATAGTGACTGTGATTGCTATGCTTGCCAAAATTTCTCGCGGGCTTATATTAGCCATTTGGTGCGATCGCAAGAAATTTTAGGTTACACCCTACTATCAATTCACAATATTACTGAGCTGATTCGATTCACCCAGCAAATGCGCCAAGCGATCATTGACAATCAATTTGTCGAAAAATTTGGTCATTACCTCTCGGATTCTTCGAGTTTCGCAGAGGAGCTTAGCCCATGATTCGCTTATCCCTCTATATTTTTCTATGGGTTGCATCAATGGCGATCGCTATTTTTGCAACTCAAAATACTAATTTAGTTAATTTGAGGTTGTTTTCCTTTGAGTCCATCAAGTTACCTCTAGGGCTATTGTTAATTTTCTGCGCTGGTTTCGGAGCTACATGTATTACTTTTGGGCAAACCTTAATAAGTTTTGAATCGCCAACAGTACCGAAATTTTCTGTTTTCTCTAATGGAAATAATGCTTCAAAACGTCAAACTATGGCTCAACCTTCACCAGCAAAGAAAGATGTTTCTAGGATAAATAATAGAAATAATAATGTTAAAAATGATTTTGATGACGATTGGGATGATGACTGGGGATAGAATGTATTCACGAATACATTTATGATTAACCGATTTTGTTAGCTTCAAGTATATGCATCCAAACGAATGTAACCAAATTTATTAAGTTTATTAAATATTAAAGTTTAGTAAACTACTTGGCTATACTTGTTTAAACATATTTCTTTTATGGTGTGAAGGAATGAAAAAAGTCAGTAATCTCTCAGTGGTATTAGGCTTGAGCTTGCTAGCTACAGCTACAGGCGCAAACGCTGAGACGCAAAATCCAGTAAAAGTTGAGTCTCAACCTTCTGCAGTTCCAGTAATGCAATCATCGCTACCTGTAACAGAAGTTAAGTTGAGCGAATCCGAAACAATTCGAGCAATTAATTCAGAATTAACCCGTCCCAAGCCTGTAGCTCAAAATGTTACTTCCGTATCTCAATTGAGCGATGTGAAGCCTACAGATTGGGCATTCACCGCTTTACAGTCTTTAGTCGAGCGCTATGGCTGTATTGCTGGCTATCCTGACAGTACCTTTCGCGGTAGACAAGCGACTAGCCGCTATGAATTTGCTGCTGGTTTGAATGCTTGTTTAGACAAGATTAACGAGATCATTTCCGCAGGTTTGGCAGATAAGGTCAGCAAAGAAGACCTCGCAACTTTGCAAAAACTACAGGAAGAGTTTGCAGCAGAACTTGCAACCCTACGTGGTCGTGTTGATGCTCTAGATTCTAAGGTTGCCAAGCTAGAAGCTCAACAGTTCTCTACAACTACTAAGCTCAGTGGTCTTGCCTTCTTCAATGTTACAGCTGGTTCAGGAAGTAACGTTCTTAGAGATGGTGCTGCTCCTGGCAACGCTCCAAACACAACCATGAGTGGATTAGTATGGTTGACTCTAAATACCTCATTTACAGGTAAAGATAGCTTAATAACTCAGCTCGCTGCTGGTAATGGTAATTCAGCTTACTCCAATGCCTATGGATCAACTGGATTCTTTAATACTACAGCTACGACCTTTACTGATCAAACGTCTGGTGCTACTGCCAATACTTTTGTATTACGTGAATTGTCTTACACCTTCCCAGTATTTGAGAAAGCCAGTTTAGTTGTTGGTCCTCGAGTCAACTTCTACAAGTATTTTGACGGAAACCGATTCATCTATCCTTGGAACACAACTTTTGCATCCATCAACAACTCTCTATTGAGCGATGCTAAGCGTGGTGCTGGTGCAGTATTCATGACTCCTTTGGGAGATATGTTTGACTTCAAAGTTGGCTACTTGGCAGAAAGCAATGAATTTTTCGGCGCAGCCGCATCTTCAGCAGCAAATCCAGCCAGAGGCTTGTTTGGTGGAACTAACAACTTAACAGCGGAACTTGGCTTCAAACCAAGCGATGCGTTTAAACTGCGCCTCATCTATAGCCATGGAAATATTATCCCAAGAACTGGTATTACGGGCGTACCAGATAATACAACAATTGGTGGTACTCCTTCCATGCAAGCTATTGCGTCTGTCGCTACAGGCATAAACAACGCACAGTCAGATGTTTTTGCCGTTAACTTTGATTGGTTAGTCACCAAAGGTTTTGGTCTGTTTGGTAGATATGGCTATGGAACTACTAACATCAACCTGGCAGCTGGCGGCTCTGTGGGTGTTAACCAGTACACCTTCCAAGTTGGTGCTGCTTTCCCAGACTTATTCAAGGAAGGTGCTCTTGGCTTGATTTCCTTTGCTGTACCATACAAGTTTGGAGACAGCAGCAACGTAATTACTTCTGGTAGAGGTAATGATGGTACTCAAATGGATCTTGAAGTATCTTATGTGTATCCTGTCACTAAGAATATTTCTCTAGTACCTTCTGCTTACTTCATCTTTAGTCCTAATAATTTCTCTACTAACCCAACCGTATTTATCGGTAACTTGCAAGCAGTGTTTAGCTTCTAATCACGAGGCTTAGACTTCCAAATACAAAAGGGTGTGCGAAGCACACCCTTTTGTATTTGGAAGGGGTGATTGCGAAATAATTCAGATAGTGCTAAGTAAGAATGGGCGGCGCTTCGCGCCGCCCATTCTTACTTAGCACTACAGCCTATTGAGGCTTTGATTAGTACAGAAATATTTTTGAAAGTGGCGCTTCTCGCCACTTTCAAAAATATTTCTGGGTTTTAAGTAAGCGCAAAGCGCAATACCATAATTCAAGTAGTTAGTAATACATTTGTAACAAATAATGTTTGCTAAGTTCTAATTCAGTGTAGATTTCTGTTAATCAGTTTTTTCTTAACTCGCGGTACATTCAATCTTTCTAAGGTGTGAAGGCATGAGTCCAATCTATATTCCACGTCGCAAGTTTATCAGAGGCGCGATCGCTACGGCCGCCTTTGGTGCAACCTCTCAACTTTGGGTAGGCTGTACTGAACAGGCTCCTACTAACACTGCTACCACTGGTTCTCCAGGAGCACCAGGTTCACCTACTGCGGCTTTGTTGAATATTGGTTTTATCTATGTTGGACCAAAAGATGATTTCGGCTATAGTCAAGCTCACTTTGAAGGCGAAACGGCGATCGCCAAGCTTCCTGGTGTCAAAACATACAGTGAAGCAAGTGTTGCAGAAACGGCTGTAGTTCAAGAAACCATGCTCGGCATGATCAACCAAAATGCTGTCACAGCACTTTTTCCCACGTCTTTTGGCTACTTCGATCCGCACATTCTTAAATTAGCGCCAGCCAATCCCAAGGTGCAGTTTTTTCATTGCGGTGGTTTGTACACGGAAGGCAAAACTCCAAAAAATGTCGGTAGTTACTACGGCTACATCGATGAAGCACAATATGTTGCTGGTGTCGTTGCAGGACTATCAACTAAGTCTGGCAAGTTAGGATTTGTAGCTGCGAAGCCAATTCCGCAAGTAGTTCGCAATATCAACAGCTACACCCTTGGCGCTCGTAGCGTTAATCCTAAAGCTACAGTTCAAGTAATCTTCACAGGTGATTGGTCAATTCCAGTCAAAGAAGCTGAAGCCGCTAACAGCATGATCGATCAAGGTGTAGATGTCTTAACCTGTCACGTAGACAGTCCAAAAGTTGTGATGGAGACAGCAGAAAAACGGAAAATATTCTGCTCAGGCTACCACACTAATCAGGCATCACTTGCTCCAAATGGTTATCTAACTGGTGCAGAATGGGATTGGACTAGTGTCTATACCAAGTATGTAGAGCTACTCAAAGCAGGTAAGACCCTTACAGATGGAGGTATTCCTCACATTTTGCGCGGTGGACTGAAAGAAGGATTCTGTAAGGTGTCGCCATTTGGAAGTGCCGTTAGTGCTGCGACTAAGAAGGAAGCTGAAACTGTAATGGCTAAGTTCAAAGATGGCAGCATGATTATCTACGCTGGTGAAATGAAAGATAACACTGGCAAAGTTGTAATTGCTAAGGGCAAGGAATACAAACAGACAGAACCAGATCTGGAAAAGATGGATTGGTTTGTTGAAGGTGTAATCGGAAGCGTTAAAGGCTAAACCAAATAAAAAGACTTAAAACTTGCTTCGCAAGTTTTAAGTCTTTTTATTCGTATACAGAGCTTTTCAAACAAGCGAGGTACAAAGGTTTGTTTCCCCGTCAAAGGCGGGAAAACAGACCTTTGCTTCAATAGACTGATAAACGCTATATCATTCATTTGAGAACTAACTATATGAATATCCGCGATCACTGGCGTTCAACATCTGAGAATATTCTGCTTCCCATAGGAGCTTTACTTGCTTCATTAGTCATTTTCGGGATTTTTTGTGCCGTCCAAGGGAAAAATCCAATTGCAATTTATGGCACGATTTATTCATCTGCGTTTGGTAATAGCTTCTCTTGGCAAGGAACCTTAATTCGTTCAGCTCCTTTAATGCTGACATGCTTATGCACGGCTTTACCAGCAATGCTCGGATTAACGATTATTGGCAATGAAGGAGCTTTAATTGTTGGTGGATTGGGAGCGATCGCTGTTGGTCTATCGCTAGTGTCTTTACCATCTCTCATAGTCCAAATTGCTATGGCGGTGGGCGGTATCATCGCGGGCGGACTGTGGATTATGTTTGTTGGTGCGATTAAGTACTATCGTGGTGTTAATGAAACTATTAGTAGTTTGTTGATGAATTACATTGCGATCGCAGTGCTTAACACCCTAGTAGAAGGCCCAATGCGTGATCCTTCCACTTTGAATAAACCCTCTAGCTTTCCACTTTCGGCGGCTAATATGCTGCAAAGTATTCCCAATACAAGAGTGCATTACGGGCTAATTTATGGATTAGTAGCCTGTGCGATCGCTTATTTTTTGATTCATCGGACTACTTTTGGTTTTTCAGTACGCACCGTCGGAGGCAATATTCGCGCTGCTAAAATCGCAGGTTTACCAGTTGGCAAACTTACATTAATCGTTAGTTTCTTGGGAGGTTCCTGTGCTGGTCTAGCAGGAATGGTGGAAGTAGCCGCTATTCATGGCAGTGCAAATGCCTCGCTAATTTCTGGCTATGGCTATAGCGGGATTTTAGTTGCATTTATCGCCAGACAAAATCCTTTAGTTGCGGTACTTGTTGCTGTATTGATGGGAGGTATTCTCGCAAGTGGAAGCGCTCTACAGAGATCGTTTGGACTTCCAGATGCTACGGTTTTGCTATTTCAAGGCATCGTATTCTTAGCTATTCTCTTTAGTGAATCTCTTTATGGTCGCTTTGACTTCTTTAAAGATAGAGAACCAGAAGTTAAAATTGATGCATCTGCAACTACAGCCTAGGCAGTTACTGAGAAGCAATATATTTTTGTTGCCGCTTTACAGCCCATTCAATAAAAATATGCGTTGTTTCAATCAAATTTTTTTTAGAATTACCAATTACCATGGCAGATACATCGGCAACATTAGGTTGGATGAGTGTTCCTTTAGCGATCGTTGCAGGGACACTCAGAGGAAGCGCACCATTTCTATTTGTTAGTTTAGGTGAATGTCTTACTGAAAAAGCTGGCAAGATTAATCTTGGTCTAGAAGGAACATTGCTCACTGGAGCCATGACTGCCTATGCAGTTTCTTTTTTGACCAAGTCACCTTGGTTAGGAGTCTTAGCGGCTGGGTTGTCAGGTGTTGGACTGGGATTGATTCATGCGTGGTTATCGCAACGTACTAAGGTGAGCGATGTCGCTGTCGGTATTGCGATGATTATTTTTGGTAGTGGGGTTGCGTTCTTCTTTGGGAAAGCTTTTATTCAGCCTAAAGCAATCCCTTTGCCTGTACTCGAGTGGGGCAATTGGAGCAGCCTTCCTCAAGTCCAAGCAGCCCTGAAGGTAAGCCCATTGCTATTAATTGGTATTGCGATCGCACCTCTGATGCAATGGTTTTTTAGCTCGACTCGGTGGGGCTTATATGTACGTGCTGTAGGTGATAGCCCCAGTGCTGCAAGAGCAATGGGAATTTCCGTTGTGGGTGTGCGTACCTGCGCGATCGTCGCAGGTAGCTTTCTTGCAGGTATTGGTGGCGCAAGTTTATCGCTGTATTTCCCCGGTCTGTGGGCTGAGAATATTTCAAGTGGTCAAGGCTTAATGGCGGTTGCTCTTGTGATTTTTGCGAGATGGCAGCCAATTAATTGTCTATGGGCAGCTTTGCTGTTTGGTGGAGCGCAAGCTATCGGACCAGCTCTTCAGGCAGTTGGTTTTGATTCTTACTATTATCTATTCAATGCGATGCCCTACATTATGACTTTAATCATCACGATCGCTACTTGTTCGCCACGAAGGACATTAACTGGTTCTCCTGGAGCATTAGGTACAAACGAATAATTAGAACTTTAAAAGCATTGCCTTGCAATGCTTTTAAAGTTTTATGACAATTTTTAAAAGTGAGAATATAGCGCTTTGAAAGCAAGCGAGCTATATCAAAGCACAAAATGGTAGCAATTCTCATTATAAAAAATCAGTTTTTTGAAAGCCCGCCGTTGGCGGGCTTTCAAAAAACTGATTTTGGTGTTTCCAGCACCTTCGGTGCTGGAAACACCAAAATCGATTTCATAATGAGAATTGCTAACAAAAAGGCTACGCCATTTTGTGCTTTGATATCGTTGCTATACAATAGATTTTCTGTGCTGGTATCTAGAAGCTTTGCGGATTATGGGCAATCAACGACCGATCGCTGTCGATTTATTTGCGGGTGTGGGTGGGATGACGCTTGGCTTTGAGCAAGCAGGATTTGATGTACTTGCCTCTGTGGAGATCGATCCCATTCACTGTGCCACCCATGAATATAATTTCCCAATGTGGAAGGTGATTTGTGCTAGTGTTACAGAGATATCAGGTGATGACATTCGGCAAAGATCAAAAATAGGCGATCGCGAGGTTGATGTGGTGTTTGGGGGGCCACCTTGCCAAGGTTTTTCGATGATGGGAAAACGCGCCTTTGATGATCCGCGCAATCAATTGGTTTCACATTTTATGCGTCTAGTGAAAGAACTCAACGCTAAATACTTTGTGATGGAAAATGTTAAAGGTTTAACTTTAGGCAATCATCGACAGTTTTTGGATGAAGTGATTGAGAACTTCAAAGCAAATGGTTATGACATTCTAAGTCCTTACAAAGTACTTGATGCTTCTCATTTTGGCGTACCTCAGCATCGCGAAAGATTATTTCTAATCGGTTGTCGCCAAGGTTTGCCGCTTCCCAATTACCCATCGCCAATTACCAAGCCAGCCAAAGCAAAACGCATTTCCAAGGAACTGGTCAATTTACCTGATAGCCCAACTGTTCGGGATGCGATCGCAGATTTACCTGATGTTTCCAAATATAAAGAACTAAGCGATCGTGATTGGTGTATAGCTACCTATAGAAAGCCTAAAAGCCTCTATAGTGAATATTTACGCAATTTAAAATCCGATCCCCATAATCTTGCCTATCTACGCAAATACGATTCTAAGTTGTTAACTTCGAGCATTGGTACTGTGCATAGTCCCGCTTCAGTCAATCGTTTTAGTTCAACTGCAAATGGAGAAGTCGAGAAAATCAGTAGATTTTTAAAACTTGATCCTGATGGAATCAGTAATACTTTGAGGGCAGGCACTCCCAGCAATCGTGGCGCATTCACTGCACCCCGTCCGATTCATCCCGAACAACCACGCTGTATTACAGTCCGTGAAGCCGCTAGATTACATTCCTATCCCGATTGGTTCCGCTTTCACAGTACAAAATGGCATGGATTTCGCCAAATTGGCAACTCAGTGCCGCCATTGTTAGCTAGAGCCGTTGCTGCTCAATTAACTGAAGTCTTAGATGTAGAAATCAGTATACCATCTCAAGAAATTGTTCTAAAAAATTCTGATGTATTACAAATTAAAATGGTAGAAGCCGCTGAAAGATATGGTGTTGATTCCCATGTCATAGAGCCAAGATTGAGGCAGGAAGTTCATTAAAAAATGGCAAAGAAAACTAACTACAATCAAATTATTGCTGAAATTTTTAAGCGCCATTATGTTGATGGCTACGAATCTTTTACATTTGAGCGTCAAGAAATGTATGAGGTATCAGACTTATTAGGGATGGATGCACCTAAAAATTTAGGAGATTTAACTTATAGCTATAGATTTAGACGAAAACTTCCTAAAAGCATCACTGATACTGCCCCATCTGGATTAGAGTGGATTATTGAAAATGCGGGAAAAAGTACCTATAGGTTTCAATTAAGTCCTATTAATCGAATTTTGCCTAATCCAAATCTAATCACTATCAAAATTCCTGATGCTACACCTGAGATAATCTTAAAATATGCTTTGGGGGATGAGCAAGCCTTACTTGCTAAAGTTCGCTATAACCGATTGATTGACATCTTTCTAGGCATTACAACATACTCTTTACAAAATCATCTCCGTACAACCGTAGGAGGAATTGGACAAATTGAGATTGATGAAATTTATGTTGGAGTTAACCGACATGGAACTCATTTCGTAGTCCCTGTGCAAGCAAAATCAGGTAATGATCAGATTGGAATAGTTCAAACCAAGCAAGATATTAGTTGTTGTGCCGAAAAATTTCCTTCCTTGATCTGTCGTTCTATTTCTGTTCAGTTTCTAGATGAAAATATAATTGCGATGTTTGAGTTAATTCTAGAAGATGACCAAATTAGAGTGGTTGAAGAAAAGCATTACCAATTAGTTTCCAGAGATAATATTAATGATGAAGATCTACAAAGATATAAAGTATATGAACACTAGAAGATAGTTATAAATTTTGAAATTGACTAAAACTATTGCTGTGTATATATTTAGCCACAATTTTAGAACAAGTATCATTAGACGATTGAACACTCTACAAATGAGGCTAATCATTGAAGTAACAGGGATATCCTTCAATGATTGCAGCAACTAAAATATGGGCTGCACGATCTATTTCCGCATGAGTTGTGAACTTACCAATACTAATTCGCAAAGCTCCGTCAATAAGACTTTGAGGTAAGTTAATAGCCTTTAAAACATGGGAATCTGTCTCAACCCCTGACGAACAAGCTGCCCCTGTAGCGATCGCGAGTTGATCGCGAATTCTGGCAATAATCGCTTTGTTGGGAATATTTGGGACGGAAATGTGCAGGTTTCCAGCCATTCGGTTGAGGCGATCGCCATTGATCACTAGTTCAGGAATATTCTCTAGTAATAAAGATTGGAGGCGATCGCGTTTAGCTGCAATTACTTGTTCGTCTTCAAACATTTCTTGCTGACGCAAGTGGCAAGCTTCACCTAGACCAACAATTCCTGCGACGTTGAGTGTTCCTGCTCTGATTCCTTTTTGCTGTCCACCTCCATAAATTAATGGTTGGAGATGATATCCTTTACGCAAAATTAAGGCTCCGATACCTTTAGGGGCATACATTTTATGTCCTGATAGTGTCAAATAGGTAATGCCCCAATCGCGAAAGTTAATGGGGATTTTGCCAACGGCTTGGGTGGCATCACAAAGAAAGGGGATGTTATATTTTTTGGCGATCGCGCCGATTTCTGGCACAGGATAAATAGTGCCGATCTCATTATTTGCTGCCATCACACAAATTAAATCTATGCCTTGAGAGCAAGTTGTTTCTAAATGTTCAAGGTCTAGTTTGCCTTGGCGATCGACTTTTAAAAAGATCGTTTCGGCAATTCCCTTTTTAGTTAGGGCATCACAAGTATCAAGAACAGCTTTGTGTTCTATGGGTAATAAAGCAATTTTCAGCTTATGGGAGCTAGGTGATTTTTGGGGTAATCCTTGCAGTACCAGATTAATGCTTTCGGTTGCACAAGATGTAAAAATTACTTCTCTAGGTACGGCTCCGACTAAATCGGCGACTTGTTTGGCGGCTTGCTTGACTGCGCGATCGGCTTTGTCTCCATAGATATGGTCAATACTGCTGGCATTACCAAATTCTGTCAGCATATATTCCATGACTACAGAAGCTACACGCGGATCAATGGGTGTGGTGGCGTGGTAATCAAGATAAATGGGGAGATCGCTAGTAACAGGTTTAAATGAATTCATCGCACTTCAGCATAAATAGTTTTGCCATTTTGTTTGAACTCATCGTCAAGGTAATATAGCTGATCGCGCACGATTTGCCGTAAACGAATCGCAGGCTCTAAACAATCTCTTTGGTAATCGATTAGGGTTAATTCGAGATGGGGATAGAGAATTTTTAAAAAACCTGAAGCTGATCGCTGAATGGCTTGTTGATCTCGAATAGTTGTATTTTTGTCAAAATGAGTATGTTGACTGACGTAAGAAGTAAAACGATTATCACGACGTAAAGCAAGAAGCGCTTCGCCAAAAAAGTCTGTCTTTAAGCCAACTTGAGTGGCGATCGCCTCAGTTTTGAATTTGGGAATTTCCCAGCCAGGCAGAATACCTGCAAAGCGATCAA